>OGWT01001384.1_pt1 | contig 18579 bp, 16 predicted proteins | sample 1576101 | NCBI WGS metagenome assembly OGWT01 (sample SAMEA3541481, study PRJEB24748) | human gut metagenome | biome: human gut; feature: human-associated habitat; material: faeces | place: China | collected 2012 | reverse complement strand
GTCATCGGGCATTATCTGAACATAAAACACTATCAATAAGTTGGAGTCATTACCATGAAATCCGGCGAAATAAACCATATAACATTAGTATGTTGTAACTAAATGACGCATAAAAAAAGCGCGACATCATGCCGCGCAAAGGATAATCAAATATTAAGATTTATTTTTTAGAATGCCGACCATATACCGCCCAGGTAATCACTACGCAGGCGATATAGAAAATCAAAAATACCTTCATTGCGCCGACTGGCGAACCCGTTAATGCCAGCGAGCTACCAAACGCTTTCGGGATAAAGAAGCCACCAATCGCGCCAATCGCAGAGATGAAACCCAGCGCCGCCGCCGTGTCGGTTGCCGCTTCACGCATCGCACGTTCGTCAGAACCCCCTTCTGCTTTCACGCGATCCATTGTCAGTTTACGGAAGATCACTGAAATCATCTGGAAAGTGGAACCACTACCCAGCCCAGCTGTCAGGAACAGCGCCAGGAAGACCACGAAGAACGCCATGAAGCTTCCGCCCTGCCCGTCAGTTGGTAAGGTCAGGAACAGCAGGCCGCTGAAAATCGCCATCAGAATAAAGTTCACCAGCGTGACACGAGTTCCGCCCAGACGGTCAGATAATGCACCACCTGCAGAACGCGCCAGCGCACCAATAAACGGCCCGAAGAAAGCGTATTGCAGAATCTGAACATCCGGGAACTGCGTTTTTGACAGCATTGCAAAGCCCGCGGAGAAGCCGATGAAGGAGCCGAAGGTTGCCAGATACAGCAGGCTCATAATCCACAGATGACCCCGTTTGAGTACCGGCAACTGCTCCTTGATGGAGGCTTTCGAGGTAGCAAGATCGTTCATGCCAAACCACGCCGCAATGGTGAAGATGGCAAGGAACGGCACCCATATCCAGGACGCATTCGCCAGATACAGCTCAGTCCCATCCGGCTGTTTGACGCCCTGGCTACCAAATACTGCGAAAATCGACAGTGATACCACCAGCGGAGCAACCAACTGCATGACGCTGACGCCCATGTTTCCCAGACCACCATTCAGACCCAGCGCGCCACCCTGCTTTTGTTTCGGAAAGAAGAAGCTGATGTTTGCCATACTGGATGCGAAGTTCGCGCCAGCAAAGCCGCATAGCAGAGAGATGATGATGAAGACGCTATAAGGCGTGGAGGTATCCTGCACGGCAAAACCCAGCCAGACGCAAGGAATAATCAGAATACCGGTGCTGAACGCCGTCCAGCGACGACCACCGAAGATAGGAACCATAAAGGAGTATGGAACACGTAATAACGCGCCAGAAACCGAAGGCAGCGCAGTCAACATAAATAGCTGATCGGTCGTAAAATTAAAACCGACTTTCGGTAAGTTCACCGCAACAGCGCTGAACAACATCCATACGCAAAACGCCAGCAGCAGACAGGGAACGGAAACCCACAGGTTGCGGCTGGCAATACGTTGACCGCGTTGTTGCCAGAACGCAGGATCTTCCGGTCGCCAATCTGTAATGACAGCTCCAGTAGCCCTTTCGGGGGCGGATGAGTGACTCATAGACACCTCTGATACTCGTTTCGATGTCTGCCACCTTAGTGTCTGTAGCTAAAGGCAATTTGATGTAAATCAAACGATAAGATAACTTTATCTATCATTGATATTTATCATTACCCATAGTGAGTACAGTGATTTCATAAAAATTATGAGATTTTTCACGGTGCTGTAAAATCCCTACCCTTACCGATGTAAAGCGACTAACCACACGGCAAATAAGGAGTAACTCTTTCCGGGTATGGGTATACTTCAGCCAATAGCCGAGAATACTGCCATTCCAGAATGTATCGTCACATTCATTAAGGTTATTGCTCTTTTAAAGCCTGAAGGAAGAGGTTTACATGCTTAAACGTTGTCTCTCTCCGCTCACCCTGGTTAATCAGGTTGCGCTTATTGTGTTGCTTTCTACTGCTATTGGACTGGCAGGGATGGCGGTTTCTGGCTGGCTGGTGCAAGGCGTTCAGGGCAGCGCCCATGCAATCAACAAAGCGGGATCGCTGCGCATGCAAAGTTACCGTCTGCTGGCAGCAGTGCCATTAAGCGAGAAAGACAAGCCCTTAATTAAAGAGATGGAACAAACAGCATTTAGCGCCGAGTTAACCCGAGCAGCAGAACGAGACGGACAACTGGCGCAATTACAGGGTTTACAAGATTACTGGCGTAATGAACTGATCCCTGCGCTAATGCGTGCACAAAACCGCGAAACGGTGTCAGCGGATGTCAGCCAGTTTGTTGCCGGGCTTGATCAACTGGTATCTGGTTTTGACCGCACCACGGAAATGCGCATTGAGACAGTGGTGCTGGTCCATCGGGTAATGGCGGTATTTATGGCACTTTTACTGGTGTTCACTATTATCTGGTTGCGGGCGCGACTGCTACAACCGTGGCGGCAATTGCTGACAATGGCGAGTGCCGTCAGTCATCGCGATTTTACCCAACGCGCAAACATCAGCGGGCGCAACGAAATGGCGATGCTTGGAACTGCGTTGAACAATATGTCTGCAGAACTGGCCGAAAGTTATGCCGTACTTGAGCAGCGGGTTCAGGAGAAAACCGCCGGGCTGGAGCATAAAAATCAGATCCTCTCTTTTTTATGGCAGGCTAACCGCCGTTTGCATTCCCGCGCCCCGCTGTGTGAACGCCTGTCACCTGTACTCAACGGCTTACAGAATTTAACCCTGCTACGTGATATCGAATTGCGGGTGTATGACACTGATGATGAAGAGAATCATCAGGAGTTTACCTGCCAGCCAGATATGACTTGTGATGATAAAGGCTGCCAGCTCTGCCCGCGCGGCGTATTACCCGTTGGTGATCGCGGCACGACCCTGAAGTGGCGGCTGGCTGACTCTCATACGCAGTACGGTATTTTGCTGGCGACCCTGCCGCAGGGGCGTCATCTTAGCCATGATCAACAACAACTGGTGGATACCCTGGTTGAACAACTCACCGCCACGCTGGCGCTGGATCGCCATCAGGAACGTCAGCAACAGTTGATCGTGATGGAAGAGCGTGCCACCATTGCGCGCGAACTGCATGATTCTATTGCCCAATCTCTCTCTTGCATGAAGATGCAGGTGAGTTGTTTACAGATGCAGGGCGATGCGCTGCCAGAAAGCAGCCGCGAACTGTTAAGTCAGATCCGTAACGAACTGAATGCATCCTGGGCGCAGTTGCGTGAATTGCTCACCACATTCCGCTTGCAGCTCACCGAGCCTGGATTACGTCCGGCGCTGGAGGCGAGTTGCGAAGAGTACAGCGCCAAATTTGGCTTCCCGGTGAAGCTGGATTATCAATTGCCGCCTCGTCTGGTGCCTTCACATCAGGCAATCCACTTGTTGCAAATTGCCCGTGAGGCATTAAGTAACGCCCTCAAACATTCGCAAGCGAGTGAGGTCGTGGTGACGGTGGCGCAAAACGATAATCAGGTCAAACTGACCGTCCAGGATAACGGCTGCGGCGTGCCTGAAAATGCCATCCGCAGCAATCACTACGGCATGATAATAATGCGCGACCGTGCGCAAAGTTTACGAGGCGATTGCCGCGTCCGCCGTCGTGAATCAGGTGGCACCGAAGTGGTGGTCACCTTTATTCCCGAAAAAACTTTCACAGACGTCCAAGGAGATACCCATGAGTAATCAGGAACCGGCTACTATCCTGCTGATCGACGATCACCCGATGCTGCGAACTGGCGTAAAACAGCTTATCAGTATGGCACCAGATATCACCGTGGTTGGCGAAGCGAGTAATGGCGAACAGGGTATTGAACTGGCGGAGTCTCTTGATCCCGATCTGATCCTGTTAGATCTCAATATGCCCGGCATGAACGGTCTGGAAACGCTGGATAAACTGCGCGAAAAGTCCCTCTCAGGGCGCATTGTGGTATTCAGCGTCTCTAACCATGAAGAAGATGTGGTCACCGCACTGAAACGCGGCGCGGATGGTTATCTGTTAAAAGATATGGAACCGGAAGATCTGCTGAAAGCATTGCATCAGGCAGCTGCTGGCGAAATGGTATTAAGCGAAGCATTAACGCCTGTTCTGGCCGCCAGCTTGCGCGCTAACCGTGCCACTACTGAGCGCGATGTTAACCAGTTAACCCCACGCGAGCGCGATATTCTCAAGCTGATTGCCCAGGGTTTGCCGAACAAGATGATTGCCCGCCGCCTGGATATCACCGAAAGCACAGTAAAAGTGCACGTCAAGCACATGCTGAAGAAAATGAAGCTCAAGTCTCGCGTGGAAGCAGCGGTATGGGTGCATCAGGAGCGCATTTTCTGATTACGGTTCCCAGCGCAGTTCGTCGTTTGACAATGCATCGAACGGTTCGACAAGCGTTAGCGTGATCTCATTGGAGGAGACACGCTGCCCCTGGTTATCTTCCACCACCACCGACAATCGCCAGTGATTGCTCGCCCCTTCCCCGTTCTGCCAGTCAGGCATGATCAGCGTCCAGCCCTCCGCGCTGTTGGCTTGTGCGCCCGGCGTCAAACTTAATATCTGCGTATCGCCCTGCCAAATCAGTTGCCGAATACCGTAACGACTGCGGATTTGTAATTTCAGCGGCACTGTTTCGCCAGGTTTTAGATCCCACGGCGGTGTCGCCAGAAACACCGTTAACGTTTTTCGCTGTCGGTACTCAAGAGTCGGTAGATTATTTCGCTGCGGATTATCATAGCGACTACCACGTAACGACTGACTTTCGGCAACCTCGCCCGCAGAAAGTTGTTTTTTGAGCGGTACACCAAAGCGGTAATTAAGATTCAGTCCGAGGTTATTTTGATTTTCGCCACTTTCACCCTGTTTATGCTGGGCCGTCACAGTGACTAATAGCACAGGGGTGTAATTTAATCCCAGACTCAACGCGACGGGATTGTGATAACCCGTACCAGAGTTAAACAAATCAACACGCTCACCAAAATACTGTTCTACCCTGACACTGGTATTGAGGTGTTGATAGAACGGCATGCGCATCCGGGCTGTCAGGTCATACCCGCGCGCCATCCGTTGTTCCTGCGTGGCTGTCTGTTCATGCCATGCAGCAAACGGCTGATAAAAGTTTGCCGATAGTCGCAAATATTCGCCCCACGCTTCGGCACCAAAGCCCGCTCGCTGAAGATTTTCGTCCAGCAAGTTGTCATAAAAAGTGTTATAACCCACCAGCCAGTTGCCGCGCGCCCAGCGTTGCCCAACGCCCACATTGCTCACCAACCCATCATCCTGCTGAGTAAGACCAAGCTGGCTCCAGGTGAGATAACGATCATTATCTTGTAACGGCACAAACCAGCTTCCACGACTGCCGGTGAAATGTCCTTCGTTATCCACTTTGACGTCAACACTGGCATTTCCCCACGGTGATAGCCAGGACTCTACGTGCTGATTAACCTGTTGACTAAGCGCGTCGCGGACTTTTCCCAATGCGAAAGCTTTTGCCTGCTCGCCAGTATCCAGCCCGTTATCATTCATACTGGTTTCGCCGAAATCTTTCACAATTTCAGCAAAGTGTTTTTCCCCATCATGATTTTCGGGAGCCATGCCTAAATCCGGCAGACCATCATTGTTATTATCAAAGGGATTTGCCGCTTTTTGCTCGAAGGTAGATTGTGCGTTAGCTGTACCGCCTGCTACAAGCAAGAGTAAATAAAACGGGATAATGCGAGGAACGAAACGGCTCAAAACGTCGGTAACTTCCGGTAATAATGAAAACCATAGCCTTAAAGAATAACGATTACTGGCAACTTTTGTCGTATTTTCTCGCGCTTTCAGGAAAATCCTTAAAAATGTGACCGATTGGTCAGACGCTGCAGAAGCAGTAAGATAGAAGATGAGTGTCTAATTCCCTGAATACAGGAGTAAATAATGCAAAAAATCGTGATCGTTGCCAATGGCGCACCTTACGGGAGCGAATCCTTGTTTAACAGCTTGCGGCTGGCCATTGCGTTACGAGAGCAGGAGAGCAATCTGGATCTGCGTCTGTTCCTCATGTCTGATGCGGTCACAGCCGGGTTGCGCGGGCAAAAACCAGGGGAAGGCTACAACATTCAGCAAATGCTGGAGATCCTTACCGCTCAGAATGTACCGGTGAAATTGTGCAAAACCTGTACCGACGGGCGCGGGATTAGTACACTTCCTCTGATTGATGGGGTGGAAATCGGTACTCTTGTGGAACTGGCGCAATGGACGCTGTCAGCCGATAAAGTGCTCACATTTTAATGTTTGAGGGGGCGTCTGACGCCCCACTATGCGGGAAGTTTACTCAGGCGAATCCCGGACGTAACACACCATCCGGAAAATTCTCCGCCAGCAGTTTTTTTACCGATACCAGCAAATCATTCAGCCCATCGTCCTGCATTCCCAGTTTGATAAGCTCCTGTTCCAGTGAAAACAGGTATTGTGCGTTGGTTCCCAGCGGACCGCTCGCCGCCGCAATCAACGGCGCGATGACCTGAGCGCGAGTATCAGATTCATATTCTGGATGTCGCGGATCCATAATAAACACAATGGCGTTTACTGTGCGTCCATCATCAAGATCAAGCTGACACCAGGTTGGCAGATAACAGCCGGTAATCATCTCTCGCTTCCACAACAAGGTTAGTTCCTGCTCCAGCGTCTCTTCTGGCAGTCGATAGGCGACGCCTGTGGTGCGTCCGCCCTCTTTCAGTGCAAGCATCCGTCCCGGCTGGTGCGCAGTCCCGCGCCCGGCGGTCAGGCGCAGGCAAAATGCGCGATGCCATCCAACCAGTGTACCGGTGCACGATTCGGTAAACTCCAGTGCCGGATTCCACATCAACGATCCATAGCCGAAGATCCACACCGGTTCCTCATCAGGTCGACAAGCCAGCGTCGCCGCCAGCGAAGCCGCCCGTTGTTCTGCTGACCATAAGAGTGATTCTTCAATGGCACCAAATGCCGTTTTACAATCGGCATTCATCAAGAAATCACGCGTTATCACCTTACACCTCCGCCACTGCATACTTCCCTGCGACAACTTTTTGGTGTCTTCCGGACATTTTTACTGCTCATTTTGAAACCACTAACGGGACAATATGCAATCCACGGACCACTTGCAAGGCAACACCGCACGAATAGCTTTAACTAAGCTACCGGTTTTACGATTTTTTATGCCATTTATCATCATCCCCTTTGGCATATTCATGCTTCACAGCAGCCCAGGCCACTTTATGCGCGGTTTCTTCGCGACTGGCGTCATCACGCCGATCTTCTTTATCTTTATATTGATCCCATGCGCTGTTGAACGCTTCTTTATAGATATCCTGGGCATGAGACGGTAGAACGTGCTTTACGCTTTCCGGCAGGTCGCTTTTCGTTTTATACGGCATCGTTGACTCCTTTTACAAAGTTGAACATTAAGTGTGGTCAACAATATCTACTCTTGCCAAAACATAAGAATTTTCATGTCAGACTGTTCTTAAGAAACGCTAAAACAAACATTGTCTAAACGTATTACTTATTTTTATGCCTCAATGAGTAAAAAATCGACAACGGGGTAAAAATTCGTAAAATGTTACCGATATCCAGACACTTTCTGTTATTTTTCCTACCTATTTTTTACATTTTCGATAAATTCATCTGCAAAGGGATAACCATAATGTCAAATGCTCAAGAGGCGGTAAAAACCCGCCACAAGGAGACTTCGCTTATTTTCCCGGTTCTGGCGCTGGTAGTGCTGTTCCTGTGGGGAAGCAGCCAGACACTACCAGTGGTCATTGCCATCAATCTTCTTGCGCTTATTGGTATTTTAAGTAGCGCCTTTAGTGTTGTCCGTCATGCGGACGTATTAGCCCATCGCCTGGGAGAACCTTACGGTTCGCTTATTCTTAGCCTTTCAGTGGTTATTCTTGAAGTTAGTTTGATTTCAGCTTTAATGGCAACTGGCGACGCCGCGCCAACGCTAATGCGTGATACGCTCTATTCAATCATTATGATTGTTACCGGTGGGCTGGTTGGCTTTTCATTATTGTTGGGCGGTCGTAAGTTTGCCACCCAATATATGAATCTGTTTGGTATCAAGCAGTATTTAATTGCGCTGTTCCCCCTGGCGATAATCGTACTGGTATTTCCAATGGCTCTGCCTGCGGCGAATTTTTCAACCGGTCAGGCGTTACTGGTAGCATTAATTTCTGCGGCAATGTATGGCGTATTTTTGCTGATCCAGACCAAAACGCATCAAAGTTTGTTTGTCTACGAGCACGAAGATGACAGTGATGACGACGACCCGCACCACGGTAAACCGTCTGCCCATAGCAGCCTGTGGCATGCTATCTGGTTGATTATCCACCTGATTGCCGTTATTGCAGTCACCAAAATGAACGCCAGCCCGCTGGAGACTTTGCTCGACAGCATGAATGCCCCTGTCGCCTTTACTGGCTTCCTGGTGGCACTGTTGATTCTGTCGCCGGAAGGTTTAGGTGCATTAAAAGCAGTGTTGAACAACCAGGTCCAGCGCGCGATGAATCTGTTCTTTGGTTCAGTGTTAGCAACAATTTCGCTTACCGTACCTGTCGTCACGCTAATTGCCTTTATGACGGGTAACGAATTGCAGTTTGCACTTGGTGCGCCAGAAATGGTGGTGATGGTGGCCTCTTTAGTGCTGTGCCATATCTCCTTCTCCACCGGACGTACTAACGTGCTCAATGGCGCAGCGCATCTGGCACTGTTTGCCGCCTATTTGATGACGATATTTGCCTGACAGTTATATCTCCTCCGATGACGGAAATCGGGGGAGATAATATAAATTCCTGCTTATTGTATTTCTTCATACTACCTGGACAGGTCGTTAATCAGAATTGCGAGCCTGTACCACACCCTGCACGAAACCACTGCAACAGCTGTTGAAAAGCCGGAATGTACTCTTCATTGCAAACATTTCAGGGATGAAGTGAAGATGAATTGAGACGTAGTATCCACACCAAGCCGGCGTTATCCGGTGAGGCGCAATGTTGCGGGGGCTTTATCCCTGGTGGCATTGGTTGCTGGAAAGAGAAAACCCCCGCACGTTGAGAGGTAAAACCTGACAACAGAACGGGGGCTAATCTTGAAACCAGACACTTCAAGAATAGCCGCAAAATGTTGTCATTACAACAAGGCGGCTATATGACGCTCGCGCAGTTTGCCATGATTTTCTGGCATGACCTGGCAGCACCGATCCTGGCGGGAATTATTACCGCAGCGATTGTCGGCTGGTGGCGTAACCGGAAGTAAGGTGAAAACGGGCGTCAGGCTGCCGTGATGGCAATATGCGCCCGAAACCGGCCGCAGGGGTAACAGCCTGCGGCCTTTTTTGTATCCGGCACCCATGAAAAAAGTCTTAACGCAGAACGCTAAGACTTTATTTTTCAAGCAAAAAAGATTACTTGCTGGTATCCAGTTCTTCGAAACCTTTCACCAGATCATCAATCGCTTTCATCTGCTTGAGGAACGGTTCCAGTTTAGCCAGCGGCAGCGCGGATGGACCATCACATTTCGCATGTTCCGGATCCGGATGCGCTTCAATAAACAGCCCCGCCAGACCTACCGCCATACCGGCTCGTGCCAGCTCAGCCACCTGAGCACGACGACCGCCGGAAGCTGCGCCAAAAGGATCGCGGCATTGCAATGCGTGGGTCACGTCGAAAATCACCGGCGAGTTACCAGACACTTTCTTCATAATGCTGAAGCCCAGCATATCGACAACCAGGTTGTCATAGCCGAAGTTAGCACCACGATCGCAAAGAATCACTTTTTCGTTGCCGCCTTCTTTGAATTTATCAACGATATTACCCATCTGTCCCGGGCTGACAAACTGTGGTTTCTTGACGTTAATTACCGCACCGGTTTTCGCCATGGCTTCAACCAGGTCAGTCTGGCGAGCAAGAAACGCCGGCAACTGAATCACATCCACGACATCAGCAACGGGCTGTGCCTGACTTGGTTCGTGAACGTCGGTGATAATTTTCACGCCAAAAGTCTGCTTCAACTCCTGGAAGATTTTCATCCCTTCTTCCAGGCCCGGTCCACGATAAGAGTGGATGGAGGAGCGGTTGGCTTTGTCAAAAGAGGCTTTGAACACGTAAGGGATACCCAGTTTCTGGGTCACGGTTACGTAGTGCTCGCAAATGCGCATCGCCAGATCGCGAGATTCCAGCACGTTCATACCGCCAAACAGTACGAACGGCAGGTCATTTGCTACGTTGATGTCGCCAATGCTAACCACTTTTTGTTTCATAGGATCGCCTTAATCTTGAGTAAAATGTCGATTAATTAATGCAGCACAATATGTTTATGCGCGATGTTATTTATTTGCGCACGGATCATTTCGCTGATCGGGTCTTCCGGACACTGTTCAACGAAATAACTTAAATCGTTCAACGCAACGTGTTCGCAATCCAGTTGCGCATAAATCAACCCGCGATCGCGAATTTCATAGGGATCTTCAGGGTTGAATTGTAATAAAGCTTCGCTGGTGCGTAACGCCAGCTCCATCTGATTTTCTTCCATCAACGAGGCTTTGAGTGTATCCAGCAATTTGCGGATTACCTCAATGTTATCAGCTTCATCAAGGTCTTCATAAAACAGTTCCGCCGACGGGCTGATATTTCCCTTTAACCATACGTCCAGCATATGTTCGCTTAACGATTCACCGTTAAAAGGATTAATCAGCCAAATTTCGCCATCCGGACACTCAATGCGCAATATCAGCTGCGTAGGGAAAATCACCGGCAGCAGCGGCAAATCGAGACGATTCGCGACCCATAATAAAACCGCACCTAATGATACCGCACTGCCCTGTCGATTCTTTAACACCTGGTCCAGCCATAATGCATCGGAAAGACGATAAACGCCGCGTGAGGCTTTAAATCCCCAGTCGCCGTAAAACAGCGCGATCAGTTTTTCCAGCTGCTCTTCTAAAGGCAGAAGCTGGCTGATTTCTTCCTTCGCCAGACTAACGAGACGCTCCAGTTCGTCGTAAACATCTTGCGAGGGAAAATCGCGGCGGATTGCTTCGCAAGCCAGGATCATGCCTTCGCACAATGGCGCTTTATTAAATTCGAAATCAGCTAACGATCTCATGACTTACCCCAGTAACGGTACTTTTGTGGTGGCGAGTTTAATGATGATGTACAGCACCACCAACGCCAGCGGGAAGGCAATAATGCGCGCCTGCTGACTGTGCATACGACGATAATCGAGTGCAATAAAACCCAAAACGATATAAATGATAACTCCAAACAGCTTTTCAGTCAGCCACTGTGCCTGCCCGGAAAATGGTAGGATGTGCGCTTTAGCCATCAACGCAATGCCGCTTAACAATAACACCGTATCGACAACCGGCGGCACAATGCGCGTCCAGCGAGCAAATGCCTGTGGATGCTTCTGATAACGTAGCCAGAAACGTAAGGTTAATAGCCCAACAGAAAGCGCGATACTAATAAGATGAACACTAAGCAGTGTAGAAAAACTTGTCATTGATAATAGCGGCCGAGCGTTACGCGCTCGTTATCACCATAGTCACGGCAGGTTTCGACGTCATGATACCCCGCGAGGATAAATGCTTGTCGCACCGCTTCGCCCTGCTGCCAGCCATGTTCCAGAAGCAGAAAGCCGCCGGATACCAGCGCGTTACGCGACTGTTCGATGATATGCACGATGTCTGCCATTCCACTGTCTGCCGCAACCAGCGCAGTGAGCGGCTCAAAGCGGACATCGCCTTGTTGAAGATGTGGGTCCTGCTCGTCAATATACGGCGGATTGCTGACAATCATCGCAAACTGCTGCCCGGCTAGCGCGCTAAACCAGTCGCTTTGCAGAATGTGGATATTTTTGATCGCCAGATGCTGGGCATTACGTTGTGCCAGGGAGACAGCATCAGGCATACGATCTACAGCGATAATTTCGCAGTCCGGGCGCTCGCTAGCCAGCGCAAGCGCAATCGCCCCGGTACCCGTCCCGAGATCAAGAATACGGCAAGGTTGTTCAGGCAACCGCGCCAGTGCCTGCTCCACCAGACACTCCGTATCCGGGCGCGGAATTAAGGTCGCTGGCGAAACAAATAACGGCAACGACCAGAATTCTCGCACCCCGGTTAAATGAGCAATGGGTTCACCATCGCGACGACGTGTCAGTAGCGCATCAAGTTGCTGACATTGTTCGTCAGTCAGCTGCGTTTCACCAAAGGCGAGAATAAAAGTACGCCCTCTGCCGGTAACATGTTCCAGCAGGATTTCAGCATCACGCCGCGGGCTTTCGCTCGCCTGAAGTTGGCTTATTGCTTCACGTAACCAGTGTTGATATTCCATTATTCCTGCTCGGACAACGCCGCCAGTTGGTCGGCCTGATGTTCCTGGATAATCGGTTCAATCAGCATATCCAGCTTACCTTCCATCACTTCATCCAGGCGGTAGAGCGTCAGGTTGATGCGGTGATCGGTAACGCGCCCCTGCGGGAAATTGTAAGTACGGTTACGGTCGCTGCGATCGCCACTCCCCAGCAGGTTACGACGGGTAGACGCTTCGGCCTGTTGGCGTTTTGCCATTTCAGCAGCGTGGATGCGAGCACCGAGCACTGAAAGCGCCTTCGCTTTGTTTTTATGTTGTGAACGTTCGTCCTGACATTCAACAACAATCCCGGTCGGCAAGTGAGTAATACGAATTGCCGAATCGGTGGTGTTAACGTGCTGACCACCCGCCCCTGACGAGCGGAAAGTATCAATGCGTAAATCTGCTGGGTTGATGTCCGGCAGTTCTGCGTCAGGCAGTTCTGGCATTACCGCAACGGTACAAGCAGAAGTATGAATACGACCCTGCGATTCCGTAGCAGGAACACGCTGCACGCGATGACCGCCGGATTCAAATTTCAGACGACCATACACACCATCACCGCTAATTTTGGCGATGATCTCTTTATAACCACCATGTTCACCCTCGCTGGCGCTCATGATTTCTACCCGCCAGCGGCGGGCTTCGGCGTAACGGCTGTACATACGGAACAGATCGCCCGCGAACAGCGCCGCTTCGTCGCCGCCGGTTCCGGCTCGGACTTCGAGGAAGGCGTTACGTTCGTCATCAGGATCTTTTGGCAGTAACAGAACCTGTAATTGCTGTTCCAGTTGCTCGCTTTTTTCTTTAGCTTCGCGCAGTTCATCCTGCGCCATCTCACGCATTTCAGGATCGTCGAGCATCATCTGTGCGGTTTCGATATCTTCCTGAACCTGTTGCCAGTCGGTAAAACAGCGCGAAACATCACTTAACTGCGCATATTCGCGTGATAATGCGCGAAAACGTTCCTGGTCGGCGATAGTTTGCGCGTCACCCAGCAACGCCTGAACTTCTTCATGGCGTTCATGCAGGGCTTCCAGTTTGGCAACGATAGAAGGCTTCATAGGCGTAAATGCACCCTGTAAAAAAAGAAAATGATGTACTGCTACTCCAGCCCGAGGCTGTCGCGCAGAATATTCAGACGTTCGTTATCCCCGTCACGGGCGGCCTGTTGAAGTGATTTCGTTGGCGCATGGATCAAGCGGTTAGTCAGTTTCCATGCCAGATCCTGCATAATGGCTTGCGCGTCGCCGCCCTGCTCAAGGGCCGCTAACGCTTTGGCGGTTAACTCATCGCGAACTTGCTCTGCCTGGCTGCGATACTCGCGAATGGTTTCGCTGGCGCTTTGTGCTCGCAGCCACGCCATAAATTCGCTGGTTTCCTGAGCGACAATAGTTTCCGCCTCAACCGCTGCGGCTTTACGCTGCGCCAGGTTGTGCGAAATGATGCTTTGCAGATCATCAACGCTATAAAGATAAGCATTCGCCAGTTTGCCAACTTCCGGCTCAACATCGCGCGGAACGGCAATATCCACCAACAGCATTGGTTGGTTGCGACGGCTTTTTAATGCGCGCTCCACCATGCCTTTCCCGATAATCGGTAACGGGCTGGCGGTGGAACTGATGATGATATCGGCTTCGCGCAGACGTTCGTCGATATCACTCAGGGCAATCACTTCCGCACCGACTTCATCTGCCAGAATTTGGGCACGTTCGCGAGTGCGGTTGGCGATAATCATCTTCTGTACTTTGTGTTCGCGCAGATGACGCGCCACCAGCTCGATAGTTTCGCCCGCGCCTACCAGCAACACTGTGACCGTAGAGAGCGATTCAAAGATCTGCCGCGCCAGCGTACAAGCCGCAAAAGCGACAGACACAGCGCTGGCACCGATATCTGTTTCAGTGCGAACGCGTTTCGCTACAGAGAAAGATTTCTGGAACATGCGTTCCAGTTCGCTGGCCTTCATATGGCCTTTTTGCGAATCGGCAAACGCTTTTTTAACCTGACCGAGGATCTGCGGCTCCCCAAGAACCAGTGAATCCAGGCCGCTGGCAACACGCATTAAATGGCTAACCGCGTCGTTATCCTGATGCCAGTAGAGGCTTTTACGCAGATCTTCTTCATTAAGATTGTGATAATCGCAAAGCCAGCGGATTAACGCCTCTTGCAGGTTATCCTGCTCTTCAACGCTAAGATAAAGTTCCGTGCGGTTGCACGTCGACAGCACCACGCCGCCCTGCACCATCGGCTGCGCAAGCAGGCTGTCAAGCGCCTGATCGAGCTTATCCGGCGAAAACGATACACGTTCTCGCAGCGATACAGGTGCCGTTTTATGGTTGATACCGAGTGCTAAAAGGGTCATGTCTGCGGGAAATAATACCAACGTTGATAGGGTTAGTCTGCTTGCATCATACAGGATGCGTAAGATCAATAAAAGAGAGCGCCCCCTTTTGGAGTAATTGCCGAAAGCCGTTAGATTCTGGCAATTAAGACAACTTGAACATAGACGATAGCGGACGGTAACGCTAGCATTAAGGGTTATAACTGCAACGTATCTCAAGGACTTGTCATCACTATGCCCCTGCCCGATTTTCGTCTTATCCGCCTGCTACCGCTGGCTGCTCTTGTGCTCACTGCCTGTTCCGTTACCACGCCCAAAGGTCCTGGCAAAAGCCCGGATTCGCCACAATGGCGTCAGCATCAGCAAGACGTGCGCAATCTTAATCAGTATCAGACTCGCGGCGCGTTCGCTTATATTTCTGACCAACAAAAAGTGTACGCCCGCTTTTTCTGGCAGCAAACCGGCCAGGATCGCTACCGTCTGCTGCTCACTAACCCATTGGGCAGCACGGAACTGGAGCTGAATGCTCAACCGGGTAACGTGCAGTTAGTCGACAATAAAGGTCAGCGTTATACCGCCGATGACGCCGAAGAGATGATTGGCAAATTGACCGGAATGCCAATTCCGCTCAACAGCTTGCGCCAGTGGATTTTAGGTTTACCGGGTGATGCAACCGACTACAAACTGGACGACCAGTACCGCCTGAGCGAAATTACCTACAGCCAGAATGGCAAAAACTGGAAGGTTGTTTATGGTGGTTATGACACCAAAACGCAACCTGCGATGCCAGCCAATATGGAACTCACCGACGGTGGTCAACGCATCAAGTTAAAAATGGATAACTGGATAGTGAAATAATGCGGACACAGTGGCCCTCTCCGGCAAAACTTAATCTGTTTTTATACATTACCGGTCAGCGTGCGGATGGTTACCACACGCTGCAAACGCTGTTTCAGTTTCTTGATTACGGCGACACCATCAGCATTGAGCTTCGTGACGATGGGGATATTCGTCTGTTAACGCCCGTTGAAGGCGTGGAACATGAAGATAACCTGATCGTTCGCGCAGCGCGGTTATTGATGAAAACTGCGGCAGACAGCGGGCGTCTTCCGACGGGAAGCGGTGCGAATATCAGCATTGACAAGCGTTTGCCGATGGGCGGCGGTCTCGGCGGTGGTTCATCCAATGCCGCGACGGTCCTGGTGGCATTAAATCATCTCTGGCAATGCGGGCTAAGCATGGATGAGCTGGCGGAAATGGGGCTGACGCTGGGCGCAGATGTTCCTGTCTTTGTTCGGGGGCATGCCGCGTTTGCCGAAGGCGTTGGTGAAATACTAACGCCGGTGGATCCGCCAGAGAAGTGGTATCTGGTGGCGCACCCTGGTGTAAGTATTCCAACACCGGTGATTTTTAAAGATCCTGAACTCCCGCGCAATACGCCAAAAAGGTCAATAGAAACGTTGCTAAAATGTGAATTCAGCAATGATTGCGAGGTTATCGCAAGAAAACGTTTTCGCGAGGTTGATGCGGTGCTTTCCTGGCTGTTAGAATACGCCCCGTCGCGCCTGACTGGGACAGGGGCCTGTGTCTTTGCTGAATTTGATACAGAGTCTGAAGCCCGCCAGGTGCTAGAGCAAGCCCCGGAATGGCTCAATGGCTTTGTGGCGAAAGGCGCTAATCTTTCCCCATTGCACAGAGCCATGCTTTAAGCCGGGCAAGCTGAGTTTCGGTGACAACGTCACCTTGTTCCAGACGTTGCATCGCGCTCTTTAATACACCGCCTGGAAAGGATCATGCCTGGCCCGCACAGTTTTCGGCAGATTCTTTCCACCAATGGACGCATGCCTGAGGTTCTTCTCGTGCCTGATATGAAGCTTTTTGCTGGTAACGCCACCCCGGAACTAGCACAACGTATTGCCAACCGCCTGTACACTTCACTCGGCGACGCCGCTGTAGGTCGCTTTAGCGATGGCGAAGTCAGCGTACAAATTAATGAAAATGTACGCGGTGGTGATATTTTCATCATCCAGTCCACTTGTGCCCCTACTAACGACAACCTGATGGAATTAGTCGTTATGGTTGATGCCCTGCGTCGTGCTTCCGCAGGTCGTATCACCGCTGTTATCCCCTACTTTGGCTATGCGCGCCAGGACCGTCGCGTCCGTTCCGCTCGTGTACCAATCACTGCGAAAGTGGTTGCAGACTTCCTCTCCAGCGTCGGTGTTGACCGTGTGCTGACAGTGGATCTGCACGCTGAACAGATTCAGGGTTTCTTCGACGTTCCGGTTGATAACGTATTTGGTAGCCCGATCCTGCTGGAAGACATGCTGCAGCTGAATCTGGATAACCCAATTGTGGTTTCTCCGGACATCGGCGGCGTTGTGCGTGCCCGCGCTATCGCTAAGCTGCTGAACGATACCGATATGGCAATCATCGACAAACGTCGTCCGCGTGCGAACGTTTCCCAGGTGATGCATATCATCGGTGACGTTGCAGGTCGTGACTGCGTACTGGTCGATGATATGATCGACACTGGCGGTACGCTGTGTAAAGCTGCTGAAGCTCTGAAAGAACGTGGTGCTAAACGTGTATTTGCGTACGCGACTCACCCGATCTTCTCTGGCAACGCGGCGAACAACCTGCGTAACTCTGTAATTGATGAAGTCGTTGTCTGCGATACCATTCCGCTGAGCGATGAAATCAAATCACTGCCGAACGTGCGTACTCTGACCCTGTCAGGTATGCTGGCCGAAGCGATTCGTCGTATCAGCAACGAAGAATCGATCTCTGCCATGTTCGAACACTAATCGAACCCGGCTCAAAGACCCGCTGCGGCGGGTTTTTTTGTCTGTAATATCCATTTGTATGACCTATGCCTCCTTCACCTGCCATTTAGTTGACAGATGATGCGCTCACGGATGAAACATTATTGTGAACAAAATATTTTCCTCACATGTGATGCCTTTCCGCGCTCTGATCGACGCTTGCTGGAAAGAAAAATATACTGCCGCACGGTTTACCCGTGACCTGATTGCAGGGATAACCGTCGGGATTATTGCTATCCCGCTGGCGATGGCGTTGGCTATTGGTAGTGGTGTGGCACCCCAGTACGGTTTATATACCGCAGCTGTTGCGGGGATTGTCATTGCTCTGACGGGTGGGTCACGCTTTAGCGTTTCCGGTCCGACTGCGGCATTTGTGGTAATTCTCTATCCCGTGTCGCAACAGTTTGGACTGGCAGGACTGCTGGTTGCGACCTTGCTGTCGGGGATCTTTTTGATTCTGATGGGTCTGGCACGCTTTGGTCGCCTGATTGAGTATATTCCGGTTTCCGTCACCTTAGGTTTCACCTCGGGTATCGGGATCACCATCGGTACCATGCAGATTAAAGATTTTCTCGGTCTGCAAATGGCCCATGTCCCGGAACATTATCTACAAAAAGTCGGCGCATTATTTATGGCGCTGCCGACCATTAATGTGGGTGATGCTGCCATTGGCATTGTGACGCTAGGTATTCTTGTTTTCTGGCCGCGTCTGGGCATTCGTTTACCCGGTCACCTTCCGGCCTTGCTGGCTGGTTGCGCGGTGATGGGGATTGTTAACCTGCTCGGCGGACATGTTGCTACCATCGGTTCGCAATTCCACTACGTCCTGGCCGATGGTTCTCAGGGTAACGGTATTCCGCAACTGCTGCCGCAACTGGTGCTGCCGTGGGATCTGCCTAATTCAGAATTCACGCTAACCTGGGATTCTATTCGCACACTGCTGCCTGCGGCATTCTCAATGGCAATGCTCGGCGCAATCGAATCTCTGCTCTGCGCCGTGGTGCTGGATGGTATGACCGGGACGAAACACAAGGCGAATAGCGAACTGGT
>OGWT01001362.1_pt1 | contig 18802 bp, 17 predicted proteins | sample 1576101 | NCBI WGS metagenome assembly OGWT01 (sample SAMEA3541481, study PRJEB24748) | human gut metagenome | biome: human gut; feature: human-associated habitat; material: faeces | place: China | collected 2012 | reverse complement strand
TAAAAATTTTTCTTATTGTATCTCTTGAAATTTTAAGAGATACAGAAATCTGTCGCTGACTATAGTTTTGTGATCTCATTTCCAAAACTTTTTTAACATCTCGCATAAAAAAACACCTCCTAATCGCAAGACTAGATAAGTATACTTACTTACCTGTTTTTATCTTACAACAGGAGGATGATAGTTTATATCTACAATATAGGTGTGGACTTATACAACGGATTCAATGGACTTCGTCACCGCATCAACTGGACTTATTTCTCCGTATTGGATGGGCTTGCCCATCCGTTATATTCAAAATTTACACTCAATATAATCAAAGTATATAATTAAAAGGTGCTTACTTGTTCACATTACTATGAACTGTAAGCACCTTTGCTTCTGTATGTTTGTATTCTATTCCTGTTTCGATATCATGTCAATTTTTTTAATAACTAGGTGTAATTATATGTGATTCAACTAATTTTTGTACTTTAATAACCTCTTCTTTCTTAATCATTTTTTTTAAAAGAATTCCTATCTCTGGTCTATTACTATTTGATACTATTACAGCATTCGTATCAGAGCCATTTTCTTGAGATATTTTTTTATAATTAATTTTTGTCATATGATCTGTAATTTCATCCATATTCCAAATTGTCGCATCTAAATCACCTTGAATCACTCTCTTTAACAAACTACTATATTCTACTGGACAATAAACAACTTTTTTCCCTTGACATACTTTCTTAACCATATCGGCTTGATCAATAGAATCAGAATCAATCCCTATTTTCATACCGTCTGTAATTTCTGTTTTACCATCTTTATGAAAAATAACAACATGAGAACTACAATATGTTTCTGATCCAAATTCTTTCACAATTTCCAATGGAATATCTTTTGCAATCAAATCCTGTGCTGCATACTTCGATGTAACCGCAAAGTCACATCTTCCTTCTATTACCATTGCGATTCTATTAACGGCCCCACGCATATAAGATAACATTACAGGAACTCCAAAACTATTCTCCATTGTAGATATCAATCCAGTTGCTAAGCCTTCATATTTTTTAGAATAAGGTAATGGCATAGCACCTAATAAGGATGACACTCCAGCAAACTCTAGCAAAATACTATCATTTTTTAATGTCATGAAAGATCCTAAATGACCACGACTTTCAATTCTTACCGCCTTTTCTTCTTGTAAAGTTCTCAAAGCATTTTGAATAGTTCCTCTTGATATATGTAGCATAGATTCTAATTCTGTAACCGTAGGAACTCTATCCCCCGCATCGAATCTTAAAAGTATTTTTGATATATCCATAATTGCTTGACCATTTTTTGAAAGTAACTTATTGTTATAACTCATCTCATTCACACCCTATCATATATTAATTTAAAACTAAACAGTATACTTTTTTCTGAATTCTAAAAGCGTAGTATTTTTCTATCCCATATTCTATTTTAAAAAAATCAAAAACATTTCTATAATTTTCAAACACTTTATTAATAATTTTTTATCCCAAATCGATATTAATTCCACATTCTATCATTATCGTAAAATAATTATCAAAATCACTTTCTAAATATAAACTAGAACATTTAAACTTCTTACAGATTATATTTTTATATGCAATATTTGATATTAAATAATCTAAAATCAAGCACTCTTTAGAAACACCTAAAACCCAATAAATTAAAGCTGCCAATGCACAAGTACGATCTTTTTATGAAACACAATGAAATAGCAATGGATACGAATCAACATCGCTTATAATCATCCACTTAAATTTAAAAGGTTGATTATTAAACATCATATTTACATAAAAATCTTCCGTATGTTGTGTAAATTCTGAATTTTTAAATTCCTTTTTCTAACTCCTTCAGAAGAAAAAACAACACTTACTCCGTCAAGCTCTCTCATTCCACTAATTCTGTAAATTTGAATGTTTTGAATTGAAGAATCAGGTTCATCATATGACTCATAATCAGTTCTCAAGTCTAGTATTGTTTTAATTTTCATTGAACTCAAATTTTCAAATTCAACTGATTTCCAAAAAGATAATTTACATGAGCGGTAAAACACACCTGACTTACGATCTTCTAATCAAAAGTAGGAAACCAACCTAAATCTCTAAAATCCATTTCATATCTCATCAAAACTTCTCCATCACAGTTTTTTGTAAATTACATATACCATAAAACTTTATATTTAGTTAATTTTTTCTAAATTATCCACTAATTTTGTAACTGATTAATAATCAAATACATATTTATATACAAAAAATACATTTTGTATACAAAAGCACTTATATATTTATATATAAAATGAAAATTGTTTTACGTCAAGAAAAAAAGACCGAAACTATTCAATAGTCACAATCTTTTTATTATTACTTATAGTTTTTAATTAATTCTTTATAAAATTCAACGGCTAAACTTAACTTATCAATGCTGAAGTTTTCATTTTCATTATGCACTGAACTATATTGTTGATTATCAATATCAATTGGCGCAAAATGAATGACTGCATCACAAATATATGTAAAATGTCTCGCATCGGTACCAGCCGGAAGAATAAATGGTACGGCTACTGCATAATCAAATACATTTTCTACAATTTATTTCACATATTTATAACCCTTACTTTCTAAAGAAGAAGGCTTATAATATTCATTTTCTTCAACCTCAATTTCAACATCATACTTACTCCCTATTTGTTTCATAGATTGAATATCTTGTTCTAGATTCTTGTCATTAATACAACGAAGAAATGCTTCACCATAACAGCTACCTTCTTCATCTATTGAAAGTTTTCTAAACGTGCATCCCGTACCTAACATTTCTCCAGCAGCTGCATTCATCTTTGGGATAATCCGAATCAACAAACCTGAAAATAACCACAGATTCGAAAACACAAACGCATAGGAAAAGACATATGAGGTGCTAACCCCTCAAACATCCCTCTTACTTCTGGATGTAACTTACGAATAAAAAGCTTCTTTTCATCCACTTTTGCAACAAATTTAGCCACTCGCATCGCAGGTGTTTGATAATTTGTTGCAAGACCTGCATGTCCCTGGCTGGCTATTTTTTTGCGATAAGCTTGGCAACACAACGACCCTTTTCATGAACAGCCATCATGGCACACTTTTGATTCACACCTTTCATTGGTGGTTCAATGACAGCCCCACCTTCATCGCTGATCCAATCAAAATGAATATGGTTCTTATTAAAATAATCAAGCGCTAGTACAGCACCATCTCCACCAATTTCTTAATTGTGACTCGAAAACAAATAGCTATTCACTCTAAATTCAAAGCCTTCTTCTAGCAATTCTTCAATGGCACTAAACTCGGCAAATAAAGGCGTTTTAGTATCCACTGCACCTCTTTCCCAAATTTTGCCATCTTTAATTGTGCCTTCAAATGGTTCTTCTTTCCAATTGCCAGTGGCATTCACAACATCGTGGTGCAACATGACCATCACATTGCGATTTTCATCTTTTCCTTTGAATTTATATAAATAGGCATCGTCAGAAAAATTTAATAGCTCTGCCTTTTCACTCACTAAAGGAAAAAGTTCCTGAATAACTTTTCTTAATTTTAAGAATTCAGTTTCTTCAAATTCATCTTTTTTAGACACTGTCTTACACTGAATCATTTTCGCAAGACGACTTGCATAATACATATCTTTTTCTTTATTCAGGCAAAAAGAAAAAAGTATGATTTGACCTAAATCAATACTCAATTGTATATTCTATTATTGCCAACTATAAAATATGCTTTATCTAAAGATATTCTAGCATATTTTCATTTGCACCTTTAAGGGCTTTTTTTGTCTTATGATTTGCACCTACAAAGAAAAAAAAGCCTGTATTTCTACAAGCTTAGTCACCTATAATTGAATAAAACTGATCATAAGAAGGTTTTAATACTTCATATACATCTGGCTGAATACGATATTGCGTATAATCACGCAATCTTCCATCCTCTTCTTTTTCAATGACCCTTCTTTCAATCATTTTTTTATTCTTTAATAATCCGCCCTGTTTGACATCTCCCTTATATTCCAAAGGTTCATTATCATTATCTAATAGTTCTTCAAACAAAGCCTTATCCTTTTTATTTAAGGATGTCATAAAATTCCATAAATCTGGAGCATTCATCTTTTTCTCTTTCTCTTTCTTAAAAAACATAATTATCACCTATTTTTAATACATTAAAACTTCTCTATTTTACAACGATGTTCTTTTGTCTTGGAATCATAAGTAATTCCAACCAATAATAAATTATCGGTATATTCTTGAATCGATTGAGGATATACTTTTTCCTTGATTTGATCTAATGCACTTTGAACATTATGATTCCATTTTAACTCCACCAATAAGGCAGGATAATAATCTTTATATTCAGGTTTAGGGATATAAACAAAATCCGCAAATTCTCTTCCTGTTGGCAATTCTCGTATTGGTTTAAAATAATACTTCAAAGTCGATAAATACGCAATCGTTAAAACACTACTCAAACTATTTTCATTATGATATGCAATATTAGAAGCATACGTATTATGAATCTTTTCCATTTGTTGAGCTACAACTTCTGTCTCCATTTGACAAGTTGCTTCTAAAATGGTATCCGATTCCCTTTCAAATTGAATTAAATCATTTCATTTATCTTCTGAAACAGAATTCACAAATTCTTGTCGGATTTCTTCATTTGGAATAAATACCGTCTTATATGTTTGATTGTATCCCAAATATCCTAAATGAACCAATGCCGTTAAGACATCATCCATATTTTTAAATGAAACCATATCATTTTGAAAAGACGTTGTCTGCATCTTCACTTCATTACCACTTAACATTTCTAAAACAGCTTCTTTTAAGCCATCAAAATTCATTTGAATCAAACTATGAATTGATTCATAGCTACTTGTCTGTGCCCAATAACTTTGAAACACACCTAAAGTAAATAAACTCACAACGGCTTTCGGATTATATACATGCTGATGATTTAAGTAATATCCATCATACCATTTCTTGATTCTATCAAAATCTATATTGTATTTATTACTTAATCCTTTTACTTCCCCCTCTGTAAATCCAATAAAAGAAGCCAATGGACCTGGATTCAACATTGTATATTCATCAAAATTATTCAATGCGGACTGTGTCATCGTTCTTTTGATTGGTAAAATACCTGTTAAATACGCTAATGCGATATAACGAGAAGGTTGTGATCCTTTAAATAATCCTTTTAAGAAATCGATATATTCTTCTAGTAATTTTTTATTATTCGCATTATCACGAATCAATACATCCCACTCATCAATGATTACCACAAAGCGATGGCCTGTTTCATCATTGATTTTAGAAAGTGTACCAGACAAAGAAATAATTCCATTATAGTCAATATTGGAATATTCATTCTGTAATTCATGCATACAACTCTCTTTGATATAATTTACAATATCATTTATATTTTCAACTTGATCTTTACACCATTGTACATCAATATGAATGACATCATATTGATTAAGATACTTTTCAAATGTAGAACATGAAGAAATCGTATATGGATGAAATAATTCTCTAGATTCACATCCCTTTGAATAATAAGCACAAAGCATATCAGCAGTCATGGATTTTCCAAAACGTCTAGGTCTTGAGTTACAAATAAATTTAGCTGTGGTTGAAAGCACACTATTTGTATATTCAATTAAACCCGTTTTATCCACATATATTTTTGAATGAACCGCTTCATTAAAATTCGCATTATCAGGATTTAGAAATATAGCCATACAGATTCCTCCTACACCACTATTATATCAGAAAAAGACTGTAGAATTAAAAAAACGAGATGTTAGTTCATCTCGCCTTACTTCACTCCATGACTTTTTAAATAAGAAGGTATGATTTTTATAAAACAAATGATTGTCACAATACTTGCATAAATATCCGCTGCAGGTTGTGCATAGAAAATATTTGAAACCCCTAAAAAAGCAGGCAATAAACATGTACACCCCAAATACATCAGCTTACGATTTAATGATAAAAATAATGATAATTTTACATTAGATAATCCTGTAATTCCATCCACTAAAACATATTGAATGGACATCATCAAAATACCTAAACAAAAGTTTTTAATAGCCCTATCTGCGATTGGCATGGTCATGGCATCATTAGTAAACATAGCCACAAATACATTGGAGTAGCACATTGAAATAATAAACATAACAAGACAGAATAAAAACGCAAATGAAATCACAATTTTAAATGCTTCTTTGATCTTCTTTAAATTTTGCGAACCAAAATGATACGCAAATATCGGTTGTGTACCCGAACTAATACCAAGTAATGGTCCTGTAATCAATAAGAAATAGCTTTGAGCTACAGTAATAGCCGATATATAAATATCCCCCATATCTCCACCATACTTTTGAAGCATCATATTCATCACTATTAAAATAATTGAATCGGATGCGATAATCAGAAATGGAGAGAATCCAAGTTTTACAATATGCTTCATTTTCTCTATAGATAATTCTTCTTTATGAAGTTTGATTTTCGATTTGAATCTTAAAAAACAAAGCACAAACATACACGATATAAATTGTGCTACAACTGTACCAATGGCTGCTCCAGCCACACCAATTTTAAGTGTACGAATCAAAATAAAGTCAAACATAATATTTGTGATGGCCCCAATACATACACTTAACATCGCAATCGTGGCATAACCCTGTCCTGTAATAAAATAATTCAATCCAATCGACATTAGGGTAAAGAAAGTTCCTAATGTATAAATTGTTAAATAGGTATTGGCATAAGGATAAAGGGCATCACTGCCTCCAAACCAATAGATCAAATTATGTTTTAAAAGAATGAATCCAAGTGTTAAACAAATGGAAAGAACAACCAACATCACAAAGCTATTATATAAAATTTGACTGGCCCTTTTCTCATTCTTTTGACCCAAACACATCGATAGCCAAATCGAACCACCAATACCTACAAGTGTTCCAAAACTCGATAATAAGGTAACGATTGGCCCGCATATTCCAACGGCTGCCAAACATACATTTCCCACTTCTTCAATTTGTCCTACAAACATACGATCGACAATGGAATATAAAATATTCACAAGTTGCGCAATCATACTCGGTATAGCCAACCCCATAACAAGCTTTAACATGGGTGTATTTTCAAAATCATTTTGTCGCATTTTATATTCTATTCTCTTTAATATAATCTCTAGCTTCCATTAAATCTTTGACAATACAAATTGTCTGCTCCTTTTGTACTTCTGTTGGAGCAATCAGATCAGGCACTTGAATACAGTCAATACTAGCCCTATAAGCTGCTTCAACCCCCACACTCGAATCTTCTAATACAATCGCATTTTCTGCTTTTGTGTTCATTTTATGTAAGACACTCAAATAAATTTCTGGATCCGGCTTACGATTTTTGACTTCATCCCCACATAATACATAATCAAAACGATCATATACGCCAACTCGTTTTAATCTTTCTTCTGTAAGCTCTCTTCTTGTCGTTGTGGCAACCGCCTTTTTAATATGATATGCATCCAAAAAATCTAGTATTTCATTTAAGCCTGGTTTAACTGGCACTTCCTTTTCCAACATACCATATCCAATGCGTTCCCATTCTTTAATTACCAATTCTTGAATGTCTTGAGATAAATATCGATCTAACACTTCTTTTTCATCTCTACCACTTTTCCCAATCAATTTTGGAAATAAAGTAGAACCCATATTTTGAATACCATACTTATTACCCGCCTGATCAAAAGCTTCTTTCCATACACTTTCAGTATCTAACATCAACCCATCAACATCAAAAATAACTAATTCTAACATGTGCATCCTCCCATAAAACATGAAGGTATTATAACATGAAAAAAAGAAGCAAAGTTACATTGCTTCTAATATATCGATTACTTCTTTTAAATTCTCACACTGAAGATCAACATATTTCATGTCTTCTTTATTAAATGGGACTTGATCTGGAATTCAAACTCTTCGCATATTTGCATTATACGCCGCACGAATTCCATTTTTACTATCTTCCAGCACTAAACAATTCTCAGGCTTTACTCCCATCTTTTTCGCACACGCCAAAAATAAATCGGGAGCTGGCTTTGAAGCATATGCATCTTTTGATGAAAGCATCAAATCTGCCTTAAAATCAAACCCGCAATTTTTCACTAAACGTTTAATGTGCGGAACACTTGAGCTTGACGCAATGCAAATATTATAATTATTCGATTTTAAATAATCATGCAATTCTTTCAAGCCATATTTATTGGCAGAGCCTGGAATCGCAAAACGTTTCTCGTAATAAGAAACAAATTCATCATCGGCAATTTCCAACATATCCTCTAACCATGGATAGTCCTTATGGTAGATCGAACAATCAAAATGACTTGTGCCTAACATCCCTAAAAAATATTCTCTTGGAAAGTAATGATCGTGTTTTTTACAAATATCTTCAAATACATCAATATAAAGTGTTTCTGTATCAAACATTAATCCGTCCATATCAAAAATTACTGTATTAATCATCGCCGTCATAATTTACAAAATTCTCCGTTTTTGCAGCCGCAATAGCCTTAAATTCCTTTAATAAAGGATGTTGATAAATAGAATGTAAGTCGTTTGAAATAATAAAGCTTAATAGTTGTACAAATGGTAGATATACAAGTGGGCATAATTCACTGGATACAGTATCACTCAAACTCAAAACATGATCATCCATTACTAATTGTGGATTGTTTGAAATTAAATATGCTCGATTGCTGACTTTACGCGTAGCCTTATATACTTGTTCTACACGATGACTTGCCACATCGTTTCCATCAAAGAAAATCACATTGTATTGTGGCGTTAATTGTAAATTCGGACCATGAATATATTCTTCAATTTCGTAGCAGCAACTTGGAATGTGAATGGTTTCCCCCATTTTTAATGCACTTTCAAGTGCTGTTCCATAATTGGCTCCCGCTCCACAACTGTAAACCCAAGACATAGATGAAAATTCTTTATAGTGTAACTGAATAAAGCTTGTAGCCTTACCAATCATTTCTTCATTTAAATGGACAGCTTTTTTTAACTCTTCTAAATATTCACTCTTACCAGAATACGCAATTGCGAATAAATCTAAGAATAGCGCAAGTGAGGAAACACCCTTTGTAACATAGCCAACTAATTCTTCGCCAACACCATATTCAATCACAACATCCGCAACATCTTTTACATCACTATTTTTATTTCCTGTTAAACAAATCGCTCTACATTGTTTTTTCTTAATAATTTTTAATGCTTCAATTGCATTTGTACTTAAACCACTCTGTGTAACCACTAAGACTAAGTCGTTTTCTTTAATATCATTTTCATAATACGTAAATGTATATGGAGTAATGATTCTAACTTCTAAACCACTCACTTTTTCCACAAAACTTCGAGCACAATAGCATGCATTATGACTTGATCCAGAAGCCACAAGTAAAATACGTTTGATTTCTTTTTGTTGCACTTCCTCCATCAATGGTTCAACCAATGCAGTGTATTGTTCAATATTTGTTCTTAATACGCCCGGTGTTTCTTTCACATAATCAAGCATTGTTAATTTTTCCATATGTACCTCCCTAAACAACATATAAAAGGTGGAATGGTTCCACCTTTATATTTTAGTATTCTAATCTTCTGTAATAACGACGGATTTCCATTGGGTGACGAGTTTCGATTTCCATGTGAACGTCAATTCTGTTGTTTACAGCGTGCATTACGTGGTGAGATAAGTGTTTACGATATTTTTCACTAATTCCCTTTAATTCGTAATCTTTAGAGTCAATAATTGTGTAGTTTTCACAAATTCTTGGAATAAAGTTAGCTACACGCTCAGACAATGGACGTTGAGCATCTTCACCAATATAGATTGTAACTGGAGTTTCTTTAGTTACGATTTCAAACATACCATGGAAAAATTCATTAGATGAGATTGATTTAGTCTTTAACCATAATTGTTCTTCCCAATAGCACATTGCGTATGAGTAAGTAGCTCCCCATTGATTTCCAGCACCTACAAAGTAGTGCATTTCGTCATTCCAGTGTTTTTTAGCAAATTCAACAGCAAATGGTTCAGCTTTCTTTTCAACTTCTACTAAAGCTTGAGCCAAGTATTTGTCAAATTCTGCATACATATCTTCGTAGTCTTCGAATTCACCATTGTTGAACATGAAGCGGTCAGCAACCATGAAGAACTTTAATTGTTCGTTAACTGGATAAGAGATTTTGTAGTCTGCTAAGTCTAATAAGATAGCTTCTTTAGCATCAACAAATGAGATAACTGTAGCGCCAACTTCTGCTTTGATTTTTTTGATAGCATCAACAACTTCTTTAGTGTTTCCAGTTACAGAAGAGATAATAACAACTGTATCTTTAGTAATACGTTTGTTTCCTGTAGTTAAGTATTCAGCAGCATTTTCTGCCCAAGTTTCAATAGCACTCATCTCTTTCATGTGTACTGTAGCCTGCATAGAACTTGCCCAAGTACCACCAACACCTAACCAGCAAATGTTTGAATATCCACGTTCGCAGATTTCATCAACGATTTCGTTGATTTGAGGGCGTAGAGCCAATGCTCCATTTACGCTATCGATTTTTTCTTGTTCATTAAATTTAATCATTTTCTTTTCCTCCATTTATTTAAATTTATTAACAACCTAAGATACCAAAGAATGAGCCAATCAATCCGATTGCGACACACAATAACAACAATGTAGTTGTCTTAATATTTTTCTTTTTCAATAAATAGTAAACCAATAATGTGAATAATAATGGCATTAAACCAGGCATGATATTGTTGAATACATCATTTAATGTAGTTGCTTCATCACCAGAACCAAATGCCAATGGGAATTTGATTGAAACGTTTTCAGCAGTCATACCACCAACAACCATCAATCCTAAAACGCTTGCTGCATAAGTAAGTTTTGACATCAATCCATTTTCCTGGATCTTAGCCAAGAATCCACTACCTAATTTATAACCAGCATTCATTAAGTAATAACGTAATCCTTGAGCAGGAATATTGAAGATCAATAAGAATAAGATAGGTCCTAAGATATTTCCTTGATTCGCTAACGATAGACCAACACCAGTAGCGATAATACGTAATGTTCCCCAGATGAATGAATCACCAATACCAGCTAAAGGTCCCATCAATGAAACTTTTACACTGTTGATACTTTCTGTATCAAAATCAGGATTATTCGCATTGCTTTCTTCCATGGCAGCACTAATACCTAAAATCAATGTTGACAATTGAGGAGTCGTATTGAAGAATTCCAAGTGACGTTGCATAGCTGCAATTTGGTCTTCTTTATTTGAATACAATTTTTTGATTACTGGTAACATACAGTAGCAGTATGCCATGTTCATCTGTCTTTCATAGTTCCAGTCCCATTCCATTCCGAATGAACGCCAGAATACTTGATTTAATTCTTTTTTTGTTAATTTATTAGAAGTCGTCATCTTCGTCTAATCCTCCTTCTGTAGCTGTTTGAGCTGAATTGCTACGTAATTGAGTTAATACGATAGCGATGATAGCTCCAAAAATTGCGATTGCAGTTACTGGAATTCCTAAGTATACGCTTAATGCGAATCCTAAGAAGAAGAAACATGCAACTTCTTTGTCCATAATCATCATCAACAATAAGCCAAATCCAATTGCAGGTAATAAGCCCATTGTGATTTGTAAACCATTTGAGATCCATTCAGGAATTACATTTAATAAAGCCTGTACAGCAGGTCCACCTGCATAGTAACCACATGCTACGATAACACCAATAATCAAGTTAACACCGAAGAATCCACCTAAGAAGTGCATTCTAGCAACTCCTGCCATGTTTCCTTCAGCTGCATATGTATCCGCTTTGTGAACAAATGGAGGTAAAATAAATACCATTCCAACGTTCTTTGCGATTAAAACCAATGAAGCAACTGGTAAACCAACAGTTAATGCAGTTTCTGGTCCAGCTCCTGTAGTAATTGTGAAAGCTGTTCCTAATACGGTTCCTGAAATCATTTCAGGTGGAATACTAGCTCCGATTGAGAAAGCTCCCATAAATGCTAATTCTAATGTTGCCCCTAAAGTCACACCTGTTGGGATATCACCAAGTACAACGCCTGTTAAAGCTCCCATAACCAACGGTCTTGACAACAAGCTTGTACCGAACAAATATTCAGCATTTCCAAGCATTGCTACCAAGCCAAGTAAAATTGCTTGTAATAACATATTTCTCCTCCTATAATACTTTCTCTACGTTTACTGGATTATCTTCTGGAACCATCTGAATTGTTACATCCACACCTGATTCACATAATCCTTTTAAAATTGTTTCTTCTGCTGGAGTAATATTCATTGCCTTCGAAATATTACGAGTTTCAGCAGTAGCCTTAGTACCACCAAGATTTAATTTATTGATGTTGCACTCTTTACACAATCTTTCAGCATCCTTAATAGATTCAACTACAGTCAATAATTTGTATTTGTCTGTAACACCACTGTTGATCGCATTTACTGCATCATCCATATTTTTAATAACTAATTTAACACCACTTGGTTTTGCCAACTTAATTGATGTTTTTCTTAAATCATCTTTCATAACTGCATCGCACGCAATTAAGATACAATCTGCTTCAACTGCATTTTTCCAAGAAAAAGCAACTTGACCATGTAACAATCTGTGATCCACTCTTAATAATTTGATCATTTTTTTATCCTCCTATTAGAAATCTTCATCATCTTCGCTTGTCATACCATTCATAACTGTCATTCCCTCTTTAGCTGCTTCAATCAAATCGTTCGCATCTGCTAATTCAAGATTTTGGGCCAAGCTTTTCATTACTACATCTAATGCCAATCCCATGTTCATTCCTGAAAAAACCATTACATTATCCAATACTGCAAGTTTAGATAAAGCTGTGTGAACACTTCCACCTTTGATATCACACAAGATTACAATTTGTTCTTCACTTTCTTTTGCTTCTTTCAAAACTTCTTGATAAAAATCTTCAGGATTTTGTCCAGGAAGCAAGCTATATGTTTCTACATCCTTAGCTAAATCTCCAACGATCATAGAAACTGAATCTTTCATTCCTTTAGATAATCCTCCATGCGAGGCAAATATTACTCTACTCATTCATCTTTCTCCTTTCTGTATTACGTCATTCACTTATATACAAGCAAATATTGTGCCATAGAAATAAGTTTACAAAAAAAGATGAGTTTCCTCATCTTTACTAATTATTCTTCACATAATTATAAATATGAATCATTTCCTCTGTAGGAATATCTACACCATAGAAATCTTCTACTTGCTTAAACGCCTTCTTAACATAGTCCACAAAATCTTTGTGTTCATTTAAGAAATCCGAGCTTGGATCATACTCAGCATTTCTTGAAACAACAAGTCTTTCAATCAAGCAACAAATATGTACGTACAATCCAAAACAAGTTCGATTGCTGAAACGAACCCCAACATACTTTTGTAAAACATCAATCGCATTGGCAACCTGCTCTAATAGTTTTGTCGGATTTAATATCGTTAGTGCATTCATAATATTACTCAATGAGAAATTATGCAGAATATTTTTATCAAACAAAGACAGCTGTTCTTCATCCATATAATCCTTGAAGTATTGATTGAAATCACCAAATGTATCTTCAATAATCAAATCTTCAATACCCACAAATGGAATGTCCTCCATATTTGGATCTAACGTTCCAAGTACACATAAAACGTCATATTCTTCAAATACATTGTTCTTTTTACCTAATTCAATCAATTCCGAATAATTCAACGTCTTCACATCTAAATTGATTCCATCTGGAAAAGATTGCTCCAACATCGACTTTAATTTCTTGGCCGTACCCAATCCACTTGCGCAAGAACATAGAATGACTGGCTGTTTTTGTTGATGCTTTTCAATATGATACGCAAAATTGACACGGAAAGCATCAATCGTTTTTTGTAATATGCTCTCCATCTCTACATTATTACGAATTCCATTTCCAATTTCTAAAGCGATTGGAGTACTCACATTGTTGATAATTCCAATATTCGCATTCTCTATATGCAAACCTTTATAAATATCTTCCAAACTACCCATATCCACTAATAGATACAATTCTTTGACCTTGCCAATACGATCCAAATAACGATTCAGTTTCTCAATCATTGTAGTCGTATCAATATATAAAGGCATATCTAGCGCATCAAATATATATTGTCCTAAGAAACGATTGGCTGCATCCGCAATACTAGAAGCCGTAGAAAAACCATGTGATAGTACAACGGCTGCTTTTTGAGAAAGCCTTGAATCTTTTTGTACATTATAAACATAGAAGATAAACGTACAAATAATGATGGAATACATGTCCATTTCTAGATAGGACTTTAAATACGTACAAATTTCTAAAGATACATTCGTCGCTCTAAAAAATTCTTCCTGCAACAATTGATATAAATCATCACATTCTTCTTCATGTTTTAAAAACCAGCTTCTTAAATCATGATATTCATGATGAATCTCATCTAAATAAGATGCGATAGCTAACGTTTCATTATTTGTGATTTTTAATCCATACCGCGATTCAATCAAGTTAAAGATATGCTGCACACCACGATTATAATAATCTACCTGACTTGATTCTTTCTTTCTAAAGATCAAGTTATCAAAATATTTTTGAACATAATTCTTTTCTTTTGCCATAAAATCCGCCAAGCTTGTATGTTCCTCTTTATATTTTCGATAACACGCCAACAAGCTATCATTTAATTGAAGAATTTCTTTTGTACCATTATAGTACCCCTGCAAATCCTCCACATATATATATTCATCATCGTCCAAGACCGTTTTTTGATTCGCATAAACTTGCTGTAAAAGATCTTTAGGCAAACTATCCAAATGAATCACTAATTCGTCATTGACCTTATCAAATAAAGAATTGATACAACAAGACTGTACACTACTCTTTAATTGACCAATATTACCTGGCATCTTACTTTGTAACAGCGCATTATACACTTTACTGCTTATTTTGATCTGACAATCTAAACGTTTTTCTTCCTGACTAAAAATGTCATGCAACAACTCAATACGCTCTTGCGTACCTCTTTGTTCAAGACTAGGAATGGTGATTGTCATTGGAATACGTCGCATTAATGTTTTTAACAGCACTTTATCCGGATTTTCTGTAGTCGCAAATACAATACGAACATTAGACTTATACCACTTTTCATTATCACCCACACGATGATAAATACCTTGATCCATAAACAAGAACAACTTTTCTTGGCATTCAGCCTTTAATTCATGCACCTCATCCAAGAATAAAACACCATTATCTGCTAACGCAATCAAACCTTCATTGTCTTTTTCAGCCCCTGTAAAAGCACCTTTAACATGACCAAATAAGTTGGCCGTTAATAATTCCGGATTATTCGCATATTCACTACAGTTTACCTGTACAAATTGCCCATTTTTTGAAATGACACCCTGATTTCTTGCCCACTCATATGTCAGTTTCGCAATTAAAGACTTACCCGTTCCCGTAGGCCCATAAAGCAGCATAGGCAATCCATTAGGAGGATATGAAATGGTAGCTTTACATTGTTTAACCGTTTGAGCCAAAGAATGATTCATGCCCACTAGTTTTTCAAAATCCTTCTTTTCCTGATTTGACAATAAATCATCTATACTCGCATATAAACTATTTTTAAAAGGAATTCCCTTTTCTTTCAAATATTCAACCGAAATGAAACAAAACGGTTTTGATTCAATGCGAATCAATTTATTTTCTTTTACTAATTTATTTAATACAACAGAAACCTGTGAGCGGCTAATCTTTAAATTTTCACTTATCAAGGCAACTGTTGTTTGTTCAAATTCACTATTATTACAACATGCCAAAATATATGCCAATATTTTTTCTATCATACGACCCCTCCACTTTTTTTGAATTATTATACCATAATATGGTATAACATATATACATATGAAACAAGATTTGATTTATACACATACCTACAAACAAACACTCCATATGACAACGGGTTTAAAGTCGCATCTAGAAATATTAAGTAAAGATAGACAGACTTTATCGGATCTTTTATATAATGTCAGTCAAAATAATCCTTTTTTAGAATACACTCCAAGTCAAGATATTCAACAATATCTTGAAGCAGGCATTTCCAATAAGCCAAGTCTAAAGGATGAACTTTATTTACAGCTGCATACAAGCACTAAAAAATACAATGAACCCATTGCCCATTATATTATTGAATCCTTAGATAATCATGGCTTCTTTGATCAAGACATCCAAACTGTCCTATCGGACTTAAAATGTACTAAAACACAATTTGAAGAAACACTCTCTTTCATTCAAACCTTTGAACCCATTGGTGTGGCTGCTAAAAATAGTATTGATTCTTTAATGATTCAATTAAAAGAAAAAGGCTATACAATCGCATACACTATTTTAAAGAATTATTCAAAAGAACTTGAAGAAAAAGATTTCTATACAATTTCTGAATCTTTAGATATACCTTATGAATCTGTATTTGATGAATTAGCTCACATGCAAGAGTGCAATCCATTTCCTTGCAGTGAATATGACACAGAAGGTACGACAAATTTAGCTTTACCTGAATTCACAATTGAAATTGATGAAGATCAATTAAAAATCATCCCCAAAGAAATGGGAAATCTATCGCTTCATTGCGAAGAAGTAAAATTGTCAAAAGAAGCTAAAAAATATTTAAATGAAGCTAAGTTTTATATAGATAGTATCAATCGTCGAAACAAAACCATTCTTCTACTCGCAAATATATTGATCACACATCAAAAGAATTATTTTCTATTTCAAGATGATTTAAAAGAATGCACACTTAAAGAAATTGCTCAAGAATCAGGCTACTCGATTTCAACCGTTTCTAGGACTTTGAGTGATAAATATTATGAATTTAATGATCATATGTATCCTGTAAAAGATTTATTTATTTCAAAAACACACAAAGGAAGCAGTAAAGACTCTATTCAAAAGGCCATTCAATTATTAATTGAAGTGGAAAATCCAGAAAATCCTCTACAAGATGAAGAAATTGTAGAAGAACTTGAAAATATGGAACTCTACGCATCCAGAAGAACCATATCAAAATATAGAAAGGAATTAAATATTCCCAATTCGAAACAAAGAAAAAAGGCGAGACTCTACTAAATCTCGCCCCTTACCTTGTTTTCTCCAAACTTTTTAAGTAGTCTTCAACATTTAAGTACTGAATAGAATCCATTTCTGTATTTTCTCCACGATAAATAACATAACGTCCTGTGATATTGCCATATCGATGTATCGTCATCGCACATTTTTCTTCATCATTTATATGTCGATATTGTTCACGTGCTCGTTGGTTACTATATTTTATTTCATATATTTCACAAGATAATGTTTTTGGATCTTGCACAACCATATCAAACTCACCGATTGGAAATTGCAATTTAAAAACATGTTTATCTTTTTTTGCGAGTTTTGTTTCCAAAAGAACTATATCCTCCATCATTCTGCCACGAATTTCACTAAGTAAACGTTCTAAAATATGTGTCCTTTTTTGGATATCTAATTCTTGGAATTTTTCGTCTAAAAGAAGATTCTCAACAATAGCTTCAGCTTGTGCATATCTTAAACCAGGTTGTGTAACAACAACAATTTTACTCTTCTGTTTTACTTCTGGTAAATATTCTAAATCTATTTCTTTTATTAAGTCCAATATCGCCAGATACTCTTTTATTTGAGTCATATGCACATCACTAATATCAATACTTTGTTCTTCCTTATTTAAAATATCAAGCATGTTTTTTATTCCCAGAGTAACCTTATCTAGTTCCATATGTTTTCGAATATTTATTGGATCCACTCTATCTCTCAACAAATTATTGGCAGTAACCCCTAGATCATGAGATTTAAATGTACTTTCTACAACACTTTTAGTAAATCTATGATTCATATCTTCTACTACTCGATTAATCACATTCGTAAGCTCTCCCTTTTCATATAAATCTAAAAGTTGACGAAAATGACCACCATATTGATACATCTTTAAGGAATGTTGGATATTCTTCGCAATTGACGTATTAATATACTCTTCTGTATCCTTAATATTTGAAAATGGTGTGCTTGCATTATAATTAATTCCACCAAGACTCATTGTCCCTCCATACCGTATATACTCATCAATCCCATATATACCAAGTACATTTTCAAATTCTCTATAGGGTATAAATGTTGTATGAAGCATTATGCATCGATCGTATAATTGTTCTTCTTTAGAAAACGCAAAGCCAAGTGAATCTGTGCCAGAAAGAACAATTTTCATTCCACTACTGGCATATATATCAGAAAATAAAGAAGCCCCTTCAATGAAATCTTCCATCAATGTCACTTCATCCAAAAATACATATTTATATCCATTTTTTTCTAATAGTCTAAGATCTTCATCAATATCGGATAAAGAATCTTTTGATGTAATTTGAATAAATGCAGCTTTATTAAAATCAGATTCAGACAATTCTAAAATAATTTGACGAATCAATGTGGTTTTCCCTGTTCGTCTTAATCCATACAATATGAATACTTTATCAGCTATGTCTTTGAAGATATAATCTCTAAGCATTTGAATACATTCTCTTTCGTATTATAGAACTAGAAGTTATTCAAGTAATAATTCTAGTTTTT
>OGWT01001360.1_pt1 | contig 18827 bp, 21 predicted proteins | sample 1576101 | NCBI WGS metagenome assembly OGWT01 (sample SAMEA3541481, study PRJEB24748) | human gut metagenome | biome: human gut; feature: human-associated habitat; material: faeces | place: China | collected 2012 | reverse complement strand
CGTCCCCGGCAATGCGGATCGTCTCCCTGCGGGAACAGACGGTATCCACCATGAGCTCTACCAGCTCGTCCAAACGTTCACGGTCCATGCGCTCGTTCTGTACGAGGATGTCATACTCGATGTTCTCCAAAATCAGTTCCCGATAGCTCTCTCGCTCCTGCATCCAGTCCCGTCCGGTCCGGTTGGCCCCTGCGGGGGTTCGGGGGCTTGATTGGATAGGATTTGGTCCTTCCGTACTTGGTGAATCAGTATTTTGTTCTTCAGGATTTCTTTTCTCTTTATTTAATTGTGGCCGGTTTTCCAGACGTGGGTTATCCATATCCGGGTTTTCCGTATCTGGACAAGCCATATCCGGCTCGTCCTCACACGGCTGGCCCGTGTCCGGGGGATGGGGCGTCTCGTAGATGACATACTCTACATCCACGATTTTGCCCTTGCTGTCCCGCAGCCGATTGCGGACTATGTATCCGGCCCGTTCCAACTCCTTCAGGGCTGATCCGATGCTGTCCGTGCCCTCTTTGCAGATTTTCGCCAGACCCCTGGTGGTGTAGTTCCAGTCCTCCGGCAAGGACAGCATCATGGAGAGCAGCCCTTTGGATTTCAGCGACAGCTCCACGTTGCGCAGGTGGTGGTTGGACATCACCGTGTAGTCGCGGGTTTTCTCAATGCGAAATACCGCCATGGTATCACCTCCTTTCGGTGGTCAGGAAAAGTGTTCGTTTTTGGGAAAAATACTGCCTCTACGCTGCCCGGATACCCCGGAGGGGAAAACCTATGGGCGAGGGCTTTGCGATTAATTGCGGGAGAAAAAACAAGGAATTTTCGACTCCTTTCAGTGCGGTTTTTGGTATAAAAAAACGCCATAGAGTTGAACCTATGGCGTGCTGGGAAGATAGAGTTTTAGTTGATAAAAAATTGTCCAATTGTCGAAAGTGGCAAACAATGGTATAATTTTAATTAGTTGTATTAGCGTTTGTTATAATGAATACCTTGCCCTAATTTTTTGTCAAACAACATGGGGGAATAAAGTATGAAAGTCAAAAAAATTCATATTGAAAATTATCGAATGTTAAAAAGGATAGATATTGATCTTGAAGAAAATTTATCTTTAATCATAGGGAAAAACAACTGTGGCAAGACCTCTTTTCTTTCTATATTAAATAAATTTATTGGCTCCCAAAGTTCGACCAATAATTTCACATATAATGATTTTAATAGCGATTTCCAAGATTCTTTGTTTGATGCTATTACTGATGATCAGTCATCTTGGGAAAAACTAGATATAAAGGGGATCGAATTATACCTCTTTATCGAATATGATGAAACTGATAACCTTTCAAACATTCAGCCTCTTATGCTGGATTTAGACCCGGATAATAATATTGTTATTTTAAAATTTGAGTACACAATATCCGAGCAAAAGTTTATTAAGCTAATTAGCGATTTTAATACATATTGCAAAAAATTTGAAAAAGAACCTGATTACTCTATGAGTGAAGTGTTTGATATATTTATGAGAGCTAAGCATCGAAAATATTTTGAAATGCTGAAAAAGGCAATTCTATTTGATGTCGACTCTAAAAGTGCATCTCAAACGGTTTCTACAGTTCTTGATCCTTCTGATATTGATCTTAATAAGTTAATATGCTTTCGTTGTATTAGCGCAAGACGAGATACCGAAAACAAAGAGGGCGATAATACACTATCAAGTCTTTCAAATCGTTATTATGAAAAGACTAAAGACGATGAAAGTAATCCTACAGTTGCTAATTTTGAAGATGCTTTGCACTCAACCGATAAAGCGCTATCAGGAGTATATGATGGACTATTTGAGAAAGTCATAAAAAAGGTCAAGAAGTTTGGCGGAATTCGTGAAAATGAAACTGTAGTTAAAATCATTTCAACGCTTAGTCAGCAACAATTACTAAAAGGTAATACGACAGTCGTTTATGAAAGCAATAATCATCAGTTACCAGAAAGTTATAATGGCCTTGGATACTTGAACCTCATTAGCATAATCATGGAGGTTGAAATATACCTGGAAGATTTCTTAAAGAAATCTAATGAAACAGAAAAGCCAGCGGACATTAATCTTCTTTTTATTGAAGAACCGGAAGCCCATACTCATCCGCAGTTACAGTATGTATTTATAAAGAATATTAAAAGTTTGCTTATAGATGGTATCTCCGATGAACAAGGAAATAGATTGATTAATCTTCAAACAATTATCACATCTCATTCTTCTCACATTGTTTCCGAATGCGATTTTGACGATATTAAATATTTTAAAAGGAGTTCTAATACAGAGGTTATTTCTCAGAATCTTAAGGAACTTGAAACCAGATATAAAACTGAAAAAGATCCTGAACGAAACCATTTTAAATTTTTAAAACAATATCTAACTCTTAACTACTCTGAAATCTTTTTTGCTGATAAGGCAATTTTATATGAAGGCGAAACTGAGGGTGTATTGTTACCGGCAATGCTCAAAAAAGTTGATGAAGAACACCCATCAGAAAACGATTTGCCACTTCTTTCTCAAAACATTTCGCTCATTGCAAGTGGAGCATATTCACAAATCTTCGACGACTTTCTGTCTTTTATCGGAATTAAAACTTTGATCATCACAGATATTGATTCAGGTAAAGAAAGTATATCTAAAGACAAGAACGGTAGGGATATAAAGAAGATAGTAGCATGTTCAATAGAAGAAGCCACACATACGACAAATGGTGCGCTATTGTACTATTTCGAGACTCCATTAAGCAAGAGTGGCGCAAAAGAGCCTATATCATTTTTTATGACTTTGGCACCGGAGAATAAGATTCTTCAAAAAAACAACGGGTTATGGGAAACCAACCCAAACGGCAACCTAATGATAGCATACCAAACAAAAGAAACTGATGGTTACTATCCGCGTAGTTTTGAGGATGCTTTCTTTCAGATTAATAGAGAGCTTGTTATTCAAAATAAAAAATTATTTCCAAGTTTAAAGTGCAAGGGACAACTGGACGAAAAAGATGCAGATGGTCACTTTATTTACAATTCTTATGATTTGGCCAATAACTGTATTGGAAGCAAAGCTTCATTTGCTCTTGATATTCTCCTTAATAGCATTAATGATGGAAAACACACTTTTTCAAATTGGAAAATGCCACCTTATATTGAGGAGGGGTTACTTTGGCTGCGACAGAATTAAAAAATCAGAAAGAATTAAGTCAAATTCTCCAGCAAATAAAAATGGGGCATCATTTTTTATTAAGCGGTGGAGCCGGAAGCGGGAAAACTTTTTCATTAGTAGAGGTATTACAATCCATCTCCTCATTAATTCCATCAGCCCATATTGCGTGTATCACTTATACAAATGCCGCAGCTATAGAGATTAAAAATCGTGCAAGCGTTAAAAACCTGAGAGTTTCAACAATCCATGACTTTTTATGGGATTCAATTGCTCAATTTCAGAAAGAATTAAAAGTAACATTGTTGGAATTGATCAATGATCCGGACAATGCAATAAAAAGTCCCACGCCAGGAGAAATTTATTCCAACGAATTCGAAAACGGGATACAGTATAAAGAATACGTACGAATTAGTAATGGAGAAATTTCACATGATGAAGTGCTGCTTTTAGCTCACAGAATGTTCAAAAAGTATCCTCGTCTGTGCGATTTGCTGTTGGACAAATTTCAATTTATTTTTGTTGATGAATATCAAGACACCTCTCCTTTGGTCATAGAAATATTATTGGATTTTCTCCAGACCAGAAAAAAGAAAAACATTATTGGCTTTTTTGGAGACTCCATGCAATCAATATATGAGACAGGTGTCGGAGACATTGATGGGTACATAGAGCAGGGCATCGTCGTTAAAGTGATAAAAGAGCAAAACCGCAGGAATCCGAAGTCTGTTATTGATATAGCAAATGCTTTAAGAACAGATGGACTGATTCAACAACCTTCAGACGATATTTCGGCACCGAATATGGAAAATGGCGTCGTTAAACAAGGAACTGTAAAATTTGCATATTCAAAGAGTTTTGATTTAAAAAAAGTTAAATCATCCAGATTGGTACAGGGGTGGGATTTTACAAACGCTAAAGAAACCAAAGAACTACGGCTAACCCACAATCTGATTGCAAATGAAGCTGGTTTTTCGCAACTTATGGAGATTTACGATAATGATCCAATTGCTGCATTTAAAAAAGCATTTAAAGAGGAAGCAAAAAAGCAGAGTATCCAAATACCTAATGATGTCCCTTTTGAAGATGCCATAGGTTTATTGAATTGGACCTATAAAAGAGGCCCCAATAAAGGGAAATCTCACTTGGATGTTCTTTTGGAAGTTCCCTCAAATAAAAAGCTTTTTGATCACATTAAGAGATGGCCATATGAGAAAGTCCAGAAAATTTATTTGGACAAAGATAGCCTGATTGATGACAAAGTTGTAATTGATGGTGTTACTATAAAAGAACCAAAGAGAGATCGTTTAATACAGCACTTGTTCAAGATTCAAGAACTAATCTCTTTATATGAGTCAAAGCAATACAATGAATTAATTCGAATGACCTCATTCCGTGTTCAGTCAGTTGCTGATAAAGTGAAGCTTAAAACAGCTATTGAGCATTTAAAAGCGCAAAATGGAGCTTCGATTGCAACCGTCATCAGTTATGCGCATAAAGAAGGTCTTTGTATTATTGATGATAAACTTCAAGAATTTATTGAGAACAACGAATATTTATATTGGCGTGTTTCGGATATTGCATTTGTGGAAGTCCAGAATCTTTACAAATATATTGAAGGGTATATGCCGTTTTCTACCCAGCACAAAATAAAAGGGCTTGAATTTAAAAATGTGTTAATTGTATTGCACAATGGCGGCTGGAACAATTACAATTTTGAATACCTTTTTAATCACAATGTAGGTGATATGCTGACTCCTGCTCAAAAAAGAAGCTATCCCAATATATTGCGTCGAACTCAAAAACTTTTTTATGTTTGCTGTACCAGAGCCAAAGATAATTTAGTGGTATACTATCCCTCTCCAAGTGACGAAGTTCTAGAAGGCGCAGTCAATCTTTTCGGAAGAGATAATTGCATTGATCTCGATGCCGAATAATTAATAGGAGCGCCGTAAGAGTTTCCAACCTACGGTGCTCCTAACACTTATTCTATTTCGGTTTCGTCGTCTAAGCCTTTCATCTCCAGCCAATCCTCAAAAGACTTCCTGGAGATGCGAATCATGTTGCCGATGCGGATCGTCTTGAACGCTCCGGAGTTGGCAAGCTTATAGGCCGTAGCGCGGCCGATACCGAGAATGGCTGCGATGTCATTCACGGTGTATGTTCTGCTTTGGGGCGTTCCTTTTTCGTTGGGTGTGTTGGTGCTCATAAGATTATCCTCCATCTGTGCTAACAGCATTTTGAAATGGCCCCTAAAAGCCCTCCGTTACAAGGGGGTCCTGCTAATACCTTGCTAATACGACATTTGAAAAGCCGTTGTAAGGCAGCATATTTCAGGGGAATTTGTGCAAATTGTCCTGCCTCCAGGCAGCACAATTTGCGAAGAAATAACACGGGAAGATATGATATGAACAATTTACGAAATGGTACGCCGTACTCCTAACGGCTTCGAACAATTTATGACCTAGCTACATAAGGCTTTTTGTTCTTTTAGGCACTTGCAGTACCGTATTGTATTATTTTCTATCAAAATATTCTTGAAATTGTTATAAAATCTATACAGGAAATTTCGGATAGTTCCTAGCCTCATGCGTATTTTTATTAAGAATCGTTCGAATCCATTATTAGCTTTCTCACTTATAGAGGCAACGCAAATATAGCGGAAACTTATGAAGCAAACAGGAGAGCGTGGCGCTCATGCACCACGCTCTCCTGCTTATACTCTATCATTATTCCATTCCGTGATAGCCATGCTTTTCTGCATGACCAAGCAGATAGAGGAACGCAAAGGCCGGGATACGGATTAGATCTTTTCCGCTTTTCGTATTGTGGACGCCAAAATCATCGGCGGTTTTGGTCACCACGATGGAAGCCGCGGCCTCTCCGCTTAACTCTACGATCGCGGAATCATCCGGGATAGGGGCGCCTTCCCGGTATTTCACTTCGATGAGGATGTTCCTAGAATTGGCATATTCCACCACAACATCGACTTCTTTTCCTCGTTTGCCGCCGCGATAATATCCTACCGACGCAGCCTGCTGATAATAGAATGCAGCTACATGCTTGTAAACCGCGGTTTCCACTACCTTCCCCATCTCGACCGGATCACTCAGCATAGAGTCGTCCATTAAAACCGCGTTGCGGATCGCCGCATCAGCAATATAGATTTTAGGACTCGCTTTTAGAACTTTTTTCCCCCCCATATTGACGGGCCAGCTCTGATGAATTAGGTTTGCACTTTCTAAATATTCAATATAATTTTCTACGGTAGGTCTGGAAACACCATTCAGTTCCTTCGCAATCGCTTCGATAGAGACGATCTCAGAAGAAACATTGCACAGATAAAGAAAGATTCGCTCCAACTCTGTCGCATTGCGGATCTTATAAAGGGAGGGCAGATCCCGCTTGAGTACTTTGTCTACCACATCTTCCCGCATAATCTGCTGGGCCAGAATGTCGTTATCAGCCAGAGCCAGTTCGGGGAACCCGCCCACTTGCAGATAGCGGTTAAAGTGATTCTGCACCTTGGAGAGCTGCAACATGATCTGGGTGCGTTCCTGCTGGGTCTTATATACCAGCGGCGTAATTTTTAAATTGTCCGGCAGGTCGGGCCGATCCACATTCAGCAGTTCACAGTACTCATAGAAGGACAGCGTGGGAACCTGGATCGCTGACCATCGGCCAGCACCGCTCTCCTGGCTCCCTTTGATCAAAACCGGACTGGCCGAGCCGGTAGCCACCATCTTGGTGTCCGGCTGCATATCGTAGATCGTCTTCAGCCATTTGTCCCAATCCTGCGCATACTGGATCTCGTCAAAAAAGTAGTAGACATCCTGCTCCGGATAGATATTTTCGTGATAGCACTCCAGGATCTCGTTCATGGCGCTCAGCTTCAGCATGGGATGGTCCATGGAAATAAAGACGATCTTCTGAGGCGGCACGCCGCTTTGAAGCAGGGCCTCGATCATCTGGTACTGTATGGTGGTCTTCCCAACCCGCCTGGTCCCTGTTAAAACCACTGTGCGCCGGATGTCGGTCTGATTCAGGCGCTTCATGGCCTCGTAAAAGGCAAAGCGCTTATACGTTTTGGACAGTTTGGGGTTTACGACTCCAGTTTTCCACCATGGGTTGTAGGAGACCAGTACTTTCAGCAATCCTTCCTTGCTGATGATCGCCATGCAACCACCTCCTTTAGCAATATAGTATCGCAAATTTTCATTTTTGTCAACAATTATTTAAAGTATAGTTTAAATAATTGTTGGCTAGTATTGATAAATCCACCACTATTCTATCCAAATTAGAAGGTGCGCATACCTTTTCGTTACCACCGGTATCCCTTGTGCTGAGGCCCTTTGCTCTCTTGACTCTTTTCGTGTTCCCGCTTGCCCAGAAGTTCGTCCTCTTTTGCGATTGTAGGGTCGTACCAATCCGCTTTTGCGCGAGCCCAAGACGCCCATACAGAAAGATCCTGATCTGCATGGGCTTTTTCCATGGCAGAAACATAGGAACGGATTCTGCACGCAATTTCATAGTCGGATGCGCAGTTGACAAGGGCCAGCGTTCGATCCACTTCTTCATTATACCGTTGACGCCGCTCCTCCCGCTTTCTTTCCTGCTCCTGGCGCTGCCGCTCTGCCTCCTCCCGGGCCAAGCGTGCTTGCTTCACCTGCTCCGCCTCACCATAGATGGAGAGCATCATATCACCCAAACGGTCTTCCAGGACATAGGATCGGCAATCCCGAAATGTTCTTGCGCCATTGACACATAGACTCAAGCGGCCATTGTAAACGGAATCATATTTGCGAATCTGCGGCTTTGTCGCCCACGAGTGCTTTTTACGCGCTTCCTCATATTCCAATAATTTAAGATTTTCTTCTCTGGTTGGGGTATGTAAGATCTGATCAGTCGACTCAGAAAATGTGAGCGTGACCGCATCCTGCTCTCTTGCAAATCGAAGATCCTCCGTTAAACGCCACCCCAGCGGTATCATCGCTTTGGCCAGCGCATCGATTAATCGAAAGATCCTCGGTTGCTGCTCTTCTGAAACCCCTTCGGCAAATGGAGGTGGAACTTCCCGCCTCCCGCGGTTCCAGTTTGCGCCGAATTCCCGCTCCTGCTGGCGCTTTCTCTTGTTCCATTCTGCAATCCGCTTTCGGTGCGCCACGATCTCCGGCCGCATACGGGCATGCTCCTGCGGCAGCAAGATCTGTGCCGCCACATTCAGCACCACTTGCCGCTCTTCTTCAGGCAGAAATTCCAGAGATGCCGTAGTCGTTTGGGGATTGGCCAGGCGGCTGATCCCGGTCTGTATTCCCAGTTTTTTCTGTTCTTTTCCAGGCGGGAGGGGCAGTTTCTTTACGGGCTTTCCGGCCCGCAATTTTGCCCAATACCCCTGCGGCGGGGTGGGAATATCCAACGACTTGCAGACTTTGTGGATGGCAACATCGGAAACTTTGTATCGTTTTGCTACCTCTGTTACCGGCATGGCCCAAACTTCCTGATACAGTGTTTCCCGATGATACACATTATAGGCTTGTCCAAACTTTTCAATTGTTTCTGGTGGAGTGACGTTCATCTGAGCAGTCTCAACCTCTGGGGGCTTTTGTGGGGGTGTATCCACTGGAGAGGATGCACTGGACGGCTCGGAGGCAGTTTCCTCTTGGAGGGGGAGAACTTGCTCTGTTTTCTTTTCATCTGCGGTGCTGAGCGATGTCTCCTGTAGCAGTTCAATGACAGCATTCCCATCCCCAGAGAGAGGCGTCTGTTCCACAGATTTTCCGAAGTTGAGTTTGGTCCAATATCCAGAGGGAGGAACAGGGATTTGGGCCGCCTTGATCTTTGCCAGACATTTGGCATATGGGATACCATATTTTTTGGATACACCTGCCACGGATATTTTCCAGATTTCTTCGTAAAGTTCCTTTCGTGTCAAACGAACCGTAGTGGGCGGCATCGCTGCTCTCACCTCCTGTTTGTTCGGAACCGTTGCTTTTTTCTCTTCGACCTGAAGGGGCTGTGTTTCTGGTGATTCAGTATCTGCAAGGATCGCTAAAAACTGTTTTATCCCTCCAATTCCTCGTTTTCTTTTAATAGAAAAACCAAATCGCGTTTCATCTCTTCAAATTGGCTGATGATGGTATTCAGGTTCTTTTCAATATTCTGGACCTGCACCTCATTGATTCTGCCATGGTTATAGGCGATCAACCGCTCCGGAATAATGTTGTAACTCCAGCTCTCGCTGTATCGGTCCTCCTTTTTGATGGCGAAACCGATTGGAAGCACATTGTTTCTCATACCCAAGGTCACCATCATGGGGGATATGCCGAGATAGTCTGCGGCAATCTTGGCTGTAATTTTCGGCATTGCCCGGATCTCATCGTCCGTATACTTTCCCATACACTTCACCTCCTCTCTCTTGGGGGAATAGCAGTTTCACTTATATTGTGATTATATCATGAAGAGAGGTTATATGATGGAAAAGATTTGAGTTTATTTTCAAACAGAGATTTTGGTTGTAACGCAAAGGAACGTACCACGGTTTTGCCATGGCACGCTCCTCTGCATTACAATTCCAATTGATCCAGCCACTCGTCGAAGGACTTCCTGGAGATCCGGATGGCGGTGCCAATGCGTACACTCTTGAAGTACCCTTTCTTGACTAAGGTATATGCGGATGACCGCCCGATATGGGGGATGGCTGCGATCTCTTCCACCGTGTAAGCGCGGGTCTGGGGCTGCATTTCTTCCTTTTTCTGTTCCATGATTTTACCTCCTGAATATGTCGCCAGATGGGCCATTTTGATGCTGTCTTGCCGGGCAGCAAATCCCTCTTCCTGCTAATTTCTTGCTAATACGACTTTTAAAAAGCGGTTAAAAGCAGGAAATTAGATGGAAAATTTGCGATTGGGTGTATCCGCCGTACGGCATGATATGAGACGAGAAGAAACTGTAGAGGAAGCAGAGAAGAACACAGAATTGGGACGCCAAACTCCTAAGCGAAAGGCCGTGGGTTCGAATCCCGCCAGGGACGCCAGATTAAACGCCGAAAACCATTGATTTATCAGGGTTTTCGGCTTTTCTTATTTTCTCCGATTGCCTGAACATCCGAAAGATAAGGCCCTTGCTAACGGCCTTGCTAACGCGATTTCCGAGGATTGCAAAGAAAGGCGGCTGCTCTGTGTTCAAAGCTTTCTTTTCATGTCTGCTAATTTTGTTAGCAAGGATCGTGTAGATTTGCAAACAAATCGAGGTGCTTTGCAAACACGACCTCAAAACCTGCAAAAAAACCTGCTAACAAAAAAAGTGATTGGTCATAATACAATCCCGTTCAAAAGAAGAAAGCCCCTCATAAAATGAGAGGCTTTCTTTGCTGGGCCTGCTCTTACAGAGCACTGACAATTTGCTTTAAGAGCGCAGCGGTCTCAGGGTTTTTGAGAAGTTCAAGGATTTTTGCCGTATCACTTTCGGGAGTTGTTGTGCCGGTTTCCTTTTCCTCAATCTCCTGAATAGCTGGTTCTGGAGCTTTCGCTTGAGAATAAAATGCGTCCTCAAACCTCTGTGCGTTAATGCAGCGATCCTCATCAATGATGTGGGAATAAACATCTGCCACCATCTTCATTTGTGCATGGCCAGAATCACCCTGGACTGCTTTCATATCGCCGCCATTCAGTTTGAGTTTGTAAGTAATACTGGAATGCCGGAGAGAATGGAAAACCACATGGGGGAATCCGTTTTCCTTGATGAGCTTGTTAAAGGCCCGGTTGATGATCTGACTTTCCATAGGGCGTCCGTTACTGGTGCAGAACACAAGATCGTTGTCGATGTATTCATCACCGAACAGGTCTTTCAGCTCGTCAATTTCGGCTTTTCTGTCCACCAGCATTTTAGCAACCGTCTTGGGAAGGTAGACCCGCCGAATACTGGTCTTGGTCTTTGGTTCTTTCAGAACAAGTGCTGTATGGGTGCTTACGATACAAGGAGGAAACTTTTTGATTACCCCTTTATCGCTGAGATCATCTAGCGCCCCACGAGTGACACGCTGCAATTCCTTGTTGACGAAAATGCTGGCATTACCAGCATCAATGCTGTGCGGAGATACATCGACACAATCCCATGTCAATCCGAGCATCTCTCCCATACGCAAAGAGCAGGAGAACGCAAGGTTCAGGGCCAGCAATAAAATTGGGTCATCACAAACCTCCATCGCTTTTGCGAGCATATCAGCGGTCCAGATTTCCCGCTCCTTGTGCTCCTCTTTAGGGAGGGTTGCGTTCAGAACAGGGTTCCTTGCAATCAGTTCCCAACGCACAGCTTGGTTAAAGGCATTACGCAGCAGCTTATGGATCTCACGAACAGTATGGGGAGTCAAATACTCGTTTGTTGGTTTGCGGTTGTTTACACTGACCGCTTTCACGCTCAGTAAATCCCGGTAGTATTTGTCCATCATTCGCGGAGTGATTTCCCCCAAGCACATATCCCCAATAATAGGGGTTATGTAGTTTCGCATTAAACCTCGACGGCTTTCGTATGTGGACATTGCCCAGGTGTTTACCCCATAGATGGACATATACTCATTGAGCAAGTCATTCAAAGTCTTGGCATTGGGAACGATGAAGGTGCCGGATTCCTGCTCGTATTCAATCTGGGCTTTGCGCTTTTTGGCTTCTGCATTAGTATCGAAGGTTTCCCACCGCTGCCGTCTCTTACCGGCTTCATCAAAATAGGCATATACTACCGAATACTTATTTTTACGCTTTACAATAGATGCCATACTCAGCAACTCCTTTCTGTGATTTTTATGTAGTGACTTTGACCGGCGTATCAGCTTTCAAAGCTATCGTTAACGACCCGGATTCGCCGGTCTATGATCATGGTCTCTAAGTGTGTTCGCTTTACTAAGTCATAGGCTGTTGCAGATTTAAGGCCAAGAAGTTCAGCGAGTTCCGGAACAGACATTGTTGTGTGCCGCCACTTTGCGCCTGGGGGTGTGCCATCCACTTTTTTGTAGTGGAATTGTCCAGCGTACCAATCCTCAAAGCTATCCAGCATCACTCGCATACGGCCAGCCACCTGGATGGTGGTAAAATAGTTTTTCTTGACCAGCCAGTATGATTCGACCTTGCCTAAACCAAGCATCCTGCCCATCTCTGGGACAGAGATACTTTTTTTCGTCTTTGCTTGTTGCATTATGTTACCTCCTCTTAAAATTGAAGATTGTTTTTGTTGTGGCTCCATTGTAAGAGGATTCAGGAAAAAAGTTAAGGATGCCGATTGTCCAACCGACATCCTTGACAGATACTATGATTTTTGATCCAGCCATTCATCAAAACTCTTTTTGGAAATACGGATATGGCCGCCTACTCTGACGCTGTGAAACAATCCTTTTTTCACAAGATTGTATGCGGTGGGACGGCTGATTCCCAAAATGTCCTGTATCTCATCTACGGTATAAGTGCGTTTTTCATAGCAAACAGCACTTTGCTCATTTGCGCGGTTCAATGCCGCGATTTTTTCTTCAAACATGGTATGCCTCCTTATAGAAAGAAAAGCCAGCTCATGGTGCCTCCATTTCTTCCGGGATATGGATGTCCAAGCTGACTTGCAGAGCTTCATCTACGGCGCGCATTTCCTCTCGGGATACTTTCCCAATGTAGGATAAAATGCGCCGCTTATCAATCGTTTTGATTTGTTCTAACAGGACAACCGATTTCTGGCCCAGCTCTTGAACGCTTTCCAGAGTATAGTGAACCGGAAGTTCCTTTTTCTTGATCCATTTGCTGGTGAGCGGCGCGACAATCAAGGTGGGACAAAAGAAGTTGCCCATATTGTTCTGAAGCACCAGAACCGGGCGTGTGCCACCTTGCTCCGAGCCAAAATAGGGGTTCAAATTCGCATAATAAAGATCCCCGCGTTTGAATACCCAATCTTCGTTCATTTCTTTATCCTCCTATGTCTTACATGATAATTCCTATGTAAGAAGGAGGTTCCACCTTTCAAAGCAGAACCTCCTTCAATAAGTGCCTGTTTTTATCCCTTATTTGTCCACGACACCCCAGGGATTCGGGTAATCATCAAGCCACAGTAGGTTACACTGCTACCCAGGACTTTCACCTCCTTTCCATACGGTCTTACCCATGGCCTGCGACGGCTGTTAGCACGCTCGGACTACAGCTATAAGAGGGCGCTCCGCTTCATCATGCCATGACCAGAAACCAACTGGTGTATTACAGCCTGATATAAAGCCAAGCAACGCAAACTCCTCTCACAGCAAAAGTAAAGTGGCCTGTTGAGAGCTGCAATTCACCTGGCAATATACCGCTGATGTAGCGGCGTAATTACGCCCGAAGCGGAACAAACTTGATGATTCGTATCTGAACTTGTCAAGGTACAAGCGAGTGGGAAAACCCCTCTCACTTGCGTCCGCCACTTTTTTGCGATTTATATAAACAGTTTTTTTAATTTTTCCAAAATTTTTTTCTGGCGATACAATGCAGCTGGCTGTGATATACCAAAAAGGTGGCCCAGCTGAATTGTGCTTGGTTTGTCCATGCCAAAATAAGCAAGGATAAATTCCCGTTCGGATGGTTCAAGCTGATTAAGTGCTGCCTGCAATTTTTTAAGCTGTAGGTTATGTAAAGCCATATCCTCAGTTCCTGGTTCTTCGTTCACAAAAATATCGGTATCTTCATACCCCTCGTCACTCTGGTCCCTATCCTTCAGATCAGACATAGGGATTGTTAGATACCTGCCCTCATGTTCTTGGAGATACCGACTGTGCCGTTCCTCGTGACGATACTTCTCAAATTGTTACTGAGAACATTCGATAATAAGGCGGTCACTGTCATCATAAATCATCCTTGTTGTTTCAATAAAAAAGCGCCCAGAAAAAGCACCGGAGCTGCGGGCTTTTCTGAACGCGGTAAAACTGATTTCCTCCCATTCTTGTGGGCAATTATTTTTCCAGATAAATACTCTTGTCATATCCTTTCCTCCGTTCAATTTCGTGTTCAACAGCGAATTGAACGGAGGTCACGGATACCTTGCTATGTACGCCTCCCAGCGCATACCGGCCCTCCCAAACCGGACAAAGAAAAAAGCCGAAGATGATTATTTCATCCTCGGCTCTGATCCCTGCCACCGTATTAGTGGCAGGAATAAAAATTGCCCAGCACCACCAGGCACCGGGCTTTTAGGCTATTATTTTGGCGCATACCTGCCACTGTAGCCAGTATAGCAGGTACAAAATCGGAATGGAGTAGGGATTCCGTTGGGACTTTATCGGGATTCAGTCGGAAATTAGTCGGGGCAGCTTTTCCGACACCTCTGGAATAGCATATCCAAATAAACAGACAGAAAAGATATAGATGGCCTCCTTTTTGCGGTCATAGAAAACGCTGCGTTCCATATTGAGTTCCTCCAGCATTTCTTTCTCTGTGCTGTTGAAGCGATAGATAAACTGCTTCGTCAGGATTTCATAGTAAAGCTCTCCACGATCAGGATACTTTCTGAGCCGCAAAAGTGCGCGATCAATTATCTCCACGAACATCCGGCTTTCAACGACGCAGCACACCTTTTCCTCGAAGTCCTGCAAATCAATATCTGGTGCAAAATTCTCCAAATAGCAAAGACCTGTATCAGTATCTTGCTTGCCGAGATCCCAGGCGTATTCCTGGAGTTCCTCTACACGCTCGCTTAAAACCCAAACGACATCACGGTAGATTTTTAAGATCAGCTTACTACGATGGAATACAGCGTCACTGTCCAAGCCAAGCGCCGAAAGCTGGCTATGACATCTGCGGATGGTTGCACTTTCTTTTCTCATTGTTTCCTCCTTCCTTGTTCGCAGAGTTGCGAACATTCAGGGTAAAAAAAGAGTATGGAAATTGAGTAAGGGGCGCTCCGGCCCCTCGACTCAATTCAATCACATCAGCCATTAAATAAGATTGTGGGATTGTAGGCGGATTTGCATAGCTTGTTTGGAAACAGCAAAAATCTGGGACATCTCGTAGATCAGCTGTTCCGTTGAACGGCCAGAGCGTAAACGGTAAAAGCATTTTTTCACCTGCGGCAAGGGCATAAGTAAAGCAGTAGCCATAGCGTCGGCCTGACGCTCAATGATACCGTTACTTTCATCCATAGAAGAATTCCCGTCATAGGCGGCCACATCACCAGTTCCGGTATAGAGCTTTTTGTGGAGTACCCAGTGAGCAAGCTCGTGACCGCAAGTAAACCGCAGACGCCCCAATCTCTGAGGCTCACACAAGCGTTCATCAATCAGAATAGTGCCTGCTTTAACCCCGATAAGGCGATACTCATGTTGATATTGGTCATACAGAATCACAGCTCCATCATCAAAAATGGTTTCGCCCAAAATACTGCCGTTTTTCCGAAGAATATGATATTCAAGAATCAAATCAAACTTCGTCTCGATAATGGTCTCTATGGGGATAGCGCATGGCTCACCCTCCAAAAGAGCTGGATCATATTCCATGAGAATTTTCCGCGCAATGGCCTCGATTGCAGCTATCCGAATTTGTGGAACAGACAAGACGGCTCCCTCCCTTAATGCTGACGATTCTTCAGCATTTCCATAAAAGCCTGCCATTCCTCATCTGTAGCATCTACTTCTTTGGCTACACGGAGCGCGGCTCGAACAATATCATTTTCCATTATGTACTCTGGCAGATCCGCCGAAACCGTATTCCGGGATCTGGCTGCCAAATCCAGCAATAGTTCATGCTCCTTTTTGCTCAGCTGAAGGAACTCAGAAATTCGGTCTACAAAGTCGCCGTCTGGAGCAGGGCGGCGGTTTTGCTCAATATCACTGAGATAGCCATACGCTATTTTAAGATATTTTGCAGTGTCTCTCAGATTCTGTTTGAGTTCCTTTCGTCTTGTGCTGATAAAAGTTCCGAAAGTCATGACGGCTTGCCTCCTATCTCCAAGGATGTTCGCAGCGTTGCGAACATCCTGGTTTTATTATAAGACGGAACAGGTGTTCGATTCAAGGCGAAAAAAGAAAAGCAGGGCGAGGTGTTAAATATCTTTAACACCTCGCCCCAATTCCTCAAATAAACACCCTTGCTGCATTTCTCATCTGGTTTACACACTCTTGGGGGGAAAGAATCTTGATCTTCCCCATAAACTTAAATACCCATCCATAGAATGTGCCGCTTGGGTTTACTTTGATTGTTGCTATAAAACGATCCTTATCATAGGTTCGCACAGGGACATTCTCTCCGTAATGGTCAATGATAACGCGCATAAGCTCGTTATCACACAGCAACTCAACATCCAGTGTGCCCTCCGAGGCAAACATATCAATCATTGTGTTGGTGTATGCAGCCACATCAAAATTTTCAAGCTGAGCAAACTCTGTTGTTAAGACCTCAACGCCTGCCAGACGATCTACACGGAAGTGGGCGACTCTGCTGTGTTTATGTGAGTAGCCAATCAAGTAATAATGGTCATTTTTCCACTCCAGCGCATAAGGGTCCAGAAGGTAGCGGTATCCGTCATGCTTCAGGATTTTTTCTTTTGTCTGCGTGTATTCATAGTATTGGAATTCAATTTGACGATGCTCCAAGATAGCAGAATGAATACTGTCGATTATGTAGTAGACTTTTTCATTTCCTGGTTTTACACGGCTGGATAAGCTGGCGAGTCCCTTGAGCTGTTCTGCCTGATGGATACTCGTCAAACACCCCAGCTTCTGTACCAGACCCTCCGATTTTTTCGCAGAAATGATTTTGGAAGAAGCCACCGCATCCGCCAGCATTTTTAATTCCGGGTATTCAAAAAGCCTGCTTCCAATGAAATACTGATTTTGTGTACTTTTGACTATCACAATATCAAACCCAGCTGTAATCAAAGCGTTCAAATCAGCATAGACCGTTTGGCGCACTGCCTGAATGCCTCGCTCTTTCAAGTAAGCAGTAATATCTGTAACAGTAGCAGGATGGTTTTCATCTGTATGCTGATAAAGATAGCGAAGCATTTCAACAACTCTTATATTGCCTTGGCTTTGCATAGCTCCCACCTCCTTTGCTGGTATGATTAAAAGTCAGCGTCCTCCCGAGGCATATTTCCCCATGTTGATGTCCAGCACTCCTCTGGGCGGCTGAATCAGAGCATCCTCATATTGGCACTTCCACTGAATCTCCCGACACATCTGGCCATCCGCCACGCCATCTATGGTTTCGCCATCCTTAATGGGGTTATCATGTTCCAGAATGTAAGACGCCACATTGTAGGCATGGTTTACCACCCAATTTGGGTCCATGTCGTGGAAGTGGTACTGGAGATCCGGCAAAAACAGGGTGCTCATGCCCACCGTGTCGATGAGCATATCCTCCGTACCCTCAATGTTGAAGAATCGGACATTGACGCCAAAGCGGATGAACCGATCCGGGCCCTCAATCTGATGGGAGCGCACATCCTCTGCCAGAAACAGCTTGCCGCAGTTCTGGAAATAGAACGCCTCACAGGTGGGGTACAGCTCTGCCAGGGCCTCCACGAAGTCGGCGTCCAGGTTGGCCCTCTCCAGGGCCGGAAGCGCCGCCGCCAGCATATCAGTGGCCACGACCTGATACCGGCACTCCCGAAAGATTCGCTCTCGGTCCTCCCGGCAGTCCCACATCTGGCTCATAAGGAATGCATCGAAGCCCTTGCCCTTGAATTTGTCACATCCCATCACCATCAGCTGCACCGGGCATTTGCCGTCCTGAAATTCCGCGATATGATCCAGGGCAGCAAAGCCTGCCATCTTTTTATCACGGCAGAAACACTCTACCGCGCCGATGTGCTTTTTCATCACAGCGGTCATCTCATCCTTGTCCGGCATGTCTACCGGCTCTTTGAACAGCATTTGAATGAGATAGGGGCCGCCGGGCTGGGGCCCTTTTTTGTCATCCAGGTTTTGCCGGAACACTTGATTACTCATTTTTGTCCTCCTTATAGCAGCAGACCATGTAACAACGGGCGATCGCTACTTTGTATGCGGGGTTACTCCAAAAATCAAAAAAAGAGCCACACTAAATAGAACCAATCCGATGAAGTTGCGCTCTATCAGCAGTTTTATGGCCAAGAGAAGCAGCAGACCACAAACCAGAATAATAATACCATTCATTTCTTTTTATCCATTTTGTCAGGGAACAGCTTGAACCGAAACGCCAGTTCCTGATTAACGATTTCCTTGGGCAGCTTTCGGGGATTGGCGATTAGATACCAAGCCCGATAAGTCCGCTTTTCCATGTCCTGCTCCTGAAGGTAGATCTGATAGCCCGCTTCGTCCTCCTCCGTCCAAGTGTCATACTGCTTCTTGGCCTGGACATGGTTTCCTACGACCACGTCCAATTCCTCCACGGAGCGGCTGGCGGCCCAAGCATGGTCCACATCGCCAGCATGGGAGAAATAGAAGATTTGCATCCCCATCCACCGGCGCACCTTGCTTTCCGGCGTTCCACGCAATTCCGCCTGACGGCGGTACTCCGCCAGCTGCTCTGGTGTTCCGTATCTTTCCACCGCCTGCTCCTCCACATGAATACGCCAACTGTAATCCTCCGGCTGGGTAAAGGGAGCGCAGACCGGCTGTAACGCCTCTGCCGGGTCCTCCTCAAAGCGGTCGATAAAGTCAAGGTAGCGGGCTTTG
>OGWT01001358.1_pt1 | contig 18831 bp, 19 predicted proteins | sample 1576101 | NCBI WGS metagenome assembly OGWT01 (sample SAMEA3541481, study PRJEB24748) | human gut metagenome | biome: human gut; feature: human-associated habitat; material: faeces | place: China | collected 2012 | reverse complement strand
ACCATAGATATAGATGATGATTTCCTTTCAATTACAAGTAAAAATCCCTATCCCGAAACCACAAAACGCACTATGAAAAGAAATGAGGATCACGGTCACGGAATCAATATAATAAAGGATATTGCGAAAAAATATTCCGGCACTTATTCGGCAGAAAAAAGCGGCGGAATATATATAACTGTTACTAAGCTAAGGAATATTTCAAAAAGCTGAACCTTAAAAATCCTCTTTCCTTTTATGGAGAGAGGATTTTTTAGCAATAAAAGCAATATTTAAGTTTAATGTTTTACTTTTTATTCTCACTGCCGCATTCGTAAACAGCGCCCCTTAAAACCTGACATCCGTGGGAAAGTGCAGGCATGATCACCTCAAGACATTCACAGGCAGCTTTGGGGCTTCCGGGGAGATTTACAATAAGTGTCTGCTTTCTTATTCCCGCCCTTGCACGTGACAACATTGCATGAGGTGTAATTTTAAGGCTGTAAGCCCTCATTGCCTCTGCTATTCCCGGTGCTTCACGGTCGATTATATCAAGGGTTGCTTCCGGGGTAACGTCACGGGGTGAAAATCCAGTACCGCCGCAGGTAAAGATAAAATCCGCAGCGTAGTTATCGGCAACATCCGCCATGCAGTCGGCAATGGCTCTTCTTTCATCTGGCAGAATCTGACAATCGGTAATTTCACATCTGTCTCCCACAAACTCCCTTACCGCCTTTTTGCATCCATCTTTTCTTATACCCGCACTTGCCTTATCGCTGGCAACAAGAAGAAACACTCTCGGCAAAGCGTCGGCACGCCAGATTGACTGTCCCGCCTTTAAAGTGCCGCCACGCAGGATTTTGCAGAAAATCCCCTCTCTGGGCATTACGCATTTTCCCACCTTCTGCTTTATGGCACAGTCGCTGTGACACTCTTTGCCGATCTGCGTAACCTCCAATAGGCAGGGTCCTGCGCAAAGCTTTGTGCCTACGGGTAGAGTATGGAGAGAGATGCCACGTGTAGTGAGATTTTCGGCAAAAACTCCGTTTTCCAAAGTCACGCCGCTTTCCTTTTCCATTTTTTCTATGCTCTCCCTTGCAAGGAGACTCAGCTGACGGTGACTGCCGTCTGCATGGGCATCTCCCTCCAGCCCCTTTGAGGCAATAAGTTTGCCGTCCCTTTGAGGAACCTTTACCGTCCCTTTTTTCTCACTGCTGTTTATGGAAACAATTACTGCCATAAAATCATCCTCCGATTCTGCTCATATCACGAAGAGGCTTTTCACAGTCCCTCATTGTATATCCCATGGGCTTATTAAAAACCGCTTTTTCTATTCTTTCTGAAAGTATCTTATCATCCACGCCTATAAATTCACTAAGGGGGATTTCATCATCACATCCCAAACATGGTTTCAGGGTTCCGTCGGAAAGAATGCGTATCCTGTTGCAGCTGCCGCAGAAAGGCTCGCTCATTGGGGCGATTATCCCCGCCTTTGTGCTGCCTGAAAAGTAAAACTCCCTTGCAGGTTCACCTGTTTCTTTTCCCGGCACAAGCTCGGGATTTTCTTTTAGTATCTCTTTCATGGTTATACGCATTTCAGGTTTATCAGAAAGCCTGCCAAGTGGCATTAGCTCAATAAATCTTACAATTACGCCGTATTCCCGGGAAAAACGCAGAAAATCCTTTACCTCGTCGTCGTTTATCCCTCTTAGAAGCACGGCATTTATTTTTATGGGATTCATTCCCGCTCTTTTCGCCTCTTCAATTGCCGAAAAGACTTTATTTATGTCTCCCCCTGTCATGCTGCGATAACGGTCGGCATTTAAGGAATCAAGGCTTATGTTGATTCTGTGTATTCCTGCCCTGTAAAGCTCCTTTGCACACTGGGAAAGCTTTTGTCCGTTTGTGGTCATTGTAAGCTCCCTGAGGTTTTCGAGCCTGCCTATACTTTCGGCAATTTCTATAATATCCCTTCGCATAAGGGGCTCTCCGCCTGTAAGACGGATTTTATTAAATCCCAAATTTACGCACACTCTCGAAAGCTGCAAAATTTCCTTTGCTGTAAGCTCTTTTGAATTTGAACATCCCACCGAGCTTCGGCAGTATTCACAGTGAAGCTGACATTTTTCTATAACCGAAAGGCGCAGATAATTTATTGTTCTTCCAAAGCGGTCAATCATTCTTCTTTTCCTCCGGCCGAACATAGAGTCCCGACCGTCCCCCTGATTTCATCATAAGATAAATTTCGCCGATTTCCATGGCTCTGTCGACGGCTTTGCACATATCATAAATCGTAAGAGCTGCCGCCGAAACAGCGGTTAATGCCTCCATTTCGACTCCTGTTTTAAAATCGCACCTTGCCGTTGCAATTATTTCAACTGTATCGGGCTCTGCAAAATTAAAATCTATTTCCACAGAACTTAAAGAGACAGTGTGACAAAGAGGGATAAGCTCCCCTGTGCGCTTTGCCGCCATTATTCCCGCAATACGTGCCGCCGAAAGCACATCGCCTTTTTTAACGAGATTTTCTTTAATAAGGCGCAGGGTTTCTGGCTTCATGCGTACAAGCCCGTGGGCTTTCGCCTCTCGCCTTGTCACCTCTTTTTCTCCGACATCCACCATATGCACCTGTCCGTTTTCGTTTGTATGGGTCAGTTCCATTTAAGCACCTCCCCGGCGTTTTCCGCAGTATATCCGCCCAGAGCTTCCAGACGTTTTTTGAACTCCTCGCTTCTGAGAATGTCAATAAACATCTGCATCTGGGGAAGCTTCCATGCGCTTTTAAGCACTGCAAAATCATAGTTTTCCGTACACACCGGTATAAAATCAAGATTATATAGCTTTGCAGCGGAGAAAATTCCAAGTCCCAAATCTCCCGTTCCCGAAGCAATCTGAGCAGCCACGGCGGTATGGGTCATCTCTTCCCTGTTCCAGCCGTTGACACTTTGAGGGGAAATATCGTATTTCTTACAGAGATAATCAAAAAGTATTCTCGTGCCGCTTCCGCCCTGTCGGTTAACATAGCGGTATCCTTTGAGCACATCTGAAAAATCCTTTATATTAAGAGGATTTCCCGGCGCAGTCATAAGCCCCTGTATTCTTCCGACTCCTTTTATAAGGATTACCTCATCCTCACCGAAAAAGCTTTTAAGAGCATTTATATTATAGGTTCCATCGTCACTTAGCAGATGTATGCCGCCCATATGGGCTTCATGGCGTTTCAGGGCAAGAAGTCCTCCCGTGCTTCCCACATGGCTCGATGCAATTCTCGCCCCACGGTCAATTCTCTTTGCCATATCGGCTATTTCGTCAATAATGGGATCGTGGCTTCCTGTTACAACAAGGGTGTTTTTAAGTTCATCCTTTTCGCACAAAAGCCGCAGTGGAACTTCTTCTCCGCTGTCACAGCCCTCGCTGTTCTGGTCTATTTTGATTATTCCGTCGGCCTTTACAAGACTGCTTACAACTCCCGCTCCCCTTTGAAGAGGCGCTGCGGCAAGTCTGCCCTCAACAAATCCAAGGCGTGTTCTAACAAGCTCACTGTATTTAAGAGAGCTTACAACAGGACGGCAGAGGGTAGCGGTATCATTAAAATCAAAATTTTTATCCTTTCGTCCGCAAAGCCAGTTTGCAATGGGATAGAAAAACTCCTGAAGGGCAAGCACTGCCGAAACAGGATACCCCGGCACACCCATAACGGGAACTTTGCCCGCCATGGCAAGAATAACAGGTTTGCCCGGTTTCATGGCAACGCCGTGGCAGAGCACCTTTCCCACTTCACTTATACACTTTACACTGTAATCGTCACGGCCTGCGCTGCTGCCTGCACTTAAAAGCACTGCGTCACAGTCCCTTACCGCATCCTTTAATGCAGCGGTGATTTTTTCGGGGACATCGGGCTGGATATCGAATACTTTGGGTATGCCTCCCCAGCGTTTGAGCATTGAGGAAAAAATAGTTGTATTGAATTCTATAATCTCTCCCGCTTTAGGGTTTTCGCAGGGCGACACAAGCTCGTCACCTGTGGGAATGACCGCTACAACAGGCTTTTTTATAACGTCCACTTCCATAACTCCACCTGCAAGGAGCGCTCCCTGCGCTTCGGGAGTTATCTCAGTGAAACTCGGCAAAATCATATCTCCTGCACATAAGTCCTCGCCTATCTGACGGATGTGCTGCCAGGGGGAAGCCGGGGCAAAAAGCTTTACGCTTTCCCCCTCCCTTACAACATCCTCTATCATTATAACGGCATCTGCTCCCTCAGGCAGAGGGTCGCCTGTATCCACCCACTGAAAGCTTTCCTTATTCAAAACCACAGGGGTTGTTTCGCCTGCTCCGAATGTATCGGATGCTTTCACGGCAATGCCGTCCATAGCGCTGGCGTGATAATGGGGAGCGCAGATTTTCGCATAAACTCCTCTTGAAGTTATACGCATGTCTGCATCCACGGTTTTTACCTTTTCTTCGCACAGACTCGGAACCACTTCTTTAAGGGCGTTTATAAATAACTCCCTTGCTTTATCCACCGGCATATTGTCAAGATATGAAAACGCCATATAATCAAAACCTTTCCGCCAAAATCAAAAAAGTGTGACCTTTACCTTTTCCCCGGCATGTATTCCCTCGCAGTTTCTGCCTATTATTACATAGCCGTCCGCTTCGGAAAGCTTTGTAATAAGTCCGCTTTTGCTTCTTATTGGCTCTGCCTTTTCCCCTGAAAGGTGAACAGGGAGAATCAGTTCTCTTCCGTCGTTAGCCGAAACAGACTGGGAAATTTCAGCATAGATATTTTTCTCCCGGCTTTCCCTACCCTCCAAAATACACAGGGCTTCTTTTCCGAGTATCATAAAGATAAGGCACGCCGCCATGGGATGGCCGGGAAGAGCAAGGACGGGTTTACCGAGAACACTGGCGGCAAGGGTGGGTTTACCGGGCTTTACGGCTATGCCGTGCCACAGAATTTCTCCCTCTTCACTTAAAACCTTTTCTGCAAAATCTCTTGCTCCCGCCGAAGTTCCGCCGCTGAAAACTACCATGTCGCAGCTCTGAGCGCCTTTTATTACAGCTTCCCTGAGCTTTTCTTCATCATCTGAGATTATTCCGAAATCCTCAGCCGTACCGCCCATTTTTTCTATTAAAGCTTTAAGGGCATGGCGGTTTACATCACGCATCTGTCCGCCCGTAACGGTTTTATCAATTTCTATTATCTCATCGCCTGTTGAAAAAAGGGCGACCTTTACTTTTTTCGTAACCGGCACCGCATACTGACCCATAGCCGCCAAAGTTCCCGTTTCTCCAACGTCAATTACACTTCCGGCTTTCAGTATGTGCTGCCCCTTACGCATATCATCTCCGCAAAAGGCTAAATGACTCCCCGGAGCTGCCGGCTTTCTTATACAAACAGTTCCGTCGGGCAAAAGGTCTGTGTGTTCTATCATTACCGCTGCATCGGCTCCTTTCGGAAGGAATCCACCTGTGGGAATTTTCATGCAGTAGTGCTCCTTAATAGGCTCAGAGGGCATTCCACCCATGGCTATTTCTCCCTGAAGATGCAGCAAAGCGGGAATTGATTCCGATGCTCCGAATGTATCGCATGCTCTTACGGCATAGCCGTCCACCATTGAGCGGTCTGCGGGAGGGATATTTTCTCCTGCGATTATATCCTCTGCCAGAACTCTGCCGAAGCTTTCGGAAAGGGGCACAGTTTCACAAAGACAAAGAGCTTTGAATTTACTTCTGAGTATTTTCTCAGCCTCAGACATGGTTATTACCTTGAGCATATTCTATCCTCCAATGGCTCATGTACTCCCTCACTCGTTCGCTTTTGGGATTCATTATAACTTCCTCGGGACTTCCAAATTCAAGGATTTTGCCCTTTTCGAGAAAAACGGCTTTATCCCCAAGACGCATTGCCTGGGCGGGAGAGTGAGTTGAAAAAATAAGGGTTCCGTTCCACTTACTCAGAGCAGATTCAATGAGATTTTCGCTTTCTATATCACACGCTGCCGTAGGTTCGTCAAGAAGCAGGATTTTCGGCTCTCTTGCAAGAACTCTCGCAAGGGCTAAACGCTGCATTTCCCCTCCGCTTAAAGTTCTGCCCTGAGCTTCCGAAAGAGAAAGCATACCCGTTTCCCTGAGAGCGTTTTCAGCTTTTTCTCTTCTTTTTGACCGTGGCAAATCCCACAAGGCGGATTCGGCATTTTTTATAACGGTCATATCAAAGGCGTAGCTTTTCTGGGGAAGATATCCGCAGCCTGAAAGAGAAATTTTCTCTCCGTCGTTTTTGAGAACTCCCGCAAGAATTTTAAGCATTGTGCTTTTTCCGCTGCCGTTGGGACCCATCACCGCAAGGCGTGTTCCCTCTGAAATTTCAAGACAGGGAATTTGCAGAACTGTTCTGCTGCCGTAGGTTTTATGAAGATTTTCAAATTTCACGGTGAGTCCTCCTTTCGAGCTGGCGTGCAAAAATATTTATTACGAAAGCCAAAAAGAGAAGTATCACACCTAAAGCAAGGGCAAAATCAAACCTGCCCATATTGGTTTCAAGCATAATAGCCGTAGTCATCACCCGTGTTTTCCCCTGAACGTTTCCTCCTACAAGCTGAACAGCTCCCACCTCTGCAAGAGAACGTCCGAGCCCTGCCATTACAACGCTTACAAGCTGACTGCGGCAGTCCCACAAAAGCATTCTGCGGCTTCTAACAAAGGACATACCCAGCCCTGCGCAGGTTTCAAGAACAGGCTGTGCCTGCTTTTCCAAAACCGCTGCCGCCATGCCTGCGATTATAGGGGTTATAAGTACAACCTGAGCTATTACCATAGCTTCAACGGTATAAAGGAGCCTTAGCTGTCCCAAAGGCCCTGACCGTGACAAAAGCAGAAATACCAATAAGCCTGCCACTACGGGCGGCAGGCTCATAAGAGTGCTCGTTATTTGAACAAGGGTGCGCTGTCCGTGAAAACGGCAGCTTCCCATAACTGCACCGAGGGGAAGACCTATGACCGAGGAAATAAGGGTGCTGAAAAAGGACATTCTCAGCGTAACCCATATAATTCCCCAAAGCTCCGTATCTCCCGTAAATATAATCCTCAGCGCTTCGGAAAAATCATGCATTTCCCTCTCCTACAAAAAACAGGGGCTGACCGTATTCTTTGACTCCGTACTCAGCGATAAGCTTTGTTGCCTTTTCGCTCTGCATCCACTTTATAAAGGCATTTGCGCCGTCAATGTTTGCATCAGGCCATTTTTCGGGATTTACGGCGATCATCGAATATGTGTTTTTAAGCTCTTCGCTCTCTTCCATGAGCAGTGTAAGGGTATCCTTTTTCTCGTGAGAAAGATATGTTCCCTTATCGGTAAATATGTAACCCTGCTTCTCACTGGCAACTACAAGGGATGCACCCATGCCCTGACCTGTTGAAATATACCATTCCTGTCCTTCAGGAGTAATGCCCGCTTTTTTCCACAGTGCAAGCTCGGCTTTATGAGTTCCCGAATCGTCGCCTCTGGAAATAAAGGGAGTTTTTCCGTTTTCGGCTATCTTCTTGAAAGCTTCCGTTGCATTTGCGGCATCTTTTACTCCTGCCGGGTCATCTGTGGGACCAACAATTACAAAGTAGTTATACATAAAGGGAATACGCTCTACTCCGTAACCCTCATTTATAAATTCCTCTTCGCTTGCCTTTGCATGAACAAGAAGACAGTCGGCATCGCCTGTACGTCCCTTTTCAATGGCAGCGCCTGTTCCGGCAGAGGTTATTTCAAGCTTGTAGCCTGTATCCTCTTCAAAATAAGGCTGCAAATAAGGCAAAAGTCCGCTGTCGTTAACCGAAGTTGTTGTGGAAAGCCTGATTACCTGATTTTCGGGTTTATCCGCTGCTCCGCAAGCTGCAAGGGCAAAGAGCATAACAATACATAATATTATAGAAACCGCTTTTTTCATATTACACCTCTCCGTTTTGATTTAATCGTTTTTTATTTCACCACATATACGGCAGTTTGGGTCACGGGATACAGGAACCTTTTCCAGTGTGAGACGAACTCCGTCATAGAGAAGCATCTCACCGGGAATGGGATTCTTTTCAAGAAGCATCTCTATTGCGGTGTTCGCCATAAGGGAAGCTATAACTGAACTTACCGCTCCGAGAGCCGTTCCGCTCTCCCTTTTCGTCGCAGTATGGGCATAAAAACATTCAAGACACGGCGTCTTTCCGTACTCAATTGCCATAAGTGCGCCGTAAAGCCCCTCAACGCCTCCGTTGATTAGGGGAATATTCCGCTTTGCGCAGACTCTGTTAAGAAGCAGACGTGTGCTGATATTATCGGCCGCTACAATAACCATGTCCTTGCCGTCCACCATGGTTTCAACATTATTGGGACGTGCATGGTGATGAATTGCTTCAATCTGTATTTCGGGATTGAAACGCCTGAGCCGCACCGCCGCCATATCCGCTTTTCTAAAACCTATTTCCGCCTGGGTATACAAAAACTGACGGTTTAAATTTCCCATGGACACATAGTCGCCGTCAACTATTGTCAGATGCCCTATACCCGCTCCCGCAAGAGCATAGAGTAGCGGCGCTCCGAGGCCTCCCGCTCCTACAACCAAAAGATGTGACTGCGCCAGCTTTTTCTGTCCTTCAGCACCTATCTGGGGTATATCAATCTGCCGTTCATATCTGTTTTCTATTTCCATTTACGGGCTTCCTCCCTTTTAACCTCCGCCGCAGACAGGAACAAATTCCACAACGCTGTTTTCTCCCACAGCAGTGCGGAAACCCTTCTCACTGCCTGCATTGCAGTGGTCAACAATTATATGGCACCGCTTCGCCTCATGGTACAGCTCCGAACCGTGAGCCTTCTTTATCTTTGAAAGCACCTGGGACACCGTTGCCCCCGGGTAGCTCTCTTCCTTTATCCCCATTTTTGCGGCAAGTTCACCGTAATAACGCACCGTTGCCATGGAATTTATCCCTCCTTTCTATCAGGAATCGGTATTCCGAGTTTCTTCAGCCTTTTAGCTGTGGGTACACCCTTTGAATCCCAGCCTCTGACCTTATAATAGACGGGAAGCATGGTCTTTAAATCTACTACTGTATTTTTTCGCTTCGGATCCTGCTGTACTTTTGTAAGACGGTCGGGAAGAGAATCGTCTTCACAGGTAAGACCCTCACGAAGATTATAAAGTCTTTCAGTATTGTATCCCCTCTCGCCTACGGTGACGAATTTACCCATTGTCATAGGTATTCCCGTGGCAAGCTTTATTGATTCACTGTGAGGCATTAGCATCATGTTTACGGGAAGAATCCACGGCATCAGATGCCATACCTTACCGAGAACAGGACGTGCCATAAGCAGAGCCTTTCCGAAAGCACGGCTGACAAAACTCGCTGAGCCGAATTTGAAAATCAGAGGGGGTACAATCGCTTGCATTGTGAAAAGACAAAAGCCCGCTGCCGAACACGCTTCCATAGCGTTCTGGAAAAATACCGTAAGCTCCGGCTTTCCCTTAGGTGTCTGAGCGTCCATGCTGACGACTCCCACCGACTCCATAAGGGCAAGATATCCGCCGTTAAGATGACATCCTCCACGGTTGGAAGTGGCATATCCGAGACCCATGCCCGTGCTTCTCCTCGGCTCATAGGCGGCAAGCTCCAATCCCTTTGAGTGAATTGCAAATTCCTTTCCGCCGTATTTTTCGCTCAGTCTCTTGCTTCCATCAGCAAGTTCTCCCACTTTGCCACGGCGGTATGCTATATCACTGACAGCCTTTCTTAAATCTTCAACGCAGCCAAATTTAAGTCCGAAATCAGCCAAACCCTTTTCCTGAAGCTCCATGGCAAAGGCTATTGTGCCGCCAAGGGAAATTGTATCCATTCCCAAAACGTCGGCATCGTAATTTATCTGATTTATCAAATCAAGATCGTTGCTGTCGATATTGGAACCGAAAAGACATAATGTCTCGTACTCGGGTCCCTTTACCTCTTTGCCGTCCACTTTGACTCTTCTCTCACAGCGTATGGGACAGCTTACACATCCGCCGTTTCTTACAAGCTTCGTCTCCGCAAGTGTCTCTCCGCTTATATCGTGGGCGTGCTCATATTGTCCTTTGCTGAAATTATGAGTCGGAAGAGCGCTGGATGCATTTGCCTTTGAAAGAAGTCCCGCAGAACCGTATCTCGGCAGTCCGTTACCTGTCATGGGATGCTTTTTAAGTGCGTCAACCCATTTTTTCGTATGCTTTGCAAAGCCTTCGGGATTATATTTTTCTACACTCTTTGTTCCGAAAGCTATTATGGCTTTTAAGTTTTTGCTTCCCATTACCGCTCCTGCTCCGCAGCGTCCAGCAACACGTTCACCGCTGGCGGCAAGGGCGTATCTTACAAGATTTTCTCCCGCAGGACCTATGACAAGTTTACCGTATCTCTTTGGAAGCTTTTCCTGAACCTCTTCCGTATTAAGTCCCGCAAGCTCCGGACATTTCTCAATGCGTATTTCGCCGTCCTCTATTATAATCTTGCTCAGTTCCGAAGCTTTTCCCGTTATAATAAGTCCGTCAAATCCCGCTTTTTTAAGAAGCATTCCAAATGTACCGCCGCAGTTTGAAGAGGCAATGCCGCCCGTTAGTACATTTTTAAAGGTCATATTAAAACGTCCCGAACTGGGAGCTCCTGTTCCGTTCATGGGCCCCGTATTTACTATAAGCACCGCTTCCGGGTCAAAACAGTCAAGTCCCGGTTTTGTTAAATCCGTAAGCAGCCTTGCTCCCAGAGATTTGCCTCCCAGATATTTTGAAAAAAGCTCCTGAGAAATGGGATATTTTTCCCACTTTCCCGTTTCAAGATTTATTTTCGCATATACAGGCAGAATCATTTTGCTCCACCCTCTTTCATAGTTATTGCTCCCAAGGGACAGGCCTGCTGGCATAGACTGCATCCGACACATTTTTCAGGCTTTACAAGTACTGCGAATACATTGAGATCTCCCGGCTTTGCGGGATATGAAATTTCAATACAGGAGAAACCGCAGGCAACTACGCACATGGAACAGGCGCTGCACCTGGCAGTATCAATTACAGGTTTTTTCCACTTATCCTTTGGAATTTTTTCCGCTGCCGTTCCGTCGGGCTTTTCAATTGCGCCCTTGGCACAGACATTTGCACATACGCCGCACTCAACACAGCGCTTTTCTTCGATTTTATGCTTTTGCTTTACCGTGCCGGTAACTGCCTCCACAGGACAATTACGTGCACAAAGGGTACAGCCTATACATAAATCATTTATGCGGTATGCCATAAACACTCCCTCCCATAGAAACAACTTTTTTATTTAGTATAACTGTAAAAAGCAAAAAAGTCAACGAAAATACAGCGATGTTAACAAAATAACAAGTAGATAATCTTAAATATTGTTGTAAATTTATATCAAGTTGTTCTGACCTTTTGAATGAAAATTCAAAAGTGTTTTTTCGTGTAAACAAGCGGATATACCACAAATAATCTTTTTTCCAAAAGAATATATTCATTCCGGCACCGTTTTTTTCGGTCAAATTTCTAAAGTTTTAAGTATATTTTCTAAAACCTCACTGGAAATAAACTGATATAATACGTTATACAACAATAATATAAATTCAATTAATTTACTGTGAATTATGTTAATATAGCATAATTCACAAGAAAAGGAATGTGATGTCTTTATGAGAAAATCTTTTAAAACTGCACTTAAGGTAATCCTTTCACTGCTTTTAGTGGTGGTACTGGTAGCCCTCTACATACTTGTACCACGCCACGGAAGCAAAATCGAAAGCGAAGAGTGGAAAGGCAAGGAATCTTATAATCCTCAGGCTGTCCAAACTCTCACAAAAGAAGAGGGTCAGCCCTTTAAAATCTTAATGCTCTCCGATTTGCAGCTTGACGTACCCTTCAAAAACAAGGATTATCTTAAAAGCTCAATCGATAAGCTTGTAAAAGACAATAATCCCGACCTTATAGTCCTTGCAGGCGATAACGTTGCCGGCGTTCTGATGCATTTCCACATCAAGACCGTTGTTTCAATCATTGACAGCTATGATATTCCGTGGGCTGTTGTTTTCGGCAACCACGACAGAGAATTCGGAAACAATCTCTATTATCAGGCAAAGCAGTTTATGAACGCCGAAAACTGTCTATTTGAAGTAGGCCCCTCAAATGTTGACGGTTTGGGCAACTATGTAATTAATGTAACCGAAAACGGTCATACAGTTTATTCACTGTTCATGATAGATTCTCAGCGTAAAATAGTCACCGATACGGACAAGTATTTCGACAATATACATGAAAATCAGATACAGTGGTATAAGGATAACGTTGACGCAATAAGCGAAATCGAAGGTCATAAGGTTCCCTCAATGGCATTTTTCCACATTCCCGTTCCGGAATACAAAACAGCATATGACCTTGCCGAAAGCGGCAGCAATGAAGCAAAGATCCTTTACGGTGTGAGAAACGAAGGAGAATGTGTTCCGAGAGATAATTCAGGATTCTTTGATGTATTCAGAGAAAACGGCGGAACACATATGTTTGCCGCACATGACCACGGAAACAACTATTCTGTTGAATACAAGGATGTAGTTCTCACCTACGGCACAAAGACTGGTGATTACAGCGGTCACAGAGAGGATCAGATGGGCGGCACTTTAATAACAATAAACAACGATTACTCTGTGACAATTGATCAGATAATAATTCCTCTTTCATAAAAGTTTAAAAAACAAAATCTCCGATGACTTTAAAAATCATCGGGGATTTTTTCTTTGCCAAAGACAAAAATGACTTTTTAATAAGCAAAAATTAAATGCTTTTCAGGCATAAATTAGAAACAAATATAAGCATTGGACATAATTATTCAAATGAAATATAATAAGCATATCGGGAAATGACCGATATGCTTTTACTTTGCATTTTATTCGTTTAAAATACACTTTTACTTTGAAAGAGAGGCTTTACTTATGAATGAAAAAAATGAATTTACGGAAAAACTTATTTTCCCCATGGGAGGAGAAAATACCGCTTATGCCGATTATTTTGTAGGCAAAAGCTATCTTGATATGCTCTCAACTCAGCAGGTTGTCATCGGAAATGTAACTTTCGAGCCCGGATGCCGCAACAACTGGCACATTCACCACGCCAAAAAAGGCGGCGGACAAATTCTTCTTGTCACAGCCGGCAGAGGTTACTATCAGGAATGGGGCAAAGAGCCCAGAGAACTTCATACAGGTGATGTTGTTAACATTCCGCAGGAGGTAAAGCACTGGCACGGCGCTGCACCGGACTGCTGGTTCTCACACATTGCAATTGAAGTTCCGGGAGAGGAAACTTCAAACCAGTGGTGCGAACCCGTAAGTGATGAAGAATATGATAAGCTGAAGTAATTCTTCAAAAACAAAAGAAACATAACAATACAATTCATATATTAAAAATCCGTCCATTGAAAAATCAATGGACGGATTTACTTTTATTTACTGCTGTATATCTGTTAAAACTCCAATGAAAATGGGGAGGTTCTGGGATTTATCAATAATCATATAGACAAATGGTCTTTCAAGAAATACTTCCCTTATTTTAGTGGGAGCCGCTGAGGCTCCGCCTTTAATTATAGTTGCCGCTGCGGCCTTTGTGCCCCGCTCATCGATGGTAATAAAGGCTTTGTGAAATGCGTCGCCTATAAATATATTGCCCATTGAGCTCTTTGCCATTTTTGAAAAATCCGCTTCTTTCTCGTCAAAAGCCAGATTCATACCCATTTCCGAAAGGACATCCTTTAAACTTATATTAAATTCACAGGTAAACTTCGGTATTTTTACAGTCACTCTTTCATTTTGGGCACCCCGAAGAATTGCGGAAATTTTTTCTCCTGTCAGGCTCTCAACATAATCATTTATATTGACATTCTCATTTGGAAGAAGCGCCGCAAAAGCATATTTTCCGTCTTTATAATCCTTTATAAATCCTGTGGCGCTGTCATCCTCAAGATAAACATTTTCACCTGACGGCATCATCATTACTCGGCGCTGTTCCCCTGTAACAGAGGTAAATGTACCGTTATCTGCGGCTCCATCCACATAAGGCTCATCCCATACAGCGTCAAACATCACCGCATTCAATATAAACATCATGTCCGCTGGACTAATTTCATTGGTGATGTTCTTTATCATTCCGTCGGTCTTTTTGGATACCCATAAATTCATATCCTTTACGGTCTGAGAATCAAAGGAAGCTTTATAAACTTCGGCAGAATAATAATCACAGCATTTTTGCAGAAATTCATTTTCTGCCTGCAAACAGTTTTCATTATCCCGAAGCCAAAGGGAATTTGCTATATTAGTTTTATAATCTTTCTCCGACGCAAGAGAATTTACATAGGAATAAAGATATCCGTTAAGCTCATCCAAAGGTATTGTACTGCTAAGGCCCTTTTCTATCTGAGCCTTTGTTTCACCGTTTGCTCCGTTGCCGGTCATAGCTAAAACCAGCTGTACCGATAAAGGAGAAATGAAAACGCTTTCATTCCCTCTTTCTTTTACACAGGCTTTGAAAAGCTCAGCACAAAATTCAAACTGGGATTTCGTAAATTTACTATCGGTGCTTTTGCCCGAAACTTCATTTGCAGTTAAACCTGCTGTAAGCTCCGAAGCCATCAATTGGCTGCGCATTTCCCATTCCGGTGCTTCTTCGGTAATAACTATTTCTTTACCGCAGCCTGCAAAATTTAACGCCATTATAAGGACAAGTACCAAACTTATAATAATTAAAACCGCTTTTTTCGTCTTCATTTCTGTGCCCTCCTTTATCGATTAATACAGTTAATAAAAACTATCAATTTAATGCCGCACAGAAGCTGTATGATGCATTGGCTCTGTCAAGAGCTCCGTCATTCCAGACTCCCGTCACCTGATAAATATATTTTCCGGGTTTTAGGAAAATCTTACCGTTTTCTGCCCTTAGCTGTTCACCTTGAGCATCGGCTTTACCCCATTCTTCCTCCTGCCAGCAGCGGACAGTCAGTGAATCAGGTTCGCTGTCAAAAATCATTTTCACTTCTTTTGATGACGGTGTAATAACCTCCATAAGTTCTTTGCTCTCTGAAGGATGCAGTCCGTCAACACATATACCTTTTCTTTCCCCATCTTTATCAATATACGTCCAGCAATAGCTTGAAGGATTTAAGGTAATGTTATTTTCCTCGTCATACATAACCTTAAGTTCAGGAGGCTCTGTTAAAGTTTCGCTCTTTTGTCTCCCGCTCTCATTTTCGCTGAAATTTTCCTTTTCCAAAGGGACGTTGGTACTTGCAATGAGAAAATCAGCGGACATAAAATTCATTGGGAATGCATAAAAGGTTGTTTCATTGTAAACGCTTCCATCCTCACGGCATCTTTCACGGTCTACTATTTTATAGGTAAGCGCTGTGTATGACTTTATTTTTACGTCATGATAAGCTCCTGTGGGGATAGGCAGAGCCAGCAGCAAAATAAATGCTGCAACAACAACTATCCATTTTTTACCTTTCATTATCAAGCATCCCCTTTCCTTTTACAAAACGTTCAATCAAAATCTTCCAGAAGGGATGATATTTCAGAAACCTGTTCTTTGGTGAGAAAGACCTTTTTTCCGTTTGTCAAATCACGAAGATATCCATCTGCAATGGTATAAACCCTCTCACTGCCGTCGGAGGATACTACGGTTATTCTATAACCGTCCTCCTTTTTATCCTCCTCCGGCAGCTCAGCAGCCATAGTTGCGCCTCCCGCAGCTGCGTTGTCATAATCGGTTTCCGCTTCGGTGGAAGCTGAGACGTTGTTTTTTTCGCAATTGTATTTTTCTATGGTATTGACGATTTTTTCAACGCTTTCGGGTTCTTCAAATTCCCTGTAATATTCGGTATTCTCACTGCGTGCCTGTACCTTTACAGCAGAATAGCTTTTTGTTTCATCTGTTTGAACTGATGATGTATCTCTGTTTTCTTCAACCTGAGATTTGCCTCCAATATTGATCGTCGGAATTAAATCGGGAACATGAACAACAGACAAAACCGCTATGCAGATCACAATGGGTACGCAGCTTATTATCATCCTGCGGCGGCGCTTTCGCTGCGTCAATCTTTCTTCACTGCGGCGGAAAATCTCCGCTTTGCGCTGTTCAAAATCTCTCATAACAGCTCCTCACCGTCCTTTCCGAGAATATTGCGAAGCTCTTTCTTCGCCCTGTATAAAAGATTATCAACCTGTTTTCGGCTTTTCTTCATAACCTTTGCGGCTTCCTCATAGGTAAGCTCCTCAAAATAAACAAGGTGTACCGCTGTATGCATCTCTTCCGAAAGCTTCCCCAGTGCATCGTTCACTGTGCGTTTAAGCTCATCGGTGAGAACCGATTCCTCAAGGATTTCACGGTCGTCGGACACATTCACCGCCTCGGAAAGCTCCTCAAAGGTCAGTTTCTTCCTGTACTTTATGTAATTCAAAGCCCGGCTTCTGCCAAGCATAAAAACATATGTTTTCAGCGTCACCTTGAAATTATACCGTCGGCGATTAACCACCAGATCCGAAAAGGTATCTATGGCTATATCTTCGGCAGCATGGACATCGTGCACATAACGGTCAATAAAGAAAACCAGATTGTCAAACATCTCTTTCATTATCTCGTCAAAGGCACTTTCATCACCATCAAGGAAACGGCGGTAGCTACTTGCGCCGTTATCCATATTATTCCTCCTGACTGATTAATCAAATCGGGTCCCTTCACTTATTATACAACTGAGAATGGGTAAATTCCTTATTATTCCTGCAAAAAAATCTGTAAAAAACAAAAATGCCCTCTGCGATATAAACGCAAAGGGTATTTTGTTAAATTATGAATTGGCAATTCTCGGCATCCACATTGGCTCCTCTGACATGAGCTTACTCAAAGCACAGCGAAGAAGTTCCGCCTTTTTACTGAGATATTCCTTATTTTCCCAGAGATTTTCACCCTGTTCGCCGTGGCAGAATACAAACATTTTGTTCTCTTCGCCATCAGCATCAACGGTTATCCTGATTCCATTTTTCTCATAAACCGTCTCACTTTTGCCTGACTTTTTAAGCTGGGCTTTCAAAAATCTGTAAAGCAGCTCCGTTTTTACAGAAAGATAATCCTCATCATCCCAGAGGTTGTTATGCTCGCCGTAATCATTCTTCAAATCATACATCTCGCCGTAACTGCGTCCCTCATGGACAGTTATCTTCCAGTCCTTTTCAACATAACTGCACATATGCATAACATGGGGCTCGTGACGGTTTTCAGTGATAACCCAGTCCCTTTCGCTTTCCTTTTCGCCTGTCCACACCTTGCTTTCATCCTGTCCGGTCATGGCGCTTTCAGGGGAAAATCCGCAAAGAGAAAGAACCGTCGGCGCAATATCCACAAGAGACTGCAAACTCTCACTTCTGACTCCCACCGGTATATGATTTTTATACTTTACTATCATCGGCACACGCAGCATATCCTCATAATGGAAAATACATTTATGCCGCAGTCCGTGCTGTCCGAACAGATCTCCGTGATCCGTTGTGAAAATTATTATGGTATCCTCTTCAAGTCCAAGGTCCCTTAAGTTATCCAAAATCTTACCGATGTATTTATCCATAAAGGACATCATACCGTAAGCATAGGCAAGCTGTCGCTTAAGCTGACTCTTTATATATAGATGACGCTGCAGTCCGTGTACTCCATAGCCCGTTTCACGGTATTCATCAAATTTAGGACGCTTTTTAAATACTTCCCTGAAATAAGGCGGATTCTTCTCATGCTCACTGAAAGAAAACTCCGGCAGCTCCATATCGGACGGATTGTACATTTTATCCCACGGAGACGGTGCCATCTGGGGATAGTGCGGATCCGGAAAGCTTGCCCAAAGGAAAAATGGTTTGCCCTCCTCTTTATACTCTTTCATCAGTGCATTTGTCCGCTCGGTTATCCATGCATTATAGTGGTATTTCTCAGGGATTTTCCAGTGTCCCATTGATTTAAGATGCATTTTCCCCGTAGGTCTGAAAAAGTAATCACGCCAGTTTTTAAGTCCGTTATCCTCCATCCATGCGGCGTAGTGCTGTCCCACCCATAATTCCGCTCCATGGTTGCGAAGCAGCTCCACATGACCGAATCCATAAAAATCGCCGCTGAAATCACGCCAGAAATCAAGATCATACAATGTGGGCGGAGCTTCCAGAGACGGATATTCCTCAGTTGATCTTACAGGCTGGAAATGCGCTTTTCCCACAAGGGCGGTTTCATAGCCGTTATCCTGAAGAAAACGTGATAATGTGGGAGTCGCTTCCGGCAGCTTTGTACCCAGCGACCACGCTCCGTGCTGAGACGGATACATACCGGTAAGTATACTTGACCTTGACGGGGTACAGGTAGGATTCGGACAATATGCCCTGTCAAAAAGCATACCGTCCTCAGCCAGTGAATCAAGATTTGGAGTTTTAAGCTTCGGATTTACTGCGCCAAGCATGGAATAATGCTGCTGGTCAGAGGTTATAAGAAGAATATTAGGTCTTTTCATAAAGCTACACCGCCAAAACTCATGTAATTAATATGATTAATCTAATTAATTATTGTAATATATGGGTAATGTACAGTCAAGGTGTATGGGAAATTGTGGGAGGGTTTTGTTTTAACGCAGGCACTTATAGTTGTTCCTCACCGCCACTTCGTGTGCGGCTTGGGTGCAGCGTCACGCTGCCGCAGGCGCTTATAGTTTAGTGCGCTGTATCTTTGTTTATGTGCGATAAAGAAGTAATAGAAGTGTAAAAAATTTTGCCGTTCCTATCCGGCA
>OGWT01001350.1_pt1 | contig 18969 bp, 8 predicted proteins | sample 1576101 | NCBI WGS metagenome assembly OGWT01 (sample SAMEA3541481, study PRJEB24748) | human gut metagenome | biome: human gut; feature: human-associated habitat; material: faeces | place: China | collected 2012 | reverse complement strand
AGGATGGGCGAGCGGTTCGAGGGGATGTAGCGGATCACGCGCAGCTGCCAGAGCCGTTTGAGCAGCTCCTTGACCCGCTGGACGGTGTAGCCGCTCCAGGTGGCCAGTTCGCCCTCGTCGATGGGGCGGAACTCGGTGAAGACGCCGTTGTAGAGCCGCAGCAGGGTGCGGATGAAGTGGTCGAGTTCGTCGCGCTGCACGCGGAGTTTGTACAGCTCGTCGCGGCTGACGCAGAACATCACCCGCGCGGGGTTCTCCTGTGCGTCGGTGAGGGTCATGTAGCCGTTCTGCTGGAGCAGTTTCAGGGCGCTCGTGACGGTTCCCGAATAGAGGCGCTCGCGGGCGCAGAAGTCGTGTATGTTGAACAGGAACGACGCTTCGCCGCCGTCGCCGATGCCGATTTGCAGGTAGGAACAGATCCGTTCGTAGATCTCCTTGATCTTCTCCAGCGGAGGGAACTCCTGCTCGAAACGCCGTGCGATGCGGTCGCTGTCGTCCGAGGCCACGAGCAGCAGGGCATAGGCACGCTGTGAGTCGCGGCCCGCGCGGCCGGCCTCCTGGTAGTAGCTTTCGAGCGAGTCGCACATCGCATAGTGGACCACGAACCGCACGTCCGCTTTGTCGATGCCCATGCCGAAGGCGTTGGTGGCCACCATCACGCGCGTCTTGCCCGAGAGCCACTCCTCCTGCCGCAGCGACCGCTCGGCGTGTCCCAGTCCGCCGTGGTAGGCGGCGGCCGTCGTGCCCTCCTGACGCAGGAGGTCGGCGATTTGCTCGGTGCCCTCCCGCGTGCGGACGAAGACGATGCCCGTGCCGGGGACGTTGCGGACCAGCCGCAGCAGCTGTCCGTTCTTGTCGTCGGTGCGGCGGACGCTGTACGAGAGGTTGGGGCGCGCGAAACTGCTGCGCAGAATGTGCGGTTCGGGGAATTTCAGGTGGCGCATGATGTCGTCGGCCACTGTTTTCGTGGCCGAGGCGGTGAGCGCCAGCACGGGGACGCCGGGGAGTCGTTCGCGCAGTTCGGCGATGCGCTGTTTGATCTCCTTCTTGATCTTGTTCGCCTCGGTCATGCGGAACATGTAGTCGAGGTAGCGTTTGCTCGCTTCGCGCGTAATGTCGATCGCGGGATTCAGCTCTTTGAGCCGTTCGTTTGCGGCGGTTCGTGATGCTGTTCAACGGCTTCAAGCAGTTTACGGACGGAATCACAGATACGAAGACCGCCATGTGGATATTGCTGGGCGGAAATACGCTGAACATCATAGGCAACTATATCCTTATCAACGGCAAACTGGGCTTCCCGGAGCTGGGGTTGCTGGGAGCAGGCATCAGTACGTTGTTCTCGCGTATTATGATGGTGGTGGTGTTTGCGTTGATTGTGCTGCGCGGCCGCCGCTTTATCCGTTACCGGATCGGGTTCTCCCGCATGGGATGGTCGCTTCCGGTGTTCAAGAAACTCAATGCACTGGGCTGGCCTGTCGGTTTGCAGATGGGAATGGAGACGGCCTCTTTCAGCCTTAGCGCCATCATGGTGGGCTGGCTGGGCACTATCGCTTTGGCATCCCATCAGATAATGCTGACCATCTCGCAATTCACGTTTATGATGTACTACGGTATGGGCGCAGCGGTGGCGGTGCGTGTCAGCAATTTCAAGGGGCAAGACGATATGGAGAATGTGCGCCGCTCCACATTTGCGGGTTTCCATCTGATAATGGCTATGGAAGTAGTGCTTATGAGCATCGTTTTTGTGATGCGCGGACAGGTGGGCGGCTGGTTTACGGATAGCGCAGAGGCTTCGGCGCTGGTAGCCTCTTTGTTCTTCCCTTTCTTGATTTATCAGTTTGGCGACGGACTGCAAATCAACTTTGCCAATGCGCTACGGGGCATATCGGATGTAAAGCCGATGATGGTTATTGCATTTATTTCTTATTTTATTATATCTTTGCCCGTAGGATATTTTTGCGGTTTTGTGCTGGGCTGGGGACTGGTCGGCGTGTGGATGGCTTTCCCGTTCGGTCTGACCAGTGCCGGGGTGATGCTGTGGCTGCGCTTCCGCTATAAAACGAGGACGAGATGATGCACGGGGCGATGCTTTGCCACCCTGTTGCTCTATAACTCTTTTATTACCTGCTTATGAATAGTGTATCGAAAGTAAAGATAGCTGTCGGATACACTCTGCTGCTGGGAGTGTTGTTCTTTTCCCTGTTCTTTGTGCACCGGGAGATGGAGCATCTTATGCTTTCCGATAACCGGGACGTGCAGTGGACGGACAGTCTCATTACGCTTCTTCGGAAGAAGGATGCGAACACCATTTACATGCTGCGCGTGTTGAGCGAGACGAACGACAGCATGGTCTCTACCCGGGAGATAGAAAATATTATCGCTACCCGGCAGGATTCGTTCGTGACAAACCAGCGCGTACAGCAGCGCATCATTACGCATCGCGACACGGTGGTTACCAAGCCCAGGAAGAAAGGATTCTTCCGCCGTTTGGGAGAGGTGTTTGTGCCGCCTAAGAAAGATACCGCCATTCAGGTAAAGACTTCCCTCGAATATGCCACGGATACGGTGATTAACGTGTATAATCCGGTGGATTCCCTGCAGGAAAAGCTGCGTGCCGTGGCACAACAGCAGAAAGAGCACATTGCGATTGTGCAGCGCCGCAGGCGTACCTTGCAACGCATGGACCGGATGCTGACCGCCCGTATCGACAGTCTGCTGAAAGGCTACGAACAGGAAACCCTGCAGCGTGCCCGCAAAGAGGCGGAGTACCAGCAGTCCGTACGCCATCACTCCATTAAGACAATCAGCGGCATTGCCGTCGGCGCGGTACTGCTTTCCGTCTTTTTCCTGATAATCATAGGGCGCGACATTACGCGCAGCAACCGCTATCGCCGCGAACTGGAAGAAGCCCGCCGCCGTGCCGAGGACCTGCTGGCCACGCGCGAGAAGATGATGCTTGCCATCACCCACGACTTTAAGGCGCCGCTCGGCTCCATCATGGGCTATGCCGACCTGCTCTCCCGTCTGACGGTGGACGAACGGCAACGCTTCTACTTGGATAATATGAAAACCTCATCGGAACATCTGCTGAAGCTGGTGGTCGATTTGCTCGATTTCCACAGGCTCGACCTTCATAAGGCGGAGATAAACCGGGTCACCTTCCATCCCGCCCGCTTGCTGGAAGAGATTCATGTCAGTTTTGAACCGCTGACTTCTGCCAAAGGCCTGGAGTTGCATTGCGATATTGCTCCCGAACTGGAGAGTACTTACATCTGCGACCCGCTCCGTCTCCGCCAGATTATCAACAATCTGCTGTCCAATGCGGTGAAGTTTACGGACGAGGGGGGCATAACGATGACGGCGCGTTACGAGGACCGCCGGCTGGTGGTGGCCATTGCCGATACGGGCAAAGGTATGGAACCGGCGGACAGGGAGCGGATTTTCCAGGAGTTTACCCGCCTTCCCGGTGCGCAGGGCAAAGAGGGTTTCGGACTCGGTTTGTCTATTGTGCGCATGCTTGTGCAGTTGCTGGAAGGAACGATTGATGTGGACAGTGTGCCGGGCAAGGGAAGTACATTTACGCTGCGTGTTCCCTTGTTCCCCGTACAGGTATCGGAGGATACCGGCGAGAAATATCAGGAGACGGAAACCGGAATTTCTTCCGCTCTTTCAGAGAGCATGCCCGCTTCTTCACAACCTTCGCTCCGTGTGCTGCTGATTGACGACGACCGCATTCAGCTTACGCTTACCGCAGCCATGCTCCAGCATAGCGGCATCGCTTCGGTATCGTGCATGCAATTGGACGAATTGCTGGATGCCCTGCGTTCCGATACCTTTGATGTGTTGCTCACCGATGTACAGATGCCTGCCATCAACGGTTTCGACCTGTTGAAACTGTTGCGTGCGTCGAACCTGCCCCAGGCGCAGGCCATTCCCGTGATAGCCGTTACCGCCCGTAGCGATATGAAGCCGGAGGAGTTCAAGGAATATGGCTTTGCCGGTTGCCTGCACAAACCGTTTACGGTAGCGGAACTGTTCCGGGAACTGAATGCGGAAGGTATCGGACAAACATCTGCCGTGCGGAGCGAAGTAGCAGCAGCGGAGACGGTTGAGGCTTCATCGCCGGACGCCCCTTATGACTTCTCGGCACTTACCGCTTTCTCCGGTGACGACCCGGAGGCGGCAAAGTCCATTATGGAGAGCTTCGTTACCGAAACCCGCCTCAATGCCGAACGTTTGCAAAAGGCGGTGGATGCGGCGGATATGGACGAGGTGGCGGCCGTTTCGCACAAGATGATTCCTCTCTTTACGCTGATTGGCGCTACGGAACTGGTGGCGGAGCTTAAAATACTGGAAGGCTTGCGCGGTACTCCTTTTACCACCGGGCAGAGGCAGCGGGCACTGCGTTCGCTTGCTCTTATCGAGGACATTATCCGCTTGCAGGTACGGACGGATTAGGATAAGCAATTACGGTATAAGTGGTCGTAAACACCGGCGCGGCATAGTATTTTTCCTTTTTAGGAACTTTATCTCAAAATTAATTGTTTACTTTGTACGAATTAATCGATGACAGCTTTACGTTCCAATGAGAAGAAAATGGTTAAAAGGGGCGCTTTGGGTGCTTCTTACTCCTATTATCCTATTTGTAATATTGATGATATTGCTTTACGTGCCGCCCGTACAGAATTTTATACGGAAGCAGGCCACGGCAATAGCATCGGATGCTACGGGCATGAATATCTCCGTAGAGCGGATAGACCTTCGTTTTCCGTTGAACCTGCTTGTGCGCGGTGTTCAGGTAGTGCAGCCGGGAAGCGATACTGCTGATATCCAACACCCCGATACCTTGCTGAACCTCGGAAGCCTGAACGTCCGCGTACAGGCATGGCCCTTATTGAAAGGAAGGGTAGAGGTGGATGACATCACTTTGCAACGGGTGGCCGTAAACTCTTCCGGCCTGCTGGAAGGCATGCGCATAAAAGGTACGCTCGGACGGTTCTTCCTTGCCAGTCACGGCATAGACCTGAATAAAGAGGATGCCGTACTGAACCGGGTGGAACTGAGCGATACCCACGTGCAGGTGATGCTTGCCGACACTACCGAAACTCCGGAGGATACCACCGAAACCGCCTTGAACTGGCGCATAGCATTGCATAACCTGAAACTGAAGAATGTGTCGGTGGATTTGCAGATGCCGCTCGACTCCATGTCCCTGGCAGCCACTATCGGAGATGCAAGCATAGAGGATGCCAAAGCCGACCTCAAGCGGCAGTTCTATGGTTGGCGTAAGTTTGCCCTTACGGGGACTTCCGTGAATTACGATACGGGCACAGCCGTTCCTGCCGAGGGATTTGACGCTTCGCACATCGCATTGCGCGATATCCGTATCGGCATAGATTCGGTGATGACCTGCGGCCGTGACATGAATGCCGTTATCCGCGAGTTCTCCATGTACGACCGTTCCGGGCTGACGGTGACTTCCCTGACCGGACGCCTCTTTGCCGACTCAGCCGTTATCCGTGTTCCCTATTTGCAGCTCAAGACCCCGCACAGCGAGATGAACCTGACGGCGCAGACCTATTGGAAACTTGTCGATATACCCACTACCGGACAGTTGTCCGCCCGCTTTAACGCCAATATCGGCAAGCAGGATGTATTGCTCTTTGCCGGCGGACTGCCCGAAACCTTTAAAGAGGCTTATCCTTTCCGCCCGTTGGTAATCCATGCCGGTACGGAAGGCAATCTGAAACAAATGCAGATTTCCCGTTTCACGGCCGAACTTCCCGGCGCTTTCTCATTGAGCGGTGGTGGTGAGTTGTGGAACCTTACGGATAGCTTGAAGCGTAGCGGAGGGCTTGACTTTGAGATGCAGACGCAAGACCTTAATTTCCTCACCGGGCTTACCGGGGTAACTCCCGACGGCTCTATCGTTGTGCCCGACAGTATGAACCTCGTAGCGCGTCTCGGGCTCGACGGGCCTCAATGCAATGCCCTGCTCAAAGTGCAGGAGGGCAAAGGCAGTCTGAATCTGGATGCCGCTTACAACCTGTCTACCGAGGTCTATCATGCAGACCTCGCCATAGATGCCTTGCAGCTTCATCATTTCCTGCCCAAAGATTCTGTTTATGCACTTACTGCGCATGTTGCCGCCAAAGGCAGGGGAGTGGATATGACTTCCCGTCAGACGACGGCTCTTGTGGAAGCCAAACTGGACGAACTGCAATATGCCCGCTGGAATCTGTCGGGTGTGAACCTGAATGCGGGGGTGAAATCTGCGGTAGCTTCTGTGCAGTTGACGAGCGATAATGAACTGTTGAAGATGCAGTCCGAAGCCGACCTGCGTCTCGACCGTAAATATATGGACGGCAGGCTGAACATGAAAGTCGAGGAACTGGACTTGTATAATCTGGGAATCGCCCCCGAACCTTTGGAGCATCCGGTTGCGTTCAATCTGGGAGCGGAAGCGCGTCGCGATTCCATTAAGTTGCGGATGGATGCCGGCGATATGGATTTGCAGTTCCGTGCCCGCAGCACATTGGAGGAGTTGCTGGGGCAGTCGGACAAGTTCGTTGCCATTCTGACGAAACAGATAGAGGAAAGACGCCTCGACCATGCCGCCTTGCGGCAGGTATTGCCCTCGGCGGGCATGCAGTTGACGGCGGGGCAGGCCAATCCGGTCAGCGATTTCCTGAAAACAAAAAACATAAGGTTCAATGACTTCGCCCTTCGCTTCGGGAGTACGCCGGCACGGGGTATTAACGGACGGACCGCCGTTCACGGATTGCGTGTGGACTCGTTGCAGCTCGATACGGTTTTCTTTGCCGTGAAGCAGGATACTTCCCGGATGATGCTGCAAAGCGGGGTGATTAACGGACCGAAGAATCCGCAGTTCGTATTCCGCAGTACGCTGACCGGTGAGATTCGCAGTGAAGATGCCGAACTGACCGTGAATTATGTGGACGGAAAAGGGCAGACAGGAGTGCTGTTCGGCGTCAATGCCCGCCCGCTGACGGAGGGACATGGCAAAGGCAACGGAGTATTGCTTAATCTGACGCCTGCCGAACCGGTTATCGCATACCGTAAGTTCCATTTTGTAGACAACAGCAATTGGATATATCTGCATAACAACATGCGCGTCTATGCCAATATCGATATGGATAGTGACAACGGTTTGGGCTTCCGTATGCAGTCGGACAAGAACGACAGCATTTCATTGCAGAATATGAACGTAGAGTTGAGCCGTTTCCAACTGGGCGAACTGAGCGAGGTGCTTCCTTATATGCCCCGTCTCACCGGCTTGTTCTCTGCCGAGGCGCAGTATATACAGACCCCTACTTCCTTGCAGGTTTCAGCCGAAGCCAATATCGATGAACTGACCTATGAGCGGCAGCATGTAGGAGACATCGGTATGGGAGCCACATGGCTGCCGGGCGATAAGGGCGCTACGCATTATCTGAATACATATTTCAGTTATGACAACCGGGAAGTGATGACCGCCGACGGCATACTGACGCAGAAGAACGGAAAGGACACGCTGGAAGTGACTACCTCTTTTGAACACTTCCCGATGAAGATTGCCAATGCTTTTGTGCCCGACCAAATGATGTCCTTTACCGGCGACCTCGATGGCGGGATGTATATCTACGGACCGTTGGAGAAACCCAGGATGCACGGAGATATCACGCTGGACAGCGTATCGGTATATGCCCGTCAGGCAGGGGCCCGCTACTGGTTTGACGACCGTCCCGTGCAGATTAAGGATAACCAACTGATATTTGATAAGTTTGCCATTTATACCACCAGCAAGAATCCGTTTACCATTAACGGCAAGGTGGACTTCCGCAATTTGGAACGTCCTACGGCGGACTTGAAGTTGCTGGCGGAGAACTATACGCTGCTGGATGCGCCGCGCACCCGCGAAAGTCTTATTTACGGCAAGATATTTGTCGATTTGAACGCTACGGTGCGAGGGCCTTTGGATGCCCTGACCATGCGCGGTAACATGAACCTGCTGGGCAATACGGATGTTACCTATGTACTGACGGACTCACCGTTGACGGTGGAAGACCGCCTTGAGGGTTTGGTAACCTTTACTTCTTTTGCCGATACGGCTTCGGTGGGCACTGATGAGGCTCCCGCCATGTCTTTGGGCGGTATGGATATGATTATGTCCGTACATATTGACAATGCCGTGCGCCTGCGCGCCGATTTAAGTCCCGACCGCAGTAAATTCATTGAATTGGAAGGCGGCGGAGATTTGAACATGCAGTATACTCCGCAAGGCGATATAAGCCTTACCGGACGTTATACGCTTTCGGGCGGAATTATGAAGTATTCGCTTCCTATCATTCCGTTGAAGGAATTCCAGATTAACAACGGCAGTTATGTGGACTGGCGAGGCGACCCGATGAACCCGACGCTGAACCTGAAAGCGACGGAGCGTATGCGCGCTTCGGTAGCCGATGGTGACGACGGCGGTTCGCGCGTGGTGAATTTCGATGTGTCCATAGCTATAAAGAATCGCCTTGACGCTCCCGAACTTATTTTCGATATAACGGCGCCGGATGATGCCACCATTGAAAATGAGTTGCAGGCTATGGGAGCCGAGGAACGCAGCAAACAGGCCATTGCCATGCTGGCGACCGGTGTTTATATGAACAGCGGTGTCAAAGGCGGCGGATTGTCTATGGGCAGTGCTTTGAACAGTGTTATCCAAAGTCAGATCAACTCATTGGCAGGCTCGGCTTTCCAAAGCATCAACGCAAGTTTCACTATGGGTATGGAAGACCGTACGTCAGCCGAAACGGGTGACAAGCAGACGGATTATAGCTTCCGCTATTCGCAGCGTCTTTTCAACGACCGTGTGCAGATTGTCATCGGCGGTAAGGTGACAACCGGCGCCAATGCCACGAATGATGCGGAATCGTTTATCGACAATATTTCGCTTGAGTACCGCCTTGATACGTCCGGTACGCGCTATGTCCGTGTGTTCTATGACAAGAACTACGAGAGTGTGCTCGACGGGGAAATAACGGAAACCGGAGTCGGCCTTGTGCTTCGTCGCAAAATGGACCGCCTGGGCGAACTTTTTATCTTCAGGAATAAGAAGAAGCAAACTATAGAATGATATGAAACGACTGATAGTATATATGGCGGGCATACTGTTGCTGGCAGGATGTTCCACAACCAAGCACTTGCCGGAAGGTGAAATTCTGTATACGGGACAAAAAAAGATGATTGTCGAGAACCGCAGTACCACTCCGGTAGGCGAGACTGCCATGGAAGAGGTTGAAGCGGCGCTTGCCACTGCTCCGAACAATTCTTTGCTGGGTAGTTCCACTATTCGCATACCTTTTCCTATGGGGTTATGGATTTACAATGGCTTTGTGAAATATGAGAAAGGCTTTGGCAGGTGGATATTCAACCGCTTTGCGGCGAAGCCCGTACTGATGTCCACTGTCAATCCCGATATCCGGCAGAAGGCGGCCGCCAATTTATTGCGCGATTACGGTTACTTTAACGGAACGGTCAGCTATAAAACGTTCATCGATCCGAAGGATTCTTTGAAAGCGAAGCTGCAATATACGGTGGATATGCGCAACCCTTATTTTATCGATACGGTTTATTATCACGGTTTCAGTGAGCGTACCTTGCGCATTATGAATATGAGCCGGCGCCGCTCGCTCATCAGTCCGGGAGAACAGTTCAACGTGACCGACCTCGACGGAGAACGTACCCGTATCAGTACTTTGCTGCGCAATGTAGGGTGCTATTATTTCCGTCCTGATTATCTGACTTATCAGGCGGATACGACCTTAGTGCCCGGCGGACATGTTGCCATGCGCATGGTTCCTGCTCCCGGCATGCCTTCCGTTGCCGAGAAACCGTTTTATGTAGGCAGGAAAGCTTTTTATCTGTATGGCAAGCAGGGACAGCCCCCTAATGACAGTATCGACTACAAAGGCCTGCGCATCTATTATCACGACAAGCTGCGGGTACGTCCCAATATGATTTACAGATGGCTGAACTATCAGGCGTATCGTCAGAAACGTCAGGTGCAGGACAGTACGGGTATTTCCCGCAGACGTTCCATGCAGAGTCTTTACAGCCTTTATCGCCAGACCCGCGTGCAGGAGCGTTTGAACAATGTAGGCATCTTCCGTTATCTTGAGATGCAGTATACCCCGCGTGATACGACATTCGTGTGCGATACGCTGGATGTGAATATTCATGCGGCACTCGACAAGCCTTATGATGCCGAACTGGACTTCAACGTAAAGATGAAAAGCAATAACCAGACCGGACCGGGAGCTTCGTTCACCGTAACGAAGAACAATGTGTTTGGCGGCGGTGAGGCATGGAATGTAAAGTTGGACGGTTCGTATGAGTGGCAGACGGGTAAAGACCGTTCTTCGCTGATGAACAGTTATGAAGTGGGGTTGTCTACCTCGCTTATGTTTCCGCGTGTGGTCTTCCCTCGCTTTGGCGACAAGGAGTATGACTTTCCGGCCACTACGACTTTCAAACTGTACATCGACCAGTTGAACCGTGCCAAGTATTATAAACTGCTGGCGTTTGGTGGAAACGCTACATACGATTTCCAGCCGAAGCGTACGAGCAAGCATAGTTTTACACCGTTCAAACTCACGTTCAACGTACTTCGCGACCCTACGGAAGCCTTCAAGGAGTTGCAGGCGGAGAATCCTGCACTCTACGTCAGCCTGCGCGACCAGTTTATTCCGGTCTTTGAGTATATGTACACCTACGACAACGCATCTTTGCCAGGTGTGCGCAATCCTATCTGGTGGCAGACGACAGTGAGCTCGGCTGGTAACCTTACTTCGTGCATTTATCGTATTTTCGGAAAGTCGTTCAAGGAGAAGGACAAAAAGCTGCTGGGTGTTCCTTTTGCACAGTTCCTGAAGGTAAACAGCGAATTCCGCTATCATTATAAGATAGACAAGAACCAGATGATTGCCTCGCGCATTGCCGGCGGCGTGATATGGTCGTACGGAAATGCGTTGGCGGCTCCTTATACCGAACAGTTCTATATCGGCGGCGCCAACAGTGTGCGTGCTTTTTCTGCACGTAGCATAGGTCCGGGCAGTTATGCTCCGGATAAGGAAAATAAGTATTCTTTCATCAATCATGTGGGTGATATACGTATGGAAGCTAATGTTGAATACCGCTTCCGCATTATCGGAGATTTGCATGGAGCTGTATTCTTGGATGCCGGTAATGTGTGGCTGATGCGTAAAGATGAGTCCCGTCCAGGCGGCGAGTTCACTTTAAAGAACTTTGCCAAACAGATAGCTTTGGGTACGGGAGCTGGTTTGCGTTATGATATGGACTTTCTGGTTTTCCGTCTGGATTGTGGAGTGGGGTTGCACGATCCGTATGATACCGGTAAGTCGGGATACTATAATATTCCCAAGTTCAAGGACAGTCTTGCCTTGCATTTCGCTATCGGTTATCCGTTCTAAGGCAAACTGTGGGTTTGGGGCTGACAATAGTGAAGAATTGTGGCTAATAAGCAAACTAAAAGTAGAAGTATCTGCCATTGAGGCGGAGTTTTGTACGATTATGGAAAAGAATGGACTGAAATCTTCCTTTTTCTGATATAAATTTTACTACTTTTGTGCCTGTTATCAACCATGATACACTAACCTTTTTAAATAATAACTAATATGAAACCAACTTTATTCTTATTGGCAGCCGGCATGGGCAGCCGCTATGGTGGCCTGAAGCAATTGGACGGACTGGGGCCTAATGGCGAAACTATTATGGATTATTCTATTTACGATGCTATCAAGGCCGGATTCGGTAAGCTCGTTTTTGTTATCCGTAAAGATTTTGAACAAGACTTCCGCGATAAAATCATATCCAAATACGAAGGTCATATCTCGTGCGAATTGGTGTTCCAGGAACTGGATGCACTTCCCGAAGGATTTACGTGTCCGGCCGACCGTACCAAACCTTGGGGAACCAACCATGCCGTAATGATGGGTGCCGATGTGATAAAGGAACCGTTTGCCGTTATCAATTGCGATGACTTCTACGGTCGTGATTCTTTCCAGGTAATGGGCAAGTTCCTGTCTGAGCTTCCCGAAGGCTCCAAGAATGTATATTCGATGGTAGGATTCCGTATCGGCAATACATTGAGTGAAAGCGGTACGGTGTCTCGCGGTCTCTGCAGCACTGATGCAAATAATCTGCTGACTTCTGTCGTTGAACGTACCAAAATTCAGCGTATGGACGGTGAAGTGAAATATATTGATGATAACGGTGAGTGGACTGCTACTCCCGATACAACTCCGGTCAGTATGAATTTCTGGGGCTTTACTCCCGATTACTTCGCTTACAGTCAGGAATTCTTCAAGACGTTCCTCAGCGATTCGAAGAATATGGAGAACCTGAAGAGTGAATTCTTTATTCCTTTGATGGTGGATAAACTGATTAATGACGGTACTGCTACGGTTGAAGTGCTTGATACGAACAGTAAATGGTTCGGGGTGACTTATCCGGAAGACCGTCAGAGCGTGGTCGATAAGATTAAGGCATTGGTGGATGCGGGAGAATATCCGGCTAAGCTGTTCTAAAAGAACGCCAATCTATTCTAAAGGAGCGCCCAGGCGATTCCCTCTATAAAAATATCCCCTCTTTTTCTTTCTGTTTTCCAAATCGGTTGGACAGAAAGGGAAAGAGGGGATTTATTGAAATTTAAATGAATGCAGTTGTATGCTTTGAATGCATGATTGCGTGAGAATAAAAAATAATATCGTTACCTTTGCAGTCTTGAACGATTAATTCATTGACACTATGATATCTGTAGAAGGACTGAAGGTGGAATTTAATGCTACTCCTCTGTTTGAAGACGTTTCTTACGTTATTAATAAGAAAGACCGCATAGCCCTTGTAGGCAAGAATGGGGCGGGTAAGTCCACCATGCTCAAAATACTGGCAGGTATTCAGCAACCCACTTCCGGTGTTGTTGCCGTCCCCCGCGAATGTACTATCGGTTACTTGCCGCAGGTAATGGTTCTCAGCGATGAACGTACTGTGATGCAGGAGGCTGAACTTGCCTTTGAGCATATCTTTGAGATGCAGGCCGACATCGAACGTATGAACCAGCAACTTGCCGAACGTACCGATTATGACAGCGAGGATTATCAGAAGCTGATAGACCGCTTTACCCACGAGAACGAACGCTTTCTGATGATGGGCGGCACTAATTATCGTGCCGAGGTAGAGCGTACTCTTCAGGGGTTGGGCTTTTGCCGGGAAGACTTCGACCGCCCTACGAGTGAGTTCTCCGGCGGCTGGCGTATGCGTATCGAACTTGCCAAGTTGTTGTTGCGCCGTCCCGACGTATTGTTGCTCGATGAACCTACGAACCACCTCGACATAGAGAGCATCCAGTGGTTGGAGAACTTTCTCTCCACCCGTGCCAATGCAGTGGTACTTGTCAGCCACGACCGTGCTTTCCTGAATAATGTCACTACCCGTACTATTGAAATAACCTGCGGGCGTATTTATGATTATAAAGTGAAATACGATGAGTTTGTGACGCTTCGCAAGGAACGCCGTGAACAGCAGCTCCGCGCTTATGAAAACCAGCAAAAACAGATACAGGATACGGAAGAGTTCATCGAGCGCTTCCGCTACAAAGCTACCAAAGCCGTGCAGGTGCAGAGCCGTATCAAGCAACTGGAGAAGATAGAGCGTATCGAAGTGGACGAGGAAGACAACTCTGCGCTGCGGTTGAAGTTCGTTTGCAGCAGCCGTAGCGGTAACTATCCTGTTATTTGCGAAGATGTAGCCAAGGCGTATGGCAGCCATGTCATATTCCACGATGTAAATCTCACCATAAACCGTGGTGAGAAGGTGGCTTTTGTAGGTAAGAACGGTGAGGGTAAGTCTACACTCGTAAAGTGTATCATGGATGAGATTACGGATTATACCGGAAAACTTACTTTGGGACACAACGTGCAGATTGGTTATTTTGCTCAGAATCAGGCGCAGTTGTTGGATGAAAATCTCACGGTATTCGATACCATCGACCGTGTGGCGGTAGGGGATATCCGGCTGAAGATACGTGATATATTGGGAGCATTCATGTTTGGTGGCGAGGCTTCGGACAAGAAAGTGAAAGTGCTCTCCGGCGGAGAGCGTACCCGTCTTGCCATGATTAAGCTGTTGCTGGAACCGGTGAATTTCCTGATTCTCGATGAACCTACGAATCATCTCGACATGCGCTCGAAGGATGTGTTGAAGGAAGCTATCCGCGATTTTGACGGTACGGTGATAATTGTCAGTCACGACCGTGACTTTTTGGACGGTCTTGCGACTAAGGTATATGAGTTCGGTGGCGGATTGGTGAAGGAGCATCTCGGAGGTATCTACGATTTCCTGCAGAAGAAGCAGATAGAGAGCCTGAATGATTTGCAGAAATCGCCTTCTTTGTCTTCTTCACCGTCTGCGGAAAAAACGGTTGCCGGCGGCAATGCCGGGGCAACGGTTGCACAGCCTTCCGCTGCGAAACTTTCTTATGAGGAACAGAAAGAACTCAATAAGCGGCTTAAGAAACTGGAACGCCGTGTAGCGGATTGCGAGGCGGAGATAGAGCAGACGGAAGCGGCCATTTCCATTCTCGAGGCTAAAATGGCTACACCGGAGGGCGCTTCGGATATGACGCTCTACGAACAGCATCAGAAACTGAAAACCCAACTGGACAGTGTGATGGAAGAGTGGGATGCAGTTTCCTGCGAGTTGGAAGAGGCAAGGAAATAATAACATTTATTTTATATAAGTATGAGAGTATTTCATTTTTTACCCATTGCAGCATTCTGTCTGATGACAGGCGCTTGCAGCACCGGCAAGAAGCAGGCTGAGCTCACAGCCGGCATTCAGTTTGCCAATCTCGACACAACGGCCTTGCCCGGAACGGATTTCTACCAATACGCTTGCGGCGGTTGGATGAAGAACAATCCTATTCCCGCCGAGTATTCACAGTATGGCTCTTTTACCATCCTTGCGGAAAATAACCGTAAGCAGATTCAGGGACTCATCGAGGAGCTGGCTGCCACGCAGCACGAAGCCGGTAGCGTAGCTCAGAAAGTTGGTGATTTGTATAAAATCGTAATGGACAGCGTGAAGCTGAACAAAGACGGTGTGGCTCCCATTAAAGCAGAACTTGACTGCCTCGGTGCATTGAAGGACCGGAAAGAGGTTTATGCATTGCTGGGCGAGATGCAGAAGAAAGGAATTGTAGCTTACAATGTCTTGTATGTAGGCGCTGATGAAATGAACAGCAGCATGAATGCCGTACAGTCTTATCAGGCTGGCTTGAGCATGGGCGAGCGCGAATATTATTTGGAGAATGATGAGGCTACTGCCAAGATACGCAATGCTTTTCGTGCGCATGTACAGAAGATGTATCAATTGGCAGGGTTTGATGAGGCTGTTGCCAAGAAAGGCGTAGAAGTGGTGATGGATGTGGAAACACGTCTTGCCAAAGCTTTCCGTTCGCGTACGGAGTTGCGCAATCCGCATGCCAATTACAACAAGATGACTTTGGAAGAACTGAAGAAGAATTATCCTACTTTTGATTGGGATGCTTATCTGTCTGCTTTGGATTTAAAAGATGTGCAAGAAGTTATCGTAGGTCAGCCCGCCTCTCTGAAGGCTGCTGCAGAAATTCTGGATACTCTTCCTCTTGAGCAACAAGGTCTCTATTTGCAATGGAAACTGATTGACGCTGCCGCAGGTACTCTGAATGACGCTATGGCCGAACAGAACTTCGATTTCTATCAACGTACCATGAGCGGTACGCAGGAAATGCAACCTCGTTGGAAGAGAGCGGTCAGTACTGTAAGTTCTGCTTTGGGTGAAGCGGTAGGCCAGATGTATGTAGAGAAATATTTCCCGGCCGCAGCCAAAGAACGTATGGTGACTTTGGTGAAGAACCTGCAGGAAAGCTTGGGTGAACGCATCAAAAACCTTGCTTGGATGGGCGATTCTACCAAAGTGAAAGCTTTGGAGAAACTGGCTACTTTCCATGTGAAAATAGGTTATCCTGATACATGGAAAGATTATTCTACATTGGAAATCAAGGATGATTCGTATTGGGCGAATATGGAGCGTGCCAACGAATGGAGCCATGCAGAGATGGTGGCTAAAGCCGGCAAGCCGGTAGATAAAGACGAATGGCTGATGACTCCGCAAACCGTAAACGCTTATTATAATCCTACAACGAATGAAATCTGCTTCCCAGCCGGTATTTTGCAATATCCGTTCTTTGACATGAATGCGGACGATGCCTTCAACTATGGCGCTATCGGAGTGGTAATCGGTCATGAAATGACACACGGCTTTGACGACCAGGGACGCCAATACGATAAGGACGGTAATTTGAAAGACTGGTGGACTGAGGAAGATGCCAAACGTTTTGATGAGCGTGCACAGGTGATGGTGAATGTGTTCGACAGTATCGAGGTTGCTCCGGGTGTATATGGTAACGGCCGTATGACTTTGGGTGAGAATATTGCTGACCACGGCGGTCTGCAGGTTGCTTATCAGGCATTTAAGAAAGCTACGGTTGCCAATCCGCTGCCTGTAATGAATGGTCTTACTCCCGAACAGCGTTTCTTCCTTGCTTATGCAGGCGTATGGGGAAACAATATCCGTCCGGAAGAAGTGCTGAACCGTACCAAGAGCGATGTTCACTCATTGGGTAAGTGGCGTGTCAACGGTGCTTTGCCGCAAATCGGCGCTTGGTATGAGGCTTTCAATATAACAGAGAACGACCCGATGTTTGTGCCGGTGGACAAACGGGTTTCTATCTGGTAACAGAGCGGTTGTTATAAAAGATTTCAGTCCCGTTGGAAAGGTGTGGATACCTTTTCAACGGGACTTTTTCTGCATCATTGTACAAAGGTATCGGAATTAATAATGAGTTCCTTTTTTAATTATACCTAATTTATTGTGTATGAATGTATGTGTGAATAAACAAAATTAGTAACTTTGCATTCCGAATAGTAAAATGTACGCATTACTTTAATACGCAAATCCATGTCTGAAACTAAAAGAATCAAAACAGCTCTGGTATCCGTTTACCACAAAGAAGGTTTGGACGAAATAATAACCAAACTGCATGAAGAAGGTGTAGAATTCCTTTCAACCGGCGGAACTCGTCAATTTATAGAATCTTTGGGTTATCCCTGCAAGGCAGTGGAAGACCTTACCACATATCCTTCCATTCTGGGTGGACGCGTTAAGACTTTGCATCCGAAGATATTCGGAGGTATTCTTTGCCGCCGCGGATTGGAACAAGACATGCAACAGATAGAGAAATACGAGATTCCCGAAATAGACCTCGTTATCGTTGACCTGTATCCGTTTGAAGCCACTGTTGCCAGCGGTGCCGAAGAGCCGGCTATTATTGAGAAAATTGATATAGGCGGCATTTCTTTGATACGTGCCGCTGCCAAGAATTACAATGATGTGGTTATCGTTGCTTCACAGGCTCAATACCAGCCTCTTCGTGATATGCTGATGGAGCACGGAGCTACCACTTCACTCGAAGAACGCCGTTGGTTTGCCAAAGAGGCGTTTGCCGTATCTTCTCATTACGATTCGGCTATCTTCAACTATTTCGATGGCGAAGAAGGGTCTGCTTTCCGTCAGTCCGCCAACAACCAAAAGACTTTGCGGTATGGTGAGAACCCGCATCAGAAAGGTTATTTCTATGGTAACATAGATGCTATGTTCGACCAGATACACGGTAAGGAAATCTCTTATAACAACCTGCTCGATATCAACGCTGCCGTTGATTTGATTGATGAATTCACAGATACTACCTTCGCTATACTGAAGCATAACAATGCCTGTGGTCTGGCTTCACGTCCCACAGTATTGGAAGCTTGGACAGACGCGCTTGCCGGCGATCCGGTATCCGCATTCGGCGGTGTGCTCATCACAAATGCCGTGATAGACAAGGCTGCTGCCGAGGAAATCAACAAAATATTCTTTGAAGTTATCATAGCTCCCGATTATGATGTGGATGCACTGGAAATTCTCGGTCAGAAGAAGAACCGCATCATTCTGGTGCGCAAGCAGGCTGCTCTGCCCAAGAAGCAGTTCCGCTCTTTGCTGAACGGTGTGCTGGTGCAAGACCGTGACCTGAAGGTGGAAACTCCCGAAGATTTGAAAACCGTAACGACCAAGGCTCCGACTGCGGAGGAAGTTGAAGATATGCTTTTCGCAAACAAGATTGTGAAGAACAGCAAGTCCAATGCTATCGTACTGGCTAAAGGCAAGCAACTGCTGGCAAGCGGTGTGGGACAGACCAGCCGTGTAGACGCTTTGAAGCAGGCTATTGAGAAAGCCAAGAACTTTGGTTTTGACCTGAACGGTGCCGTAATGGCAAGTGATGCTTTCTTCCCCTTCCCCGACTGCGTGGAGATTGCAGGTAATGAAGGTGTTACAGCCGTTATCCAACCGGGCGGAAGCATTAAGGACGAGCTCTCTTTCAATTATTGCAATGAACATGGCATCGCAATGGTGATAACAGGGTTCCGTCACTTTAAACACTGATTAAATTGAGAATTGAGAATTGAAAATTGAGGAATGATGCTTTCTCCTGCTTTTTAGTTCTCAGTTCCTGATATGAGTGATATTTTTTAATTTTTAATTCTCAATTTTTAATTTACATGGGATTATTCTCTTTTACACAAGAAATAGCGATGGACCTTGGCACTGCCAATACTATCATTACCACAAATGGCAAGATAGTAGTGGACGAGCCTTCGGTGGTGGCGTTGGACCGTCGTACAGACAAGATGATTGCCGTGGGTGAAAAAGCAAAGCTGATGCACGAAAAGACCCATGAGAACATACGTACTATCCGCCCTCTTCGCGACGGTGTGATTGCCGACTTCTATGCCTGCGAGCAGATGATACGCGGACTTA
>OGWT01001336.1_pt1 | contig 19161 bp, 12 predicted proteins | sample 1576101 | NCBI WGS metagenome assembly OGWT01 (sample SAMEA3541481, study PRJEB24748) | human gut metagenome | biome: human gut; feature: human-associated habitat; material: faeces | place: China | collected 2012 | reverse complement strand
ACCATGTGGGAATCGTGGAAAAGGTGGAAAACGGCAGGATTTATACCATCGAGGGCAACTCCGGTGACGCCTGCGAGCAGAACAGTTATCCTTTGGGAGATTCCCGGATTTATGGATATGGAATTTTAAAATGAAATTTGAAGATTTCAATTGGCTAACCGTTGAGAATTGGGAGCACTTGATTGCAATTTTAGAGAACCTGGCAAACAAAGAGCAGGGATAAAACAGCCAATGTTTTATCCCTGCTCTTTTATTTGCTAGGCTTTTCAGCAACCCCACAAAATATCTTTTTTCCTTATCGTCTAACTTATTTAGTAAATCGTTATTTAATTACCCACAACAGATTTGAAACCTTTCGAATAGAAGCTAGTATAATTATAGCAATGTCATTTTCATGGGGTACGGGAATACTACCTTATTCGATGGCAGGATTCGTTGATTTTCCGAACGAGTTCTACATTTACTTTGGATTTCCTGTCGCTGGTCATCAAACCATTGACTTCTTGCTGGACATCTGTTAACTGTGTGTAGCAATACCCACAAAAATATGGATTTTTCCAAAAAGCTGATAATTCTTTCTCAAAACGCAAGAAAAATTCATTTTCATCTTTTACGGATCCAAAATATCCCCATTCTTCTGTGTGATCGCTTTTAAACGCAATTCCACCGTATTCTGTAAGTAATATAGGCTGATTTTCATAATAGTTATTTAAAGCAAAGAGAAAACGTCCTTGTGCATCTTTTTTTAAAATATCCTGTTTGTCATGATACTTATGTTCAATTTCTTCTGGTAAAAACGCATAATCGTGAATTCCACAAATATCTGTTGGAGATACACATTCCCAGCCATCATTTGTGGAAACCAAACGTGTTGGATCCAATGCCTTGGTTAGATAGTAAAGTGATTTAGCAAACGCTTGCTGCTGAGCATCCACTAAAATATTACGAATTCCCCAGGATTCGTTAAATGGAACCCATGTGATAATACAAGGATGATTATAATCACGATCAATAAAATCCATCCATTCAGTAGTGATCGTACGCACTTCTTCGAAATCAAACTGATAACCGCTTGGCATTTCCCCCCATACGAGTAGACCCAAACGATCCGCCCAGTAATAATATCTGGGATCTTCTATTTTCTGGTGCTTTCTTGCACCATTGTAGCCATATTTCAAAGTCATTTCAATATCAAATCGTATAGCGTCATCACTAGGAGGGGTAAGTAAGCTTTGCGGCCAATAGCCTTGATCCAATATTAATTTTTGAATATAAGGCCTGTTGTTAAGAAGCACCATTCCGTTTTCCACAGATATTTTACGCATCCCAAAATAAGAAGAAACAGCGTCAACTTCTTCTCCGCTTTGTGTCAGTTTCAATTTGACATCATACAGATTAGGCGTTTCAGGCGTCCAGTGATGAACTTCATCCACTGCGTTTTCTTCCTTAATATCCAGCGTAACGCGAGTGATTTTATCGCTCAATGTGAGTTCAATTTCACGGATTAGCTTAAACTGAAAAGAAACTGTGACGAGTAATTTCAGATCGCTGTCCGGTTCTTTATTTAAATACACCTCCATTAAGGCGTTGCGCTTATCGATATCAGGCGTAATATGAATTTTAGATATATACTGATCATTGACCATCTCAAGCCAAACGGTTTGCCAAATTCCAGTAGTAGGAGTATACCAGCAGCCAGAAGGCTTATCTTCCCAGTGTTGCTTACCTCGAGGCTTATCACAGTCTCGGGAATCTTTGACCAATACGGTTATTTCATTTTCGCCAATATTGAGAGCATGGGTAATATCAAATGAAAAAGGTGTATGGCCACCATTGTGAGTCCCCACCAAGGCTCCATTGATCCAAACTTTACAGGAATAATCTACCGCACCAAAATGTAATAGTATATTTTTTTTACAAAAACTATCCTGGAGTTGAAAGGTACGTCGATACCAAACAGCTTCGTGAAACGAAGTGTCACAAATTCCACTTAACTTACTTTGATAACAAAACGGCACAATAATATGGCGTTCAAAAGGTTTATTTTTATACCAGTGCTCTTTCTCCCCCTGTAAATTATCATCAAACATAAAGTCCCATATACCATTTAAATTGATCCAATTCTCTCGTACAAAATCGGGACGAGGGTATTCCTTACGGGGAATGTCATTTTTCATAAATTTGCTTTCTCCTTATATTTTATATTTGGATTAAAGTGCGGTTTACCGCATCTTTCCAGCGAGAATATAACCGTTGACACACTGTTTCGGGTAACAAACGATGAAAAGTGGTGTAATGCTCGCCCCCGAAAATAGTATTTTCATCATAGATACCTGATGCTATTCCGGCTAAATAGGCTACGCCTTTTGCGGAAAGTTCTTGAATAGAAGATACTAATATTTCGGCCCCAGCAATATCGCTTTGTAACTGCATTAGATATTTGTTTTCCGTAGGACCCCCATCAACACGCAATTCGGTTATCGGCATGCCTGATTGCTTGCGCAGCAAGAAGATAATATCTGCAATTTGATAAGCTGTACAATCAACTGCTGCCTTTACTAATTCAGCCCGTCCGGTTGTGCGGGTAATACCTGTAAAAAGACCAGTCGCGCCGCTTTTCCAGTAGGGAGCCCCTAGTCCGGTAAAAGCAGGTACAAAGAATGTATGATCTGCAGGATCTGCTTTAAGGGGTAATGTATGGGCATCTTTATAAGAATCAATAAGTTTTAAATTGTTTTTTAGCCAACTGATTACGGAACCAGTATAGTTAATATTGCCTTCCAAGACATACTGAGCATTTCCATTTCGGCTCCAAGCGATTGATGAGGATAGTTCATAAGATCGAATTGGTTTTTCACCAACATGTAACATTACGGAAGAACCAGTTCCATAAGTGGCTTTGGCCATGCCAGAGGACAAACAGCCTTGCCCGAACAAGGCTCCGTTGCTGTCTCCTAACACCGCATGAATTGGAATGGGTCGAGAAAAGACACCTTCAAAATCTGATATACCAAACAAAGCATCTGAATCCATAAGCCTAGGAAGGCTGTCAATTGATATACCAAACAAATGGCACAGCTCCTTATCCCAGCCAAGCTGGTAAATGTTAAAAAGCTGTGTACGGGCTGCATTGGAGAAATCAGTATAGAAATTTCCGGTCAAACGATAAATTAACCAACTATCGATGGTTCCACAATACAATTCGGATGCCAACATTTTTTGTTTAGCGCCGTCTACATTTTGTATAATCCAGGATAATTTGGCAGCTGAAAAATAAGGCGATAAGCGCAGTCCGGTATGCTCTTGAACCAGTAAGGAATATGGGGCTAACTGTTCACATATTTTTTCGCCGCGCGGACATTGCCACACGATCGCATTATAAATGGGCTTTCCAGATTTGCGAGACCAAATCATGGCTGTTTCACGTTGATTACTGATACCAGCGGAAACCACTTGTTGTGGAGAAATCGAAGCTTTATTTAAAACCTCTCTTACAGATTTAATGGTGCATTGATATATTTCTTCCGGGTCATGCTCAACCCATCCGCGCTCATCAATATGCTGCTGATGCGGACAATCTGCTCTCGCTATCAATTGGCCTTTTTCATCAAAGAGCATTCCTTTTGTACTTTGAGTGCTCTGATCAATAGCCAGAATATATCTCATTTTAACAGCATCTCCCTTGCGGCTTTAGCAATTCCTTGCGCGTTTAATTGGTAGTAATCGAATACTTGTTTAGAGGAACCAGTAATCACTGGAGTATCCGGTAAAGAAAGGCAGCATACCGGGCAAGGAGATGATTCAGAAACGATCTGAGCCGTTTTAGAGCCAAGACCTCCCCAAGATACATGTTCTTCAACCGTTACAATTCCTTTTGTCTCTTTTGCTGCCTGAATGATGGCTTCCTGATCGATAGGCTTTATACAATACATGTCTAGTACGCGTGCCGATATTCCTTCTTGATGTAGCAGTGCGGCTGCATCAAGTGCTGGCTTTACCATTTCGCCACAGGCAATGACGGTAAGATCCATACCATCTTTTACGACAGTAGCCTGGTTCATTTTAAAAGGTATGCATTCTTCTTTATAAACGTCTTCCACAGCATTTCGGCCAACCCTGACATAAGCAGGCAAATTATCTTTTAATAAAGCTCTTATAAGCGCGGCGGTTTGCCAGCGATCACTTGGAAGATAGACGCGCATGTTCGGAATAGACGCCATTGCCGCAATATCAGAAGTTGAGTGATGTGTCATGCCCAGTGCACCATAACTAATACCGCCGCTGATACCGATTAATTTCACATTTGTATTAGAATAGGCAACATCAACTTTTGCCTGTTCCAAACTGCGCGTTGTGAGAAAACTGGCAGGAGAAACTGCAAAAGCCTTTTTTCCGCAGGCCGCTAACCCCGCAGCAATACTAACAAGGTTTTGTTCGGCAATTCCTACTTCAATAAATTGATTAGGATAGGCTGTAGCAAATGGCATCATTGAAGCAGAGCCTCGGGAATCGCTGCATAGAACAATAAGAGCAGAATCTGTTTCAGCATATTCTAACAAGATGTCGCAAATCACCTTTTTATTCGCTGTCATTTTGAGCCTCCAATTCCACCAGCGCATGATGGTATTCTTCATCGGAAGGAACCCGGTGATGCCAACTGGGATTATTTTCCATAAAAGAAATACCTTTCCCTTTGACTGTATGCGCTATAATTACAGTAGGTTTTCCTTTGTATCGCTTTGCCAATTCCACAGCATAGTCAACAGCCTTGAGGTCATGTCCGGAAATGGAAATAACATTCCAGCCAAAAGCAGCCCAGCGTGCTTCTTGGCGACTTTGACTCATCACATCTTCAGTAGAACCAGAAATTTGCAGGCCATTACGATCTACAATAGCGGTAAGATTATCCAAATGATAATGGCTCGCAGCCATTACTCCTTCCCATACGGAACCTTCCGCCAGTTCGCCGTCACCTAAAACCGTATAGCAACGGTAAGAAAGGCCGTCCTTTTTTCCAGCTAATGCCATACCTACGCAAAGAGAAAGTCCGTGGCCAAGTGAACCGGAATTCATTTCAATGCCATTTATTTTGTTGTTTGGGTGGCCAATATATTTCGAACCGAATTGTGAATATGTGAGCAAATCTTCTTTAGGGAAAAACCCCCGGTCAGCCAGTATACAATACAACGCTTCAACTGAATGTCCTTTACTGAGCACAAAACGATCTCTATTGGGGTCGTTGATGTTGTCCGGAGAAATATTCATCTGCTTATAATATAGATCTACCAAAATGTCGGTTGCGCTTAGATCTCCGCCAATATGCCCACAGCCTGCTTGATGAATTAATGTTACAATATCCCGGCGGATTTGTAATGCTTTTTTTTCTATTGTAGTCATTCGCCCCTCCAAAACGCCTTAACTTTTTCTTCAATTGAATCGTACAGGTCAGGCGTTAAACCGATATACTTACATGCTTCATACAATACAGGAACGATATCTAGGTGAATTCCGACACAATGATGAATGTATGGACCGGTAACTAATTTTTCTTCTAAACGTTTGATATTTTCCACTTCAATCCAAAGATAGGTTCCTTTGCACAGAGGACCTTCAACACCTTTTGCATGGCCTAATAAGAGAGAATATTCACCATTGTCGCCGTCAAAACGACATAAAGAAATAGAACCGTGCTTTGCCTCTGCTGTAAGGCTTCCAGGAAAATCAAAAGCTAAAGGATAGGTAAGCAAGGGCTTCTCTTTGCTTACGGAAACAGGCCACGGCCCACAATGCTGTAAAAGCTCGCCGTTAGGAATATCCGGATGCCGGATTGTCCAATCCGCAAAAAAAGAGCGCTTGGTTTTTAGCGCGGCGGCTTCCACAAGTAAAGCGGTAATTGCGCCGTGAACATCGGTTTCACACGCCACGGGAATTCCTTGATCATTGAGCAGTGCATTCGCAGCACAGGGCATAATTCCGAGTTCAGACTGTAAAGCATTCCAGCATTGAATGGCTATCGCTTGGCAGCTGTATTTGTTTACCAATTGCTCCATGCCGATTTTTAATGCTGCTACATTTTTAAGTTCTGCATCTTTAATTTGAACGATCATTTGGCTATGAATTGTGTTCAATGTTTCCTGCATTTGCGTAGGGTTTTCTTTGGCTTTGTTAATTTCTGCCATCAATTCGGGAAAAGGAACAGGCGCCAATTGAATGTTGAATTTTTCAAGCAGTTCTCCTTCGTTGCATATCGTAGACCAAAAATCAAAGGGGCGGGTCGAGATTTGTAAAATACGGATATTACGAAAGGTTTTTACAACATTGCACACGGATAAAAATGCGTGGATACCGGTTTCAAAGATAGGATCGGTTAATCTGCAACTGGTTAAATAAGTAAAAGGAATTTGAAAGCGCCTAAGTACCTTTCCAGTTGCGAAAAGTCCACATTGCGTATCTCTTAAACGGACGCCGTCCGGTTCCGGCCTTTCATCTAAAGGTCCCCAAAGCAATACCGGAACGTCAAGATCTTTAGCCAGTCTGGCGCATTCGTACTCGGTGCCAAAATTGCAGTGAGGAAGGAATAAACCGTCAATTTTTTCTGATTTGAATTTTTCAGCAATGCGAATACGGTCTGCGTCATCATAAAGCAGGCCCTCTTTATTGATATCGGTGATATCTACAAAATCGATTTCCAATTCGCGCAGACGCTCAGCCGTAAGATCCCGATATTTCCGAGCATCTGGCGCACTGAAAATGCTACGTCTTGTTGGTGCGTAACCTAGTTTTATTCGATCCATTTTACACACTCCTTTTAGTTTTGATAAAAGTAACCTTAAAAATGTTCAATCCTGGGGAAATTCTATTTTCAAGGAATTTACTACAGTTTGTCTGGTTCGTTGTAGGAATGGGGCTCAGAAACGCTTTTTCGCTCAATGAATTCTGTCGAAACAGAAAGTCTGAACGGATAATAATCACCTTTGATTACAAAATCAATCAACATCTTTACTGCCATGTTCCCCATTTGTTCTTTATCGACCTTGATTGTTGTAAGCGAGGGTGTAGAGATCTCGCAGAATGGTAGATCATCGAAACCGATGATTGAAACATCCTGTGGAATCCGTACGCCGTTTTCTTGAAGCGCTTTCATAGCACCAAGAGCAAGAATATCATTGTCTGCGAAAAAAGCAGTAGGTAGCTCAACGTGATGTGATTGCAAAAAATTCTTCATATCGCGATAGGCGCCATCCATTGTAGGAGTAAGAGAAATATCATACGAACCATTTCGAGAAATATCATTTAATTCAAGTGCTTTTAAGAATCCATGTTCACGTTCACGAAAGTTTTGAATTAAATAACTGCTTTTAATATGACCGATTTCTTTATGACCTTTATTAATTAAATATTCAACTGCATTTTTCACAGAATCAATATTATTAATGGCTACACTGCTGAAATTCTGCTTTGGGTACCAGCTATCCAGAACAAGTAATGGTGCTAAACTGTTTTCAAAAATAGCAATATCGTCTTCCAAAAGTTCCGTGGCTAACAAAAGAATTGCTGTTGACTGATCATGTAGTATTTGATACAGAAGCTCATCATCGCTTTCGCTGCTTTTGTAAATGTTACAAATCTCCATTTGAAATCCATACATCCGACAGGCAGATTCAATGCCCTCAATTAACGAGGAGAAAAAGGGAGTATCTCCGACTACCTGACCATGTTTCTTATAAATGACAAGTTTGATGCTACTGATTTTTTCTTTGCCTATGTAGCCTACTTCATGAGCGATCTGTAGAACCTTTTCTTTAGTATCTCTGCTGATCGACCCTTTATTGTTCAATACATTCGAAACTGTAGCAATAGAAAATCCGGATAATTCACTAATTGTTTTAATACCAACTTTCATAACGCACCTACTCTAAGATCAAAATTATAGAATATACCTACATTCTTATTTTAAACTCTCGAGAAACAATCGGCAATAGATAAAGTTTTTAAGTAAGCTATTAAATGCATTTATAAAAATTTCAATTAAAATTTTATATTATTTTTTTATTTTAGTCAATAGTAATTTTAACATTATGATAAAATTTGAAATAAAATTATATATTAAATGCAAATCATTTAGACATTTAAAATAATTTTAAAAAAAATTAAAACTAAAAAAATATAACAAATTGATTTTTTGTATTGAAATTTTTAATTAAAAGTTTTATAATTGGGTTAAGCTCAATTAACGGACACACACCCATAATTGAGTAAATTAGCAGCCATGCTAAAAATGGCAGAAAATGTTATACCTTTTTAGGCATTGATACTCACACAATATTTTGCAGTGAATTTATATTCTCTGCAAAATATTGTGTTTTTTTTATATATTCCGCCTTTCCCAAAAAGTATAACTAAAAGGAGGAAATATCATGAAGAAACAGGTTTTAGCGTTTTCTTTAGCGGCAACAATGTTGCTGGCGGCTGGATGCAGCAACGAACCGAGCAACTCCAGTTCAATGGATTCAGCACCTTCTGAATCTTCAGCATCCAATACTTCGGCATCTGAAGCTGTAGAAATTGGAGAAATTACCTTGTGGGATCTCCAAAATAACAAGGAATATGGAGATATTATGACGGCAGAGTACAACGAAGCCCATCCGGAGGCACCTATTAACGCATCCTATTATGATACCGATGCTTTAAAAGACGCATGCAAGGTAGCTGCTTCTTCGGGAACTTTGCCGGATGTTTGGTTTAACTGGGGTGGAAGCTTAGGAAGTTTTTATGTAGAAAACGATCTGACATATGATCTGACTGAATATGCGGAGGAGAATGGATGGAGTGACATCTTCACTCCTGCTGCATTAGATCTTTGTACGCTGGACGGAAAACTTTCCGGTTATCCGCGTTCTTTTGAAGCGGTAGCTGTGTATTACAGAACAGATTTCTTTGAACAATGCAACTTGGAAGTTCCTACTACCTTTGAAGAATTTGAACAAGTATGCGATACCTTAGTAGAAAATGGGATCACCCCTATTGCGACTGCTGGTTTGAATGGTTGGAATCTTATGCGCTGGGTTGAACAGTTGTTTGAGCATTATGCCGGTCCGGAACTTCATGATGCTATGAATGTATTTGACGAAAGTTATAATAATGATGCTACTGTACAGGCTTTAACAAAGTATAAAGAATGGTGCGATAAAAACTACTTCCCAGTAGGTTTTATTACTGCTAACCCAGATGATGCCAAAAATCTTGTGGCAATGGGGAATGCGGCGATGTGCTTGGAAACCCAGGGAATGGACAGTAATATTATGAAAAATGAATTAGACTTCGAAAATTTTGGAGCATTTCCGTTCCCGTCTGGAACAGAGAATCGGCTTTCCGCGTTTGCTGACATGTATCAGTTTAATAAAAATTTGTCAGAGGAAAAGTTAGATGCTTGTGTTGCTTATTTGGACTTCTGGTTCAGTGATGAAAAAATTGAGGAAAATCCTTCTCGGTATACCCTGCCGCTACCCAGAGTTTCCTCTACCGCTCCTACTCCTATTGCTAACACCGTAATTGAGATGGCTAACACAAATGGAATCTTTACTATTACCGACCAAGCTTTCCCCGCAGAGGTTGCGGCGCAATTGTTTAACGTGCAGGATGCCATCGCCAATAATCAGATCACTCCTGAAGAGGGTGCCGCACAGATCCAGCAAGCAATAGAAGACTATCAGAGTGCAAACTAAAAAACATATTGTGGAAGGAAGGTCGGTACTTCCGGCCTTCCTTCTTTCTCTTAATTTGAGGTGGAGAAATGAAGAAAGTAAAAAAAATCGATTTAGGGGCATATGCATTTATGTTTCCTGGATCACTCATTTACCTTTCAGTTATTATCTTCCCAGTTTTTTATTCTTTTTATATCAGCATGTTTGAGTGGAACGGAATTGGGCAGATGAAATTTGTAGGCTTAGAGAATTACGTTAAACTCGTTACTACAGACCAAGTGTTCCCGATTGCTATAAAAAACAACTTGATCTGGATTGTATTGACTGTTGTGTTTACTACCGGCGTTGCCCTAATTTTTGCAGTGCTATTAAACAGACCGTTTCACGGCAGAACTTTTTTTCGTGGATTTTATTATTTTCCTGCTGTTATTGCGCCGATCGCAGTGGGTATTACTTGGCGGTGGGTCTATGAACCCAACATTGGATTTATTAATCAATTTTTTAAAGCAATAGGAGTTCCTTTTGTGCAAAGTTGGCTCTCAGACCCAAATACCAGTCTATACGCTACATTTATCGCTTCTATGTGGCAGGCAATTGGCCAACCGATGATTTTATTCCTTGCCGGTCTTCAAGCGGTTCCCAGCGATGTTTTAGAGGCGTCCAGAATAGACGGTGCAGGCCCTTTCAAACAATTCTTTTATGTGACTGTTCCGCTGCTGAAAGAAACTTTCGTAATCGTGTTGGCAACTCAGATTGTGAGTGCTATGAAAGTTTTTGACATCATCCAAAGTTTGACAGGTGGTGGCCCCAACAATTCCACTGAGATGATGGCCACTTATATGTATTCCCAAACCTTCCAATACAGTAATGTTGGGATGGGAACGGCGGTCGCCTGTGTAATGGTACTGATTATGATGATTGTCATTGTACCTTACGTTGCTTTTACAGCACGAGATGATTAAGGAGGCTGGATTTTTATGAACCCAAAGATGCACATTGTAAAAAAGTGCATTCTCTATATCTTTTTGATCACTATAGCGGTCGTATGGTTTATCCCAATCTTTACATTGCTTGCGACGGCTTTAAAAAATAAATCGGATTTCTTTTCCCTGAGTCTATTTCAGTTGCCCGAAGTTCCTGCGTGGAGCAATTTTACCAATGCAATCACACAAGGACGGTTATTTAATTACATGGCGAATGATCTTTTTATTTGTTGCTTGAAAGTTCCGCTTGGAATTTTTGTAGCGTCCATGGTGGCATTCGCATTGACTCGGCTCAATATAAAACACAGCACTGGTATTTTTATTTTTTTCTTAATCGGTATGATGCTCCCTATGCAGACTGCTTTGGTTCCCATTAATATTATCTATAGCAAGCTAGACCTTTTAAATACTTATTTTGGACTCTTTTATGTATACATCGCTTTTGGGCTATCCTATGCAATTTTAGTAATGAGGGGCTTCATGAGAGGCATTCCGAACGATATTGATCAAGCTGCATATATTGACGGCTGTAACCGTTGGCGTCTGTTTTGGAGTATCATCTTACCAATTACGAAACCTGCGATCGCCACACTGATTATTACCGATTTTCTGGCAACATGGAATGAGTATCTGTTGGCCAGCGTGATTATCAATGACAGCGCCAAAAAAACAGTACCTGTTGGGTTGATGACTTTTATAGGCGAACACGCCATTGATTACGGATATTTATGTGCAGGTGTGTTTATTTCTGTTGTTCCCGTCATCCTTGTTTATTTAATTTTCCAACGCTATTTCGTAGAGGGGATGGCTGGAGCAGTAAAAGGTTAGCATAACAAAAGGGGAAAGGTGTTTATAAAATGAATGCAAATTTTAAATTTCCGAGCTCCGTAGAACGTTGGAACGTTTTTGAAATTACTTTACAAGGTGAGTCTGAGGGCAATCCATTTACTGATTACACGATCCACGGCGTTTTTTCCGGCAAAAGCGAAAGTAAAACGGTCGACGGATTTTATGATGGGAACGGTACCTATCGTGTCAGATTCATGCCATCCTTTGAGGGCGAATATCACTTTAAAATTTTCGGAACATTTTCTTCTGAACGCTTCACCGGAACCTTTTATGTCACACCAGCCAGCAGCCAAAATCATGGACCGGTTCGAGTAGCAAATACCTATCATTTTGCTTATGAAGACGGCACTCCTTATTATCCTGTTGGAACAACATGTTATGTATGGACTCTGCAGCCAGAAGATTTACAAGAGCAAACGTTAAAAACATTAAAAGGGAATGCTTTCAACAAAATTCGTTTTTGTGTTTTTCCTAAACATTATGATTATAATTTGAATGAGCCGATCTGCTATCCATATGAAGGAACGCCCTGTGACAGTTCTGTTTTGACAAAGGAAAATTTTCAACAATACACTGGTCTGGCTCCCGGAAATAATTTTGATTACAAAAGATTTAATCCCAAGTATTTTCAGCATCTGGAAAAATGTATTACGGATTTGATGGATTTACAAATACAAGCGGATATTATCGTTATGCACCCCTATGACAGATGGGGATTCAGCGAAATGCCGGAAGATTGCGATAATCTCTACTGGAACTACTTAATTTCTAGGTTGAGCGCCTATCGAAATGTGTGGTGGAGTCTTGCAAATGAATATGATTTGATGAAGAAAAAAACACTAACCGACTGGGAACATTATGCCTCTATTCTGTGTCAGAAAGATGTGTATTGTCATCTTCGCTCCATTCATAATTGTATGCCTCTTTATGATTTCAGCCGGCCTTGGATTACACATTGCAGTATCCAGAGGCAGGATGCGTATTTATCTGCGGAACTGACCGACCTCTGGAGAACGCAGTATAAAAAGCCGGTTGTATTGGATGAAATAGCTTATGAAGGCAATATACAGCATGAGTGGGGAGACATTAGCGGAAAGGAACTGACCCGGCGGTTCTGGGAAGCTGCCTGCCGCGGCGGTTACGCAACTCATGGAGAGACTTATTTAAGTCCCGATAATATTTTATGGTGGTCACATGGTGGTGTTTTACACGGAGAAAGTCCTGAACGTATCAAGTTTCTAAAAGAAATTTTAGAAGAGACACCGGGAATCGGCTTAATGCCAATGAAAACCATTAGGGGAGAAGTAGCCGCACAAGTTGAAGAAACCGCAAGTGGATCGACGGGGTACTATTTATATTATTATGGATTGCATCGGCCTTCTTTTCGTGACTACTATTTTGATGATGATCATCAGTATTGCGTGGAGATAATAGATACATGGAATATGATCATTACCCAGGTAGGTGTCTTTCAAGGCAAATTTCGGGTAAACTTACCAGGAATAGAATATATGGCCGTAAGAATCAGAAGGCAGAATTAAATCATAGGAAAATTCCTTCGTATATGAGATTACCCCCATTTTTACATACAAAAGCACTTCGTTGCTGTTGAGCCTGTAATAGGGAGGTGAATATAGGGAAAAGGCCGGGTGGAAAATATCATTTTATCAAGCAAATTGGTAAATCAATTGATAGTTTACTAATTACCGGGTTTAAGTTTCATATTTGGCATATGTAGGACATTCCTTTTGCTTTTATAAAACTTTGTTTCATAAAGTAGATTCCGCCTTTTTAAAACAGCAATTTATGAAGATTGTCTATGCCCTTTTTATGTTCTAACTTAAAGGAGGTTCAAAGTATGAGGAGAAATCTGAAGAAGTTCTTCGCAGTTAGCTGCACTGCGGCGCTGCTGTTCGTACCTCTCACCAATGTGTTTGCGGAACCTATCTCCACGCAACCGGAAAGTGCAGGTGGCTATACCTACAACAGCGATCTAAAAACCCCCTGGTATGATGATGTGGATCCTGATAATCCCTTGCCGGAGTATCCCCGCCCAGCTATGGAAAGAGAGGAATGGGTTAATTTAAACGGCCGCTGGGAATTTCAGTTTACACAAGAAATTGATAAGGATAAGATTAGTTGGGAAAAAGCTCAAGAAATCATTGTGCCTTTTGCTCCGGAAGCCGCATTGTCTGGTATTGCACAGCACGACGACAGAATGTGGTACAAACGCACTTTTACCGTTCCTGAGGATTGGGACGGCAGGCGTATTAGGATTAATTTTGGCGCAGTCGACTATGAATCCGAAGTTTTTGTAAATGGGCAAAGCCTTGGTGTTCATGAAGGTGGTTATGATGCTTTTAGCTATGATATCACTGACTATTTGAAGGATAATGGGGAACAGGAATTAATGGTGCGGGTATATGACCCAACCGATAGCGAAAGCATTCCTGTTGGCAAACAATCGGTTTATCCCAATGACCGCCGTGAATGGTGGTATGTTCCAAGCTCTGGTATTTGGCAGACCGTTTGGCTGGAACCCGTTGCAGAAACCAGTATTGAATCTCTGAAAATGGAGACGGATGTTGACAATTCACAGCTCAAACTGATCGTTAACGCCACTGCAGAAACCGAAGACGACTGGAACGTTGTGGATGGCGAATGGAAAACTTCTGATGGCGTTCGTACCGGTAACAACAACGGAAAAACTATCATGAAGGAACAGGTGATGGAGGGCCTTGACAATTTTGTGCTGCAGGCTGATATCACTATGGATACGAAGGGCCAGGCCGGCATTATGTTTAACGTACAGGAAGCCGGAGTTGGCAATGATACCTTTAAAGGCTACTGCCTCGGACTTGATTCCAACGACCCCTCCATCTGGCTTGCCAGATTTGACAACAACTTTAATATGTTAGAGCGGATGGGCGATGGGGATGTCTCTATGGAGACCGGAAAAACCTATCATGTGACAGTTACCAAGTCAGACAATAAAATCACATGCACCGTCCAGGAAAAGGGTTCCGAAAGCAAACCCTATCAGTTAGAGGCAACTGATAGCACATACGGCGGCGGCACCATTGGCTTGAGAGTGACGACTTCCGGCAGTGAGTCAAATTTTGACAATATTTCCCTGTCTAAATTAACTACGGCTGAAGGCACTGCGCCAGAGGATGTGGAAAACGAGTGGGAGGTTGTAGACGGCGCCTGGAGTGCTGCGGACGGCGCATATACGTCCAGCGAAGGCAAAACTCTGCTGAAAGAACCGGAGGAACTGGCCGAAAACTTCACTTTGGAAGCCGACATCACCATGGCAAAAGGCCAGGCCGGCGTTATGTTTAATGTTCAGGATGGCGCCAAAGGCGGTATAGACAATTTTAAAGGTTATGCTTTTGGCTTGGATGCTGACGACCCCTCCATCTGGCTTGCCAGATTTGACAACAACTTTAATATGTTGGAGCGGATGGGCGATGGGGATGTCTCTATGGAGACCGGAAAAACCTATCATGTGACAGTTACCAAGTCAGGCAGTCAAATCACATGCACCGTCCAGGAAAAGGGTTCCGAAAGCGAATCCTATCAGTTAGAGGCAACTGATAGCACATACAGCGGCGGCAAGATAGGGCTGAGAACCGTAGGCAGCAATCTGCAGGCTTATGACAGTGTCAAATATAGTGCAAACGATACTGTGGTTGAAAAACAGTTTGTGACCGTCAGCGACTTGCTTGTTTTTGAAGAGACCTTTAATGTCGATACGGTTCCCGATTTAGAAGTTGCGGTCACTGTTAAAGATGCGGAAAATACAGTGGCTACCTTTACAGGTTTGCCGAATGCCGAACTTGACATTTCGATTCCCAATGCCAAGCTTTGGTCTCCGGATAGTCCTTTTCTCTATGATTTGGAGGTTAGCCTGCTGAGCGGCGACGAACCGCTGGATACCGTTGACAGTTACTTTGGAATGAGAAAAATCGAATATCGGCCGGATGCTGACGGATATCAGAGATTATATTTAAACGACGAACCTATTTTTATGTACGGTACGTTGGATCAAGGTTACTGGCCGGATGGAATTTATACAGCGCCTACTGATGAAGCGCTTATGTATGACATCCAGAAGCATAAAGAATTGGGATTTAATACAATTCGCAAGCATATCAAAATTGAACCTCAAAGATGGTATTACTGGGCGGATAAAATTGGGCTCTTAGTGTGGCAGGATATGCCAAGTATGTCTATGAATAAAGGTATGAAACATCCGTCTATGCCGGCAGGGGAACCGCCGATCGATCTGGATGCTCTGGAATACGGCCTGACTGCTATGATCGAACAGCTATATAATCACCCATCAATTGTGGATTGGGTAGTATTTAATGAATCCTGGGGACAGTTGCCAACCGGACGCGATGTTACTGACCGGAGCGGATCAGAATATTATGTGAAATTGGCTGAAGACCTGGATCCGACTCGGCTGATAACTGGCGCCAGCGGATGGTGGGATGTAGCGTTGGGTGATGTCGCTGACAATCATAGCTATGCGATTCCTACCAGTCCCAATAAAAAAGATCGGGTAAATGTAGTTGGTGAAACGGGAGCGGTGATGAGACCCATGAATGGAGAGCATATGTGGGTTCAAAATCCTGTTCCCGGAGCTTGGAATATTGAAACCCAGGCTGAGCAGGAAATGTTGTATGCAGATGTTGTTCAAAAGATGATTGATTTAAACAAAACACAGGGTCTGGAAGGCGCCATTTACACCGAGATATGCGATTATGAGGGTGAAACGGGGGGCTTGCTTACCTATGACAGAAAAATTGTAAAAATCGATCCTCTCACGATCAGAGCAATCAATTTGCGGCTTTTGAAGCAGGAGCGATTTGGTGATATCAATCAGGATTTTGACGATGGTCAAAGTTTGGGCTGGACTTTCTACAAGGGAGATTGGTCTGTAAAGGACGGATGGTATTCTGTAGAGTCCACTGCGAAAGATAAATCCGTATATTATAATGATGAAATTACTGAGAATTTCACGATAGAAGGCAAAATTACTGTGTCTGATGGCGGTGAGGGAAGCTTGCTGTTCAACGTCCGCAATGCCATTGGCGGCGAAAATAGCTTTGAGGGTTATGCGGCAGGAATCGACACAACTGGTAAGGTATGGCTGAACCGTTACGATGTTGACTGGAATGAGTCTGGCGAATCCCCGATTTATTCCACTACTGAATTGCAGAGTAAGAGCATGCCCATTGAAAATGGGAGTGTTTATCAAATGAAAATTGTCAGCAACGCTGGTAAAATTCAGGTGTATGTAAATGGTCAGTTAAAACTCGAGGCAGAAGATGATACCTATACCAATGGATTTATCGGTGTTCGTGGTGGAGAAAACAACACGGTCAAGTTTGATGATATTATAGTTACCCAAATGGCCGACACTCCGTTAAATATGCGCTTTACAGAAGATTTTACGGATCATGCTGATAATTGGCACTCGGTTGATGGAACATGGCAGTGGAATGAGAACGGTACCTATTCTGGGACAGGTAAGGCTGTGATGAATGACGAAGATCTTATGTCAGAACTTACTGATTTCACTCTAGAGGCTGATATTACTTTAGATAACGAAGGCCAAGCCGGTTTGATATTTAACACTTCGCTGCCGGGAACAGGAAACGATAACTTTTACGGCTACGGGTTTGGTCTCGATACTAAGGGGTACTTATGGCTGGCTAAGTTCCTTGGCCCCCCACAAAAAGATGTGAATTGGGACTATTTGCAGCTGGATAGCTTAGGGCCGAATGATGGTGTGAAATTTGAGGTCGGCAAAACTTATCATGTAACAGCCCAAAGAGTGGGTGATGAAATCCACTGCTATGTAAAAGAGAAGGGGTCAACCGTAGACGCATATCATTTACAGGCGAATAATATTGTTTTCACTTCTTTGGGAACCATTGGTATGCGCGTGATTGACTCTAAGGGGAGTAGCTTTGATAATATCTATTTAACTAATACGACAGGAAAAGATCTGTTGAAAAAGGCAGTAAACTCTGCAGAGGATAAGATCGAAGTAAATTACACCACGGAAACTTGGAGTCTGTTCGCGGAAGCACTGGAATCCGCTAAAACTGTGTTCGATGATACCAACGTTACACAGTTCCAGATAGACGAAGCAACGGAAGCTTTGACCGGGGCGATGAACGCCTTGCAGGAAAGAGCAGATACTTCTGCACTGTCGGCGGCAGTAGAAGCCGGAGAGGACAAACAGGAAGCCGATTACACACCGGAGACCTGGCACCCGTTCGCGGAAGCGCTGGAATCTGCTAAAAAAGTGCTGGCTAACGCCAATGCCGCTCAGACTGAAGTAGACGAAGTAGCGGAAGCTTTGACCGGGGCGATGAATGCTTTGGTGAAAAACATGGATACATCTTCTAAGCCGAATGATTCTAGCTCCGAGCCGGATATATCGAGACCGGGCGATTCTTCTAAGCCAGATGGCTCTACCTCCGAATCAGATACATCGAAATCCAGTGATCCTTCTAAGCCAAATGATTCCAATTCTAACTTCAATACAATAAATTCTGCAGCGAATTCAGTGTATAGCGATCTCCATAACAGCAATAATGCTCAGACAGGAGATAACGTGGGATTTTTTATCATTGGAATTGTTGTTTTAGCATTTATCAGTGCTGGATTGACCGTAGTCTTGAGAAATCATAAATTTGGCTAAAATAAATTAATAGTAATTTTTTCTTACAACCTCCTATTATTGAAAGGCCTCTTATCGCTATGATAAGGGGCCTTTCGCTATAAAATACGCTTATAACACTAAAGGCAGAAAAACACTTCTGACTGATTGCTACCAGGATGGAGTTGAGAAATGTTTCATACAGTTAGAAGACAGCTTATTTTTATAAAAATAAGCTGTCTTTTTCCTTTTATAGCGGCAACATTCAATAGCTGGAGTTAGATATTTATGATAACAGGAAAGCAGAATTTATCTCTCCCTTTTTGTATTTTAACGAGTCAGTTCTAATACCTAACTGCCGCGGACCTCCGGCAATCTGAATTAAAAAATTCAGATTGAACGGAGGAAATGAAGTGGCGTACAATAAAGCCAGAGCCGAGAAAGAATGGCTCAAATGGAAATCAGCAGAAGAAGCAACTCTCAGAGAATTAGGGGTGGACGAGGATACCATCCAACGTCTGCACTATTACGATTGGGAAAGCTTTAAGGCAGAAAGGAACTATCGGAGGTGGAACGTACAGTCGGAAGAATACATAAGCCAGCAGACCACAGAGGATCAGCCGGAGATTACAACCACCGAACAGCTTTTAGATGAGATAGAAAGCCCGGAACTTTATACACTGCTTTCCAAAGCAGACAAGCTTACCCTTAGAATTATCCTTATGAAGATCGATGGGTTCAGCAACAGGGAGATAGCGGCTTCTCTCGGAATGGAGGAATGCGCTGTCAATATGCGAATCTACCGACTGCGAAAAAAATTTAAAAATTATTTTTAACCAGCGTTATATTTTGGTATTTCACAGTGGCTATAGGGTGAAAGGGAAAAATCCCTTCACTCGCAGCTTGAAAAGTGAATACCAGCCATGCGGGTACGTTCCCGTCCAGG
>OGWT01001327.1_pt1 | contig 19233 bp, 12 predicted proteins | sample 1576101 | NCBI WGS metagenome assembly OGWT01 (sample SAMEA3541481, study PRJEB24748) | human gut metagenome | biome: human gut; feature: human-associated habitat; material: faeces | place: China | collected 2012 | reverse complement strand
GTACCATTCACCACAATCATGATCAGGAAAATGTGCATAAGTCCAATCACTAATCATCCTATGCATTTTAAGATACTTTTCATCTTTAGTCAGTTTATAAGCATAGAGAGTAGCAATGATTGTTTCATTTTGAGGCCACCAAAACTTCATATCCTGAGAATAGTCTTGAGATGGAAAGTTTTTACAATCCTTAAAATTTATTATACCTCCATACTCTTTATCCCAGCCCCATTCCCAAGACCATTCCAGAATAGTCAGAGCAAGTTTCAGCAAAGCAGAGTCATTATTTCGTAACGAAGCAAGTTCCATCAGAAACCATGATGTTTCGATACAATGTCCCGGGTTTATAAGTCTACCATTAATCGTATCAATAAATTCTCCTTTGGGACCCACTGTTTCGAGTAATGCCTTAAATTCCGGATGCATAAAATAATTTTCAATGGCATATATTGATTCATCAATTTGCTCATCTAATACAGGATCATCAATAACCTTCTTTATAACACAGGCAACATTAATCATAATCATAGTAATTGAGTGTCCCTGAGTCTGTAGAGAAGGTAGATATTTAGGCTGAAGGATACCCGGAGTATTTAAGAAATAACGCATTCTTTTAAATAAATCCAAGGCTTTTTGGGCATAACTTTTATCACCAGAAGCTAACGAATATTCTGCCATAGCAATAGCTGCAAAACTTTCGGAAAAAATATATCTTCTTTTCCTCAACGGAGTACCGTCAGCAGTTACTTCAAAATACATTCTACAATCCTTATCAAAGCAGTATTTTTCAATAAAATCTATTGTCTGTTTCGATATCTTCAACCAGTCCGGATTTTTCTCAACATTATTATAAGCATAGCTACAAATGAAGGCAAAACGTCCCTGTACCCAAACAGACTTTGTTGTATCCATTAAAGTACCATCCTTATCAAGGCAAGTGTAAACACCACCATTTATATTATCCACACCATATTTAATCCAAAAAGGCAGTATATTATTTGTAAGATCATCCTTATAATAGTCTTTCCAGTATTTGAGATAATTAACTGTATTCATAATTCAAAGTTTATTACATCTGTCAAAAAAATTAATTGATTCAAGCTCAGCCTTCATTCTGGCTTCTTCTTCGTCTGTCATATTTTGGAAAGGAGTACGGTTCTTTCCGAGGTCAAGACCGATAAGCTTCATTATTCTCTTACCTCCGACAATGTTTCCTCGATAATGGCAGATAACATTAATTACTTCTTGAGAGAAATTCTGAAGTTCGCGTGCCTTTTCAATATCTCCAGTCTTCCAGGCATCAATTATACCAACCAAACTAATACCGTTATAGTTTGTTGTTCCACCGATACCACCTTGTGCTCCACCCATAGCCAAAGAAGGAAGAATAGTTTCATCCTGCCCGTGAAGCATATCGTACTTACCGTTCTTATAAAGACGACACTGGTTATATTCATAAATACTTTCAAAAGTATATTTGATACCGGCAAAGTTCAGAATACGTCCATCAACTGCTTTCAAAAGTTCTACCATTGGAAGGAAAGCTCCATTGAATGCAGGAATGTGGTAATAATAGAAAGGAAGGTCAGGAGCACCTGCAGCAATTTCTTCACAATACTTTACCAACTCTTCAATACGTCCAATCTTTGGGAAAGGAGGAGCCATAGCACCGATACCCCAAGCACCAATCTTTTGTGCATGTTCTGCAAGCATCTTACTTGCCTTAACGCAGCAGCTACCGACGTGAACAATAACCTTGAAACCTTCGGGAGCGACTCTCACCCATTCTTCGGCTAGTTTCATACGTTCTTCTTCAGTAAGCATATATCCTTCACCGGAAGAACCATTTATAAATACACCTTTAAGACCATTTTTAGCAAGCATAGTAGCATAAGCAGCTATCGGTTCCAAGTTAACTTCTCCATTTTCATAAAATGGAGTAAAAGGAGCGTCAATTAATCCAGTAATCTTTTCCATATTTTAAAATTTTATGACCTCAAATATAGAGGCTCGATTAAACTTCGATGTACTAACTTTGCTGCAAAGAACATGAAATAATTTATACAAGACAGGGTAGAAAAATAACATAAAAGAGGTATGTAGATTATTTATAAGAAAGATTTTTCTATTGATAGAATTCCACCTATATGTTATAAATATTCACCTATAGAAAAACAATTATTCTCCACCAGGTTATATTTGTCATCTCATACTCGGATATCCATTTATAATTTTGCATACAGAATTTTAAACAAAACGTATATGGAAAAAGTCTTCAATATTTTTTTTGTAGGAGGACTACTCGGGGGCTTGACTGGCTGTAATAGTCAAAAAGAAGAAAGTTTAAATCAAACCAGACCCAATATAATATTGGTAATGGCTGATGATTTAGGTTACGGTGACCTTGGCTGTTATGACAATAATGTTGTAAAAACCCCGGCATTAGATTCTATGGCAGCAGAAGGAATCAAGTTTACACGATTTTATGCAGCAGCACCCGTAAGTTCACCAACACGAGGAAGCTGTTTAACGGGTAGACATCCGTTCAGACTTAATATACCATGGGCTGGTGACGGTTTCCTACCGAGAGAAGAACTTACAATTGCAGAAGTTCTGAAAGAAGCCGGATATGCCACAGGTCATTTTGGTAAATGGCATGTAGGATCATTAAGCAAAACAATCAAGCAAAGCTATTTCCCCGGAGATGTGAATTCAGATCATTATTCTCCACCTTGGGAAAACGGATTTGACGAGTGTTTTACCACAGAGTCTATGGTACCAACATACAATCCATATTATATGGTGGGTCCGGACTATTTTGATAAAGAATACAGGCATATCCAAACCGAACCGGTTGAAAAAGGACAGAGAACCAAAGGATTCAGATGGAGAGACTTCTATTGGACCGGTGAAGGACAGATAGTAGATGAATGGCTCGAAGGTGACGATTCAAAACTAATAATGGATAAAGCATTGGACTTTATTGACAGAAAAAAGGATGAGAACCAACCTTTCTTGTCGCTTATATGGTTTCATACACCTCATACTCCTGTTGTAGCCGGAAATGAGCATAGAGCATTATATGAATCATTATCGATGGAAGAGCAACATTGCTATGGTGCTATAACAGCAATGGACGAACAAATAGGAAGGCTAAGACAGTACTTAAAAGAAGAAAAACTGGATGAAAATACTATAGTCTGGTTCTGTAGTGATAACGGACCCTCATACGTAAATAAAGTAACATCAGCTGGTGAACTAAGAGGGGAAAAAGCTACATTATATGAAGGTGGAATAAGAGTGCCCTCAATATTAACCTGGCCGGCTAAATTTGACGCACCGTTTGTATATAGCGGATTATCATGCACAACTGACTTCTATCCTTCAATATTAGAGGCATGTGGTATAGAAACCCCAGAAAATCAGCCAATACTTGACGGATGTTCAATATGGAGTGCATTAAGCGATTATACTATAGGAAAGGACCGAAGTATATACTTTCAATCTCCCAAGCCAGGCAAAGCTTCAGCTTCTATAAAAGATCAGGAGAAACAGTTTGCTGTAATCCAACATCAATATAAATTATTGTCAGTAGATAATGGAAAAACTTATCAACTATATGATTTAAAATTTGATGTAAAAGAAGAAAAGGATATATCTTCAGAAAACCCAATACTTGTTGAAGATATGAAAAAGAACCTTGCTTCATGGGTAGAATCGTGCGAAAGAAGTGCAAGAGGTGAGGATTATAATTAGAATTCATACTTGAGCATAACTGTCCTATTGCATGAGAATGTATTTAGGACAGTAAAATTTGAGAAACACATTTAAAACTTTAAATAAAATCTTATAAATTAGAGGTTTACCCTTCAAATATCGGAAAATTTAAATAGTGATATTAAGCAACCTATAACAAAATCAATAACCTTTGAATATAAAATTAGTAGCTATGTAAATAAATCTTTTTCGCAAAAAACTAATAATAATTTTACTAATCTATGAATCCAAGAAAAAAAGACAAAAGCAACAGGATTATAACCTGTGCATTGACAATCCCAGCATTATGTGGGATGTTATCAATGGTTCCTATATCGGCTAGTGCCATAAATATAGGAGTAGTGAGTGAGGTCAATCAATCTCGAAAAACGGTTAATGGACTATTAACAGATCAAGATGGTAACCCTATAATTGGAGCAACCATCCGGGTAAAGGAAGGTTCTAACGGTATAATATCGGACCTTGATGGTAGATTTTCTATAAAAGTAAATATTGGTGAGACTTTGGTTTTTAGCTTCATTGGTTATGAGACCGTTGAACGTAAAGTAACCAAGGATATTTCAACCATAAATATTCGTATGGTAGAAAAAACAGCAGAACTTGAGGATGTAGTAGTTGTAGGTTTCGGAAAACAAAAAAAGGAGAGTGTTGTCGGAGCTATCAGTTCTATCAAACCTGAGTCATTTATTGTGCCAAGTAGTTCCATTTCAACTGCTTTAGCCGGAAGGTTGGGGGGAGTTATTGCTGTTCAGCGTTCTGGTGAACCCGGAAGTGATGGAGCCGACTTTTGAATTAGAGGAATCGGAACCAATGGTGCAAACTCAACTCCTTTAATTTTGTTAGATGGTGTAGAAATCACTGCTACAGACCTAAACAATGTCCAACCAGATGATATCGAAAGTTTCTCCATACTAAAAGATGCCAGTGCTACTGCATTATATGGTGTAAGAGGGGCTAATGGTGTAATGATAATTACAACAAAAGAAGGTGTCACAAATGAGAAAATGAAAATAAAAGCTCGTGTTGAAAATTCTGTAAGCTTTAACTCATACAAATATGATATGGTCGATGGTCCTACGTATATGAGGTTATATAATGAAGCACTCATAAATGATGATCCATATGCCAGCCCAATGTATAGTGAAGAAAGAATAAAAGCTACAATAGAAGGGAAAAATCCTTATTTATATCCAAATGTCAATTGGGCAGATGAAATATTTAAAGGATATACAATGAATCAAAGAGCTAATATAAATGTAAGTGGAGGTAGTAAAATCGCAAGTTATTATCTATCAGCCGGAATTTATCATGATACTGGAAACTTTAAACAAATAAATGAAGGCAGCTTTAATAACAATATTGATATGAAAAGATATAACTTTCAGGCTAATATCACTGCTAAAGTAACTAAAACAACAAAAATAGGTTTAAAGTTAAGTACAGTAGTTGATGACAAGAATAGTCCTGTAGTAAGTGCTTCCAGTACATATATGAATATAATTCAGAAGACAAACCATGTAAACTTTCCGGTTATGTTTCCAGCTGGTACGGGACCTACAGGTGAAGAAATGCATCCACTTTACGGAAATATGGAATGGGGAGGAATGGTATATACTAACCCTTATGCGGATATAGCAAAAGGATATTCATCTTTTTTTGCTGCAACTATTATTTCTACAGCTAATTTGCAACAAGACTTAAGCATGATAACAAAAGGACTAAAAGCGAGAGCCTTGTTCTCTTTTAAGAACTATAGCAGAAATACTATTTCACAATCCTTAAAACCATTCTATTATCAAGTAAATACGATTCATGATGACGGAACTTATAGTCTTTATAATATAGGTGAACCCGGTACAGAGTATTTATCTTTTTCAAAAAGTAATGCAGGAAATAGAAGTATTTATTGGGAAGCAGCTATAGACTATCAGAGAACTTTTGGGAAACATGATGTTAGCGGTATGCTTTTGTATAATCAAAGTCAGTATGATACTGCGTTCCCAGATAACTTCTTTGATGCAATACCTAATCGAAACGCAGGTTTAGCAGGTAGATTTACATATAATTATGACAAACGATACCATGCAGAGTTTAACTTTGGATATAATGGTACGGAAAACTTCCATAAAAGCAACCGTTGGGGTTTTTTCCCTTCTGTAGCATTAGGTTATAGTATATCCAATGAGAAATTCTTTGAACCATTAACTGATATTATATCATCTCTGAAGATAAGAGGTTCATACGGATTAGTGGGTAATGACGCAGTAGGAGGAGACCTTTTTCCGTATATGACTGAAATAAAAATAGGTTCTGGACCTAAGTATGTACATGGAGAGAATCTTGATGTCGGATATACAGGTATCACATTCACGAGAAACGGCAATGAAGACGCCAAATGAGAAATAGGATATAAAGGCAATATAGGTATGGATATTGAATTATTCAATTCATTCAACCTGACAGTGGACTATTTTAATGAAAGGCGAACTGGTATATTCAAAAAAGCTCAAACCGTACCAACAGAGCTTGGATTTGGTTCTGCAATCCCTTATTACAACTTAGGAGAAGTGAAAAACAGTGGTATTGACGCTTCATTCACATATAACAAAGCTATAAATAAAGATTTAATTCTAAGTTTAATGGGTAATTTTGTATATGCACATAATGAAGTAGTGAAAGATGAGTATCCAGAGCGTATCTATCCTAATCTCAGTCGTATAGGTTACCCTGTAAATACTATTTGGGGACAGACTGCAACTGGATTGTTTGGAAGCCAAGAAGAAATAGATGAAAGTCCTAAACAGAATTATGGTCCAGGTCCACGTCCTGGTGATATAAAATATACAGATGTAACAGGAGAAGGTATAATTGACAATAATGACCTGCATGCAATAGGACACCCTACAAATCCTGAGATAACATACGGATTTGGAGGTACTTTACGCTATAAAAAATTTGATTTCGGATTATTCTTTCAGGGTGTAGCACGTACATCATTTATTATGGCTGCTACAGCACAAGCTCCATTCGGTCGATATAATGCAAACGTTGCACAATGGATTGCAGATGATTATTGGAGTGAATCTAATCCAAATCCTAACGCAGGTTATCCACGCTTATCAGCTGTAGGAAATCAGAATAATCAAGTAAACTCAACATATTGGTTACGTGACGGTTCATTCTTAAAACTGAAAAATGCAGAAATAGGATATACAACAAAATATTTTCGTGTATACATAAATGGTAACAATTTGCTCACCTTCTCAGAATTCGACCTATGGGATCCTGAAATGGGAGCAAACGGATACTATAAGTATCCAACTCAAAGAGTCTTTAATGTAGGTATTCAATTCAATTTTAAATAATTATGAAATTTAGAAATCTAATATTGGCTTTAAGTTGTACTGCAACATTTGTTTCATGCAACTTTCTAGATATAATGCCCACTGAGGTCCCTCAATTAGGGGATGCCTTTAAAAATGAAATTGCGGCAAGAAACTATTTGTTAGGTAACTGTTATGGATACATTCCACAAATAAGCGGAATAAACAGTACACCAGCATTAATAGGTACAGATGAACTGGACATTATATGGAAGAATAATGTAAGTTTTCTTGCATATAAAATCAACAGAGGTGAACTAAATACCAATAGCCCAATATTTAATACTTGGACTGGTGGTGAAAGAGGTAATGCTCTATATAAAGCAATAAGAGAATGTTATATATTTTTGGAAAATATAGGTAATGTGCCAGATGTTGAGGAAGCCACAAGAAGCAGATGGATAGCTGAAACAACTTTCCTAATAGGTTATTATCATTATTACCTGTTAAGGCAATACGGTCCTATCGTGATAATGCGTAAATTAGTTGACATGAATGCTCCAGAGGAAGAACAATTTGCAAAAAGAGAACCAGTAGATGTTTGTTTTGATTTTGTTATAGAGAAACTGGATTGGGCTATTGAGAATGGATTACCAGAAACATTAACAAGTCAGGAGTTTGGTAGAATAACAAAACTTATAGCTCAAAGTTTAAAAGCTGAAGTATTGTTACTAAAAGCAAGTCCTATATTTAACGGTAATCAAGATTATGCAAACTTTAAAGATACTGCTGGAACTCAACTAATTGATATAAACTATAAAGTAGAAAAATGGAAGGATGCAGCTGATGCAGCACTAGTTGCTATAAAAGCAGCAGAAAGTGCCAGTAAGAAGTTATATACTTGCCCAACAAATCCCGACTTGCAATTTGCCGATAGCTTAATGAAAGCTTTAAGTAAAACCGGGAACATCAGTTCTATCAGAAAAACAATACCTTATTCTAAACTGCCATTAGATAAACAAAAGGAATATGATTATAGATATGCAATGGTAGATCCATGGAATTGTGAGTTAATTTGGGGATTTACAAACTTGGAAAGCAATCATACTTGGCAAAGACATAGTATGTTAAGACCATATGTATTTAACGGATTATCTCCAACTTTGAAAATGGTAGAAACTTTTTATACAAAGAACGGCTTACCTATTGATGAAGATCCTGAATTTGACTATGAAGGTCGTTATAAGACTGCCGAAGCTGACAATTATCATTGTTATGGTCCTACTATCAAACTACATTACAATAGAGAACCACGTTTTTATTCCAGTGTCGTATTTGACAGAGGTGTATATGAACTTCGTGGAGCAAACATATTATATGAAGGAAGATTTGATGAAGCATACGGAAAGCAAGGAAATGACTATTCAGCTACCGGATATCTGGTTAAAAAAGGAGTACACCCAGAATCTTCTTGTGAAAAAGCGGGAAATACTTCTTTACTTGTAAAATATCCTTGGCCTATCATTCGTTTAGCTGATTTATATTTAATGTATGCTGAAGCACTTAATGAATGGCAAGGTCAAGAAGCTCATAGTACTGTTATAAATTATTTGAACCAAATAAGAAATAGAGCAGGTGTACCAGGTATAGTTGAAGCATGGTCAAAGGCAAAAAATCCTAAAACAAGTTTCACACAGGATGAAATGAGAGAAATAATCCGCCAGGAAAGAACTATAGAATTGTGCTACGAGGGACACCGTTTTTGGGATGTACGACGTTGGAAAATAGCAAAACAAGAATTTGATACAGATGCTCAGGGATGGAATATGGATGGTAAAAGCTTTGAGGAATTCTATATGATTTCCAACGGAGAAGCCCAACCTAAAATTGTCGGAGAGCGTACCTATCCTAGTGAGAAATATTCTTTATGGCCTATATCCATAAATGATTTACAGAAGAATAAGAATCTTGTTCAAACAGATGGTTGGTAATATAGGAGTATTTTAATATTTTAGGATTGCATATTACTTTTATGCAATCCTATTTTTCTTAAAGTCATAAAATAAACTGCTTATTATGAAAAAGATATATACTATTATTTTATTATATTTATCAGTTATTTCTTGTCAATCTACATCAGAAGAAAAATTCCCACCATTAAACGAAGATGAAGGATTAATGAAAACAACTCCTGTTACAGTATGTGAAGGAGTAGGCAAAAAAGGAATGAACCCTTATTATAACACCCGTATACCCGCTGCCGAAGTTGCGAAAGACGGTAGTCTTATATTGCTATGGCAAGGAAGATATGATGGAGAGGATAGAGGAGTAGACCATTTACTTATATCTAGAAGTACAGATGAAGGTAAGACATGGGAACAAATACCTATTTTCGAAGATAATAATACAGACCTTGGGGATAACTCATTAATTTTAGATGAAGTAAGCGGACGTTTATGGGCTATGGCATACGTTTCTGGAAATTCATCTCAGCTAATTTATTATAGCGATGATAATGGTACTACATGGACAAAACATGAACAACTAATAAAAAACAAAAAAGGAGAGCTTCTTAGAATGAGAGGTACTACAGGTATTACCATTAAGAGTGATCAGAAAAGTTTTATGCTTCTTCCTACAATAACTGGAAAAGGAAAACTTGCATATATGTATTGTATGTGTGGAGAAAAAGACTGGAAATTTTTAGGAGAACATGATGTATTAGATTATAATGAACCAACATGCGTTCAAATAAAAAACAATGATAAAGAAAGTGTTTGTATTCTTAATGTATCAAGAATGAAAAATGATGAAGAGTTTAAAAGAAAATCACTTGCAATGATAAACCTATCCAATTTAAGTATTGAATGGGAACCATTGAATACTACGGATGATTTCTTTTTTAAACAGACAACCTGTAATCAGCACTTAAAGAGATATTCGGATATAAGTGAAGAAAGTGATACAATACTATATGCTTCTACAATAAACGGAAGTGGATATAATCCATCAAGATACGGTGGTATGGTAGCGTATAGTGTAGATGAGGGGAATACATGGTTTCATAAGGATATAGTAAGTACAGATATACATTTTGGATATTGTTCACAAGTAAAATTAAGAGATGGTACTATTGGATTATTCTATGAGACTCATAATAAGAAAGGAAACCCTGTTAGATATGGAAGTATTCATTTTATAAGATATTCATTAAAATGGCTAACTAAGGAATAATTTTATTAGAAATATTAAAAATCAGCATCATAACCATCATTATTATAAGCAATTGGCTATGATGCTGATTTTCGCACATTTGCAGTATTTCTCTTATAAAAATATTTCACTATTTTGAAAGAAAATTCCACCTTAAAATCATTTATAATCACCTTTTATGTTAATATAATCCCCATTATTAGATTCTTTTAGAGATACATTTGCAGTATAAAAATAATTTGTATAATCAGTATTTAATTTATGAAAAAGGAAAACTTAATTACGTTAGTCCTTTTCTTGATGCTTGCTTGTACACATGTACTGGCACAATCGAAAAAGGAAGTAAGAGGTGTAGTAAAAGATGCACAAGGACTTGAAGTTATCGGAGCTGCAATTGTTGAAAAAGGCACTTCGAACGGAACTGTTACAGATATGACAGGAGGGTTCATATTATCTGTAAACAGTGATGCTACTCTAGAAATTTCATTTGTTGGATATGCAACCCAACAGATAAAGGTAAATGGAAAAAGTTCCTTTAATATAGTATTAAAAGAAGATACAGAAGTTTTGGAAGAAGTCGTAGTTACAGCTTATGGTGGAACTCAGCTACGTTCTAAATTAACAAACTCTATCTCTAAAGTTGATGACAAAGTATTTAAGAACGGAGCTTTCTCTAATCCTGCAAAAGCTTTGGTGGGTTCTGTTGCAGGTATGTCAGTAGTTCAAGCATCAGGGTCACCAACCAGTAGTCCTAAGATAGTATTGCGCGGTGGTACAAATTTCGATGGTACTGGTACACCTCTATACATTATTGATGGTCAACTACGTGACACTATGTTTGACTTGAATCCTGATGATATCGAATCTATGGAAGTAATGAAAGATGCCGGTTCTACAGCTATCTATGGGGCACGCGCAAATAATGGTGTGATTCTAATTACTACAAAAAAAGGAAGTAAAGGAAAAGCATCATTTAATTTCAGTTCTAAGGTATCTATGAACTTCTTCAATAATCCTTATGAGTTTATGAACGCGCGTGACTATCTTTATTATTTCCGTTATGCTAACTATAATGCAGCACGTGTATACCAAGACAGCAAAGGCAATTGGAATGGTTGGGCAAAAGAGTCAGATTTAAAAGGTGCAATGCCATTCGGAACCGGTAATAAATATTTTGACAGTAATGGAAATCCTTTGGATGGAAATAAAGACGGTAGTGCTGTATGGAGTCCTATGATTTATACACCTGAACTTTCATTCCTACTTGACAGAGGTTGGCAAACTATGACAGACCCCATCTATGGAGATGAGATTATCTTCTATGATTTTAATATGGAAGATGTAAATATCAAAAGTCCATCTATAACACAGGATTATTCACTAAGTATGTCCGGTGGTAATGATAAAGGTGGTTATTTCGCAAGCTTGGGATTCAATGATGATAATGGACAGGCACCTGGAAACTTTTACAAAAGATTAAACTTTACCATTAATGCAGATTATCAATTGAGAAAATGGGTTAAATCAATTTCTAGTTTCAAGTTTTCTAAAGCAGACTGGAAGGGTCTACCTGCTTCACAATCAGGTGAAGAAAATTATTTCGGTCGTGTATTAGGAGCTCCTCCAACAATGCGAGGATATAATCATGACGGTGAAATGCTTGTCGGTCTCAAGGCTTCAGATGGTAATCAGTTAGTAACAGTAGATCAAAGAATCAGAGAGACATGCCGTAATCAGTTTGACATGCAACAAGCTTTTGATTTTAGTATTATAGACGGTCTAAAATTAAGATTATCCGGTGCATGGTTGTATAAAGAAACATATACAGAAAACTTTGACAAAGATTTTATTAATTCACCCGGAGTTGTCAATACGGTTCATAATTCGTATGCAAAATTTGACCGTTACCTATCGCAGACATATACTGGAACTCTGAATTACAAGAAAACCTTTGGAAATCATTATCTTGATGCAATTACTGGTATGGAATACTATTCAAAACGTAATATAGGATTTGATGCTTCCGGTCAAGGTGCTCCAACTGATGATTTCCGTGATTTAGGACTAACTCTTACAGGTGAAGGATTAAGAAAAATAGACTCATGGCATACTGAACAACGAATACTTTCTTTCTTTGGACGTGTAAATTATGATTATATGTCAAAATATCTGCTCTCATTTGTAATAAGAAAGGACGGATACTCAAAACTATTTGAAGAAAACCGTTGGGGAGTGTTCCCTGGCGTATCTGCCGGATGGGTTTTTGGGAAAGAATCTTTTATGGAGTCTGTGAAAGATGTAGTTTCTTTTGCCAAATTAAGAGCAAGTTACGGTATAAACGGTAATGTATCTGGTATTGGTGACTATGCTTTACAGGGAAGTTACAATACTAACAAATACAACGGTCAAGTTGGTTTCGTATTGGGAGGATTATCTAATCCATATTTGGTTTGGGAAAAATCTCATACTGTAGAATTAGGATTAGATTTAGGTTTCTTTGAAAATCGTATTAATGCAAATTTTACGTACTATAACAGAAGAACTAAAGATAAATTCGCAAATATAGATATTCCTGCCTCTTCCGGTATAACATCATTTAAAACAAATAATGGTGAAATACAGAATCAGGGTTTAGAGATGGAACTTGGATTTAAGATTATCCAAAACAAAGATTTTTCATGGAATTTGAACTGGAATGGTGCTTTCCAAAAGAATAAGGTAATCTCATTACCCTACAACGGTATTGAAAATAACAGACAAGGCGGTACTGAAATATGGAATCCTGCTAATCCAACCGAGAAAATATGGGTTGGAGGTTATCAGGAAGGTCAAAGACCAGGAGATATTGTTGCCTATCAGTTTATGGGAGTATACAAAAGCTATGATGAAATACCGGGAGATCTGATTGATGAACAAGGAGGAAAGACACTATATGGCCCCGATGCTTGGGCTAAACTTTCAGATGCAGAAAAGGCTAAGGGATGGCCTATACAACCAGGTGATGCTATATGGAAAGATGTTAATGGCGATGGTGTTATAAACCAGTATGATCGGGTTGTTGTCGGTAATCGTAATCCTACATTTACAGGTGGTATAAATACAACATTATCATGGAAGGGACTTTCACTTACAGCCAGAATGGACTATGCTCTAGGACATACATTGTATGACTATCGTACTCAATGGATTATGGGTGCAGGACAAGGTACATTCAACACCATTACAGCTACAAAAGATGCATATTTGCCTGGTATAAACGAAGAGAATGCTATATATCCTATATTTACACGTGCAGATGCGAATGGAAAGAGAAATTACATGCGTACAAATACCATGTTTGTCAAGAAAGGTGATTATCTGGCATTCCGTGAACTCAGTTTATCATACGAACTACCTCAGGCTTGGTTAAGCAAAGCAAACATAAATAGACTTGCTTTATCGGTAACCGGTAGAAACCTTGGTTATTGGACTGCAGCTGATGATGTATATTCTCCAGAAGTGTACAGTAGCGATTCAAATGGTGGATATGGACTACCTTTCAGCTTGATTTTTGGTTTAAATCTAACTTTTTAAACATTAATGTTATGAAATTAAAAAAATATTTTTATATATCAGCTTTATCACTTGCTTGTGTATTTACTTCTTGTGATGCTATATTGAATTTATCTCCAGAAGATTATTATGGTAGCGGAAACTTCTGGACAAATGCCTCTCAGGTTGAAGGGGCAATGTATGGTATTCATAACCAAATGAGAGGAAGTTACGATTTTCTCATCAAATATGGAGAGGCTAGAGGAGGTACAATGAACCAACTTACTTCTGCTCTTGGAACAACCCAAAACTGGGCAAGCCCTATCAAAGATAATGATTTTAGAGAAGACAAGGCTGGCGTAGATGATTGGGGAGATTTTTACAGTAAAATCCTTAATTTAAATGTATTCATACAAAAGGTTTCAGAAGAATGTTCTTTTTTATCTGAAAGCGAACGAAAGCAGTATTTAGCTCAAGCACATGGGATAAGAGCATTCTATTATTTTTGGATGTATCGTACATGGGGAGGACTGCCTTTAATCAAAACTGCAACAGTTTTAGATGGAAAGATTACGGCAGAAGGTCTTTATACTAAACAATCTTCTCCTAAAACTATAATGGGATTCATTAAAGAAGAAGTTAATGAATCTGAAAGACTTTTTGGAGATAAATATCTCGAAGTCGGAAAAGATGATCATTGTTTCTGGTCATTAGCAGCTACAAAAATGCTGAAAGCTGAAGTATATCTTTGGTCAGCAAAAGTAACTACAGGTGATCAAACACCTGATAACAAAGATATAACAACAGCAAAAGAAGCCTTGACACCATTGATTGACCGTTTTAAAATGTTGAATGATTTCGGTAAACTATTCAATACAAAAGGCAAGGATAATACTGAGTCTATTTTCACTCTACGCTTCAACGAAGGAGAAGCTACAAACTTCTTTGCAAACTTTATACCAGCTCCAAACGTGTTTATAGGACAAGTTTATGATAGAGATGGAGACTTAATAGAAACTGATACCTTACAACAGAATGGCACTGGTCTTGAAAGACACAGTTATAAATGGGAGTTATGGTCTAAATATGATGCTGATGATCAAAGAAGAGACAAAACATTCTTTGACTATTACTATAAAGACGGAAAATTCAGAGGTGCCGCATGTATTAAAAACATGGGACATATAAATTCGTCTAATGTAAGAATATATGATGGCGATATTCATATTTATCGTTATGCAGATGTTCTGCTCACTATGGCGGAAATCGAAAATTATCTGGGCAATCCTGTAGCACCATGGATTAATGAAGTTCGTGAACGTGCTTATGGAGATAAATTTGCTGGTCATGAATATACTGACAGTGATTTTACAACAAATGAAAAGGCTATATTATTAGAACGTGACAAGGAATTTGTAACAGAAGGTAAACGATGGTTTGACCTAGTTAGAATGAAAGATGCCAAAGATGGCAAATCTCTTGCATTTGATGCATCTGTAAATTATAGAGAAAATCCAAATCAAGATCTAGTTCCTGTATTAAATTATGATACTGAATCACATAAATTATTATGGCCAATATCAAAAAATACAAGAATCTCAGATCCTGAGTTAGATCAAAATCCGGGTTATTGATTATATGGTTGTTTAATTGGTTTTCAATAGGTATTTAAACAATTAAAAAGGAAGAGGAATAATAAAAATGATTCGTCTTCCTTTTTTTAAAAAACAGAAATATGAAAAATTGAATATATATTTTAGTTTCGCTTATCTTTGTTATATTCCCTATTTTGGGAAAATCTCCAACGAGAGTTGTTGCGATAGCATTGGATGGCATTTGTGTTGAAGGTTTGAAAAAAGCAAATACTCCTAATATTGACAAACTGATGGCTGAAGGTGTCGTTTCGTGGCAAACACGTAATGTAATGCCTTCTGTAACATTACCAAACTGGACAAGTCATCTTACTGGAAGCGGACCTGAACAGCACGGTGTCACAGACAATAAATGGACAAAAGAAAAACATATTCTCCCTCCGATAGATAAAGACAACGATGGGTATTATCCATCTGTTTTTGAGGTATTGAAGACAAAAATAAAAGATATAAAAATTGCATTCTATTACAATTGGACTCCTTTAGTTTATCCTTATAACAAAAAATATATTGACGAATTAGTCTTTCTCGAAGAAGAGGAATATATACCATATTATAATGAAGCTTTTGACTTTATCGTAAAAAACAAAAAATATCCTACATTTGTATTCCTGTATACCGTACATACCGATACAGCAGGGCACAAATATGGATGGATGTCAGATAAGTATATTAATTCTATTGAAGAAGCTGATATACACATTGGAGAACTTATAGATAAGATGAAAGAAAAAGACTTATATGAAGATACACATTTTCTATTCCTTACAGATCATGGAGGTATCAAAAAATCACACGGTGGAGTAACACCAAATGAAATGATTGTACCATGGAGTATCAATGGTCCAAAAATAAAAAAAAAAGTGTGGAAATGACATCATTCAACAATACCATTAATACAGCTCCTGGGATATTAAAACTTTTTAAAGTAAAACAACCATCTTCATGGATAGGAAGAATTCCAGATGAAGTATTTAAATAATAAATATTATGTTAAAGAAAACACTTTTTGCAATCGCTTTGTGTTGCCAGGTTGCAGCACAAGCCTCTGATACAATTTTTGTAAAACAACCTCAGGTTCCTGTTCTAATTGAACGGCAAGACAATGTTCTTTTTTATATGCGATTAGATGCAAAATCATCTGAATCACTAGATGAAGTAACAATAGATTTAGGTGATAAAGCATCATTGCAGCATATCAAGTCACTGAAGCTATATTATAGTGGCACGGATGCATTACAGGATAGAAATAAAAACAGGTTTGCACCAGTAGACTATATTCCTTCGAATATACCCGGTAAAACCTTATTTGCAAATAAATCATATTCAATAAAGAAGTCAGAACTAAAGCCTGCTCAAACAAGTATAACATTAAAAGGTAATCAAAAGCTTTACCCTGGACTAAATTTCTTCTGGGTCAGTGTTGAGATGGAAAAAAGTGCCCCTGTTGATACCAAAATCAAAGCTAAAGTTACTTCTATAAAAGCAGACGGTAAGAATCTGCCACTGAAAACTATTTCAGATTCTGATATGGAAAGACGAATGGGAGTAGGAGTACGTCATGCAGGAGACGACGGTTCTGCTGTATTCAGAATACCAGGATTAGTTACCACAAACAAAGGTACTTTATTAGGAGTATATGATGTAAGATACAATAATGGAAATGACCTGCAAGAACATGTAGATATAGGATTAAGCAGAAGTACTGACGGTGGAAAAACCTGGGAGAAAATGCGACTACCTATGTCTTTTGGCGAAACAGAAGGTTTGCCAGCTGCACAAAATGGCGTCGGTGATCCATCAATATTAGTAGATACACAAAAAAATACTGTATGGATTGTTGCCGCATGGACTCATGGTATGGGACATCAGCGTGCATGGACAAGTTCTCAACCTGGTATGACAAAAGAAACAACAGCACAATTGGTCATGGTAAAAAGTACCGATGATGGTAAAACATGGTCTGAGCCTATAAATGTAACACAACAGGTTAAAAAGCCGGAATGGTGTTTCTTGCTGCAAGGACCGGGTAGAGGTATCACAATGCAAGACGGGACTCTTGTATTCCCTATACAATATATAGATGAGAATCGTATTCCTAATGCCGGAATTATGTATAGTAAAGATCATGGAGAAACTTGGCAAATACATAATCATGCACGTACAAATACAACCGAATCACAGGTGGCAGAAGTTATGCCCGGTGTATTAATGCTTAATATGAGAGATAACAGAGGGGGAAGCAGAGCTGTTTATACAACAAATGATTTAGGTAGAACATGGAAAGAGCATGAATCGTCAAGAACAGCATTGATTGAACCTATATGTCAGGCTAGTCTTATTGGTGTAAAAGCAGAAGATAATATTTTGGGAAAAGATTTACTTATTTTTTCTAATCCAAATACAACAAGCGGAAGAAGAAATACTACTATAAAGGTCAGTATGGATGGTGGAAAAACATGGTTAAAAGAGCATCAGGTATTACTTGATGAAGGATATAACTGGGGATACTCTTGTCTTACTATGATTGATAAAGAAACTGTCGGTATATTATATGAAAGCAGTGTAGCTCACATGACTTTCCAAACGGTAAAACTTAAAGAATTAGTAAAGTAAATTTTAATCTGGAACTCTTCTAACCTCTTAACTCGTTTATTAGAAATGAGTTATATGGTTAGAGGAGTTTCTTTTATATACAATGTTATGAGAAAACTTGTTTTTTTGTTATGTTTATGGATTTGCTGTTATAGCTTATGTGTAGGAAAAGAAACCGGAACTACATTATTCAATGCCGGAGAAAAAGGAATAAACAGTTATCGTATTCCTTCTATTGTCACTACAAAAGACGGTAGTCTATTAGTCTTTTGTGAGGCTAGAAAAGTAAGTTGGCAGGATAAAAGCCCAACTGATATTGTTATGAAACGAAGCCAGGATAACGGCAAAACATGGAGTGAAATTCAGACACTCACTCAAACACAATCCGGTGCTTTTATGGATCCTACCCCCGTGGTGGATTATATATCAGGTAAGATAATGTTATTTACTTCTTATTGGCCAGATGATAATCACACCGGAGAAAAAAACATAGTATTTGTAATTACTTCTACAGATAATGGGAAAACATGGAGTAAAGCCAAGGAAGTTGGAAATTTATTTCCTATAGGACGTAACAAAAAAATAATCGGATTTGGTCCAGGTAGCGGTTTACAAATAAAAGGAGAAAAGTTTAAGAACAGAATGATTCTTCCATTAAGAGTATTAGATGTAAAAGAAGGACAAAAATATGATGTTGCAGCTTACTCTGACAATCAAGGTAAAACATGGAAAGTTGGGACTGCTATGGCAGTAGACAATGAACTTCAGATAGCAGAATCACCTCTAGGTGTATTAGTGTATAATTCACGCATTCCTAATGGACGAATGGTCGGTAGAAGTACAGACGGAGGTGTAACATGGAGAGATTCAAAAAAAGATCCATATCTACCAGGAGTATCAAAAGGATGTCAAGGTAGCGTATTGGGAAATGACTCGGTACTTTTTTATTCAGGTATTAAAGGTACTGAAGCAAGTGATGAATTTGACGAACGAGCAAAACTAACCCTATATAAAAGTATTGATTCCGGACTTAATTGGAGAGAGCATAACCTTATTCATGAAAAAGCATCCGGTTATAGTTGTATGACATTCTTGACAGATGGCAGAATTGCTATTGTATATGAAGCTGCATCAACCGATGG
>OGWT01001320.1_pt1 | contig 19283 bp, 10 predicted proteins | sample 1576101 | NCBI WGS metagenome assembly OGWT01 (sample SAMEA3541481, study PRJEB24748) | human gut metagenome | biome: human gut; feature: human-associated habitat; material: faeces | place: China | collected 2012 | reverse complement strand
ACCGGCGACCTGCTGGACGCTGTCTGCGCCCACCTCGATTTCAGCGAGACCGTGGCCTCCGGTTTCGGAAACCGATGTTCGAAAGGCCGTTCCCGGTTCGGGGACGGCCTTTCGCTTCTATCCGATATTCAACGCTGGAACCGACGATTCCGCACAGGCAATTTTACCCGACTCCGGCGTAAAACGGAAAACCCGCGAAATCCTTTCGTCCCCCACCGAACGGAATCCGACGGAAACCGTCTCGTAATCTGCCGTTTTTTCTAAAATAGTTCGTACCTTTGGGATACCAAACCGATCCGGAATATGACCCCTGCTTTAGTCCTCGTTACCGTCGCGGCTTATTTTACCGTGCTGTTCGCAGTCGCCTACGTGACCGGACGGAAGGCCGATAACCAGGGATTTTTCGTCGGCAACCGGAAATCGCCGTGGTTCGTGGTCGCTTTCGCGATGATCGGATCGAGCATTTCGGGGGTTACGTTCATCTCGGTGCCGGGTTGGGTGGCGACCAGCCACTTTTCGTATATGCAGATGGTGCTCGGGTTTCTGACCGGGCAGTTGATCATCGCGTTCGTGCTGATCCCGCTGTTTTACCGGATGCGGCTCGTATCGATCTACGAATACCTCGAAAACCGCTTCGGAGCCTCCTCCTACAAAACCGGGGCATGGTTCTTCTTCATCTCGAAAATGCTCGGGGCGGCCGTGCGGATTTTCCTGGTCTGTATCGTCATGCAACTACTGGTTTTCGAACCGCTCGGCATCGGATTCGTCTGGAACGTCGCCGCCACGATGGCGCTCGTATGGCTCTACACGTTCCGCGGCGGCGTCAAATCGCTGATTTGGACCGATTCGCTCAAAACGTTCTGCCTCGTAGTAAGCGTCGTACTGTGTATCTGTTACATCGCGTCCGACCTGCAGCTCGGCTTCGGGCAGATGGTGCGGACGATCGCCGTCCACGACTATTCGCAGGTCTTCTTTTTCGACGATATAAACGACAAACGCTACTTTTTCAAGCAGTTCCTTGCGGGCGTTTTCACGGTGATCGCGATGAGCGGCCTCGACCAGGACATGATGCAGCGCAACCTGAGCTGCAAGAATTTCCGGGATTCGCAGAAAAACATCGTAACCAGCGGCATCCTGCAGCTGTTCGTGATCCTGCTGTTCCTGATGCTCGGAGTGTTGCTCTACACGTTCACCGAACGCAACGGCCTGCAGGTTCCGCAGAAAAGCGACGAATTGTTCCCGATGATCGCGACGCAGGGTTACTTCCCGGTGATCGTCGGTATTCTGTTCGTGCTCGGACTGATTTCGGCAGCCTATTCGGCGGCGGGGTCGGCGCTAACCTCGCTGACGACCTCGTTCACGGTCGATATTCTCGGAAGCACGAAAAAACACGACGAAACCCGGACGGCCCGCATCCGCAAGCGGGTGCACGTCGGCATGGCCGTCACGATGGGCGTCGTAATCCTGATCTTCAACGTGCTGAACAACACGAGCGTCATCGACGCCGTCTACGTGCTGGCCAGCTACACTTACGGTCCGATCCTCGGCATGTTCGCGTTCGGCATTTTCACCAAACGCCCGGTTCGGGACCGTTGGGTTCCGCTCGTCGCGCTGCTGTCTCCGGTGCTCTGTTTCGTACTGGACAGTCACTCGGAAACCTGGTTCAACGGTTATTCGTTCAGTTACGAACTTTTGATATTCAACGCATTATTTACATTTGCAGGCCTTTGCCTGCTAATCAGAAAAAAATGAAAATCATAAAAAAAACGCACGCAGTCCGTCTTGCGTTCCTGTTGTCGGGGTTCTTCGCGGCAACTCTGCCGCTGCAAGCCCAGCCGCTCCCGCAGGATGTCCGCGACCGGATCGGGGACCTGCTCACCGAAACGGCCCGCACGACGATCCGCTCGGGCCGGATTACGATCGACTCGGTGGCCGCAGACAAAAAAACGCTGGAACTCTATGCCGGCGAGAACTGCGCCTACATCCCGTTCCGCGAAGACAACGTCCGGAGAATTTACGACGGTATCCGAGAATTGCTGCCGGCCGGGTTCAAACGCAAGGAGATCGTCCTGTTCTCCGACGGAAAACGGATCGAGGAACTGATCCCCGCCCCGTTGCGCAGCAAAGCCGACCGCAGCCGAAAACGCTTCGTCACGAAATCGCCCGAGCCGCTGGTCACGCGGGCGAATCGGCCCTACCGGCCGACCGCCGGACTCGACGGACGCCACATCGCCCTGTGGCAAAGTCACGGATACTATTTCGAACCGAAACTGAACCGCTGGGAGTGGCAGCGGGCACGTATTTTCGAGATCGTCGAAGACCTCTACACGCAGAGCTACGTGCTGCCCTACCTGGTTCCGATGCTGGAAAACGCCGGGGCCTACGTCCTGATGCCGCGCGAACGCGACGTACAGACCGAAGAGGCAATCGCAGACAACGACCCGGCGATAGCGGGCGCGTCGCGTTACGAAGAGCGAAACGGGACGAAACCCTGGACGACCGGCGAGGAGCCCGGCTTCGCCTACAAACAATCCAGCTACAAGGACGCCGAGAACCCGTTCCGCGACGGAACGTTCCGGCAGGCCGTGACCGTAGGTCATCCGGACGACGTCAGCACGGCACGTTGGACGCCCGACATTCCGAAAGGCGGCCGGTATGCCGTTTACGTCTCCTATAAAACATTGCCGAACAGCACGGACGATGCGGTCTACACGGTTCGCCACAAAGGTGGAACGACCCGTTTCCGCGTTAACCAAACGATGGGCGGCGGCACATGGATCTACCTCGGGCACTTCGATTTCGATGCGGGATGTTCCGAATCGGGCTGCGTTACGCTGAGCAATTTGTCGCATAAGACAGGTCGGATCGTCACGGCCGACGCCGTCAAAATCGGCGGCGGACAGGGCAACATCGCCCGGATCATGCCGGCCGAACAACGCAATCCGGAAATCGACTACGCATACGAGACCAGCGGCTATCCCCGTTTCACCGAAGGTGCGCGCTACTGGCTGCAATGGGCGGGATTTCCGGATTCGGTCTATTCGGCCACGGGGCATACGAACGACTACCGCGACGACTACCTGTGCCGCGGCCTGTGGGTGAACTACCTGGTCGGCGGGACGAAGAACGCCCCCGACCGCGAAGGTTTGTAGACAGGAAGTAGGCGTTTCCGTAACCACCGGTAGCGATAACTACAGCGTGAGCGGCAAAGCGTTCCAGTTCACCTGTTACAAGATTTTTAGCGATGATACCGCGAGCACGTCCGTCAACGATCACCACATCTTGCATTTCATAACGAGTGTACAGTTTTACAGTACCTACGTTTACCTGACGGCTCAATGCAGAGTAAGCACCCAGCAACAACTGCTGACCGGTCTGGCCTTTAGCGTAGAAAGTACGGGATACCTGTGCACCACCGAAAGAACGGTTGTCCAGTGTACCACCATATTCGCGAGCGAAAGGAACACCTTGTGCTACACATTGGTCGATGATAGCGTTAGACACTTCAGCCAGACGATATACGTTAGCTTCACGGGCACGATAGTCACCACCTTTTACAGTATCGTAGAACAGACGGTAAACGGAGTCACCGTCATTTTGATAATTCTTTGCAGCATTGATACCACCCTGTGCAGCGATAGAGTGTGCACGACGGGGAGAATCCTGAATACAGAAATTGAATACTCTGAAACCCATTTCACCGAGTGAAGCAGCGGCAGAAGCACCTGCCAGACCCGTACCCACAACGATGATATCCAAACGACGTTTATTAGCGGGATTCACCAATTTCTGGTGAGCTTTATAGTTGGTCCATTTCTCAGCCACCGGGCCTTCTGGAATTTTTGAATCTATCTTGATCATAATATTATTTACAATTTAATCATTTACAATTTACTATTTAGCAAGCACCACCACAAATAAGTGTTTTCACAAAGAATACCACTACTACCAGTGCGAAACCGAGTACAACGATTGTAGAATAGATGTTAGAAATACATTTCCAACGATCAATCCATACTTTGTTGTTCCATCCCAGTGATTGCATTGAACTCCAGAAACCGTGAGTCAGGTGGAACCACAAAGCAAACAGCCAAACAAGGTAAAGAACTACGTAAACCGGACAAGAGAAAGTCTGCTGAATGTGATATGCACCGTTAGCAGCATAAGCCAATGTCAATGTATCAGCGTGCATGCCCATGTTGTGCATCAGTTCCGGCAACTGCATTTTTGCCCAGAAGTTGAAGAGGTGCAAACCAAGACCTACGATAACGATAAGACCCAGCACCAACATGTTTTGAGATGCCCATTCTACAGTTTTCGGTTTGTCTGTCACTGCATAGCGTTCGCTACCACGCGCTTTGCGATTCTGCATTGTCAGCCAGAATGCGTAGATAATGTGAATTACGAAAAGAGCAGCCAGTCCTGCGGTAGCCACTAATGCATACCAGTTTGCTCCCAGGAACTCACAAATCATGTTGTAACCATCAGCCGAGATGATTGCAACCAAGTTCATCGCCATGTGAAATGTTAGAAACAGGACAAGGGCGATACCGGTAACGCTCATCACCACTTTCCTTCCTACAGATGAATTACTTAACCACATAAATGATTGAATTTAAATTATTTAATTGTTAGAACTAAAATTTCGACGTTTTACACCTCTTACAGACTGCAAAAATAGGGGAAATAGATTGATTGACCAAAGAATTAAAGAAATAATTCCTTAATCGGTGATCTTTCCGATTTTTTCGCCATTGGCCGCTTTCTTGCGCAAGGCGCGCGGGGTGTCTCCGAAGGAGTCTTTGCAGAAGTGTGCAAGGTGGGACAGCGAGTCGAAACCATACCGGTTGCAAATCTCTGTAATCCGCATATTAGAGTGCTGTAGGTCTTCGAGGATGCCTTCCCGTTTTTTCTCCAGCATCCATTCGTAGACGGGCACGCCGTATAAGTTTCGGAAGAGACGGCGGAAGGTGGTGGTGTTATAGCCTCCCAGATGTGCGAATTCTTCGACGTTCTTTGCTTTGCTGTAATTCTGCATGACAAAGTATTGGAAACTTTCCGTATAGGTGCTGATCGGGTAGAAGAAAGCCCTCAACTGGGGCAGGGGATAGTAATTGGTGATCATATACACCATCTCCTGACATTTCAGGTCGATATATTTGCCGCAGGCGGGAGTCGACTCGTCAAGGTATGCGGCTACGTCGTTGATGAGATAGAACAGGCGCGGGTTCATCACCATTGGGGTGTAGGTCAGCGGGCCTTCTGCCTGGTCGATGATTTCACGGTAGCGGTTTTCGCATAGCAACGGCAGTTCGTTGAACCAGAAAAGGATGTATGATACGTCCGTCAGTGCCAGTATCTCGTATTTTGAGCCGATGGCTTGCAGGATAAACTGTTTCTCGTGTAGTGTCGTTCCGGGATGTTCGTCACTGTTGATCAGCAATTCGCCCTCGATCATAAAGAGCATGCAGTTTTGCGTGCACTTATCCTTCGGAATATGCTGCCCTCTGAGCAGATTTCTGTGAATAAGAGTACTTTCCATCGCTTTGGGGCATCCTGAGCAATCTGTATGTTGAGCACAAAGTGAGTCTTTTGACATGGGTTTTATCCGTGAATCGTTGTCTACAGGGACAAAGATAGTCGTTTTTTGTGAAAATAAAATTCTTTCTTCCATTATGTTTTAGCAGAAACGGGGATATGATTGTCTTTATTGGTTTTGTTTGCACAACTTTGAAGTTTCACGGACTCCTGAATGGCGTTCTTTAATACATTAATACATTTTTATCTGCCATCTGCAGCATTTTCTTCATCCCTTTACATGATATATTCAGAACAAGTAGTTTCATCATTAGTTCCACCTGTTGAAACCAAGTGTTTCAAGGCATGAAACAAACTGTTTCAAGTAATGAAACTTCTTGGAACAACTGTCGATTTCGTTCATATGACAGCTCGATTCAACTCACTTGACCGCATAAGTTGCTCTGATTGACCTGTCCGTTCGAAAGGTATTATTTCATTTTTCAGTCAATAATGGATGACTTCTCAGCTGTTAATACCTGATTTCTCAATTATTAATAGCTGACATGACAATCGTTAATAGCTGACGCGTCAGATGTTAATACCCAGTAAATCAAAGTATAATGTAGGATAAACGACCTATATGCCGTGGTGGCAGAGTGAGAGCAAACCCTTGCTCTCACTCTGCCACCATACTTGCTGTAATGCTTGAAATGCCGATGAATAAAGGGATACACGCGAATAATGAGAGCGTTAGGGCAAAACTGCTATCTTTTTCACTTGTAGCAGCTGCCTAAGTTCAAGTTATAAATGCGACAGTTCAGTTTCCGTACCAGTCACTTACTTATTATAGTATTTTTCAAGCAGTTCCTGCATTTCCGGATATTTCCCGTCCGTATCTCCGGTTTCTTTGCGAAGTCTCAATAAGTCCTTCTTCATCTGTTTGATGACAGGTGCATATTTCGGATCGTTGTATGCATTATGATTCTCGTGCGGATCGTTCTGCAAGTCATAGAAGTCCCATGACGGAGTAAAGTCGAAGTTCTCCGTATCAGTCATGTCCAGATTTCGGGCATAATAGAAGATCAGCTTGTAACGGTCTGACCGGATGGCGAAGTGTGCGGGACGAATAGCGTGATTGGTCCAGTAGCGATAGTAGATTTCTTTTCGCCAGTCGGTCGGCGTGTTGCCTTCCAGGTTGCTGACGAAGCTGTCTCCTTGCACATTCTCCATCTTTACTCCGGCAAATTCTGCCAGCGTCGGTGCGAAATCGACATTCAGTATCAGATCATCCAGACGTTTTCCTGCGGGGACCTTATTCGGATAACGGATAACGAAAGGCATACGAGCCGATTCTTCATAAAACATCCGTTTGTCGAAGAAGCCGTGTTCGCCTAGGAAATAGCCTTGGTCGGAGACGTAGATGACGATGGTATTGTCGGCGATATTCATTTCGTCCAGAGCTTTCAGGAGTTTGCCGATGTTGTCGTCGACGGTAGCGCCACAACGGAGGTAGTCACGGATAAACTTTTGGTAGGAAGCACGTCTGGCGGCTGTCCGTTGCATCCCTTCGGTGCTGAACGGCAGTCCGGGGTAGCGGCACCACCACTTGTCGGGATCCTGTGATGCGATGCGCCAGCGGCGTTCCAGTTCTTCCAGTGTCTGTCCTTTGAAAGAACGGCCGTTGGTTTCCGGTCCCCAGTCCAGCAGGTTTTCGGGTTCGGGGAAGGTGACGCCGTCGTAGAGATGCTCCATGCGTATCGGGTAGTCGTAGGGTTCGTGCGTTGCTTTGAAATGGCAGCACATCAGGAAGGGTTGATTGCCGTCCTGCTCTTTCATCCATCGGATGGCTTTCTCGGTGACGAGGTCGGTGGAGAAGCCGAGCACCCGTTCGCCGAACTGGTGGTTGCCGGGCCACGGGTCGGTGCTCTCTATGAAAGTCGGGTCACGGTATTCGCCTTGATCGTAGAAGATGGAGTAGTAGTCGAATCCTTGCGGTTGCGACTGGATATGCCATTTGCCGACGAGTCCGGTGTGGTATCCGTTGGCTTGTAGCAGGGTGGCAAGGGTGGGGATGGAGGTGTCCAGTGAGTCCGCAAGGGTGTACAGTCTGTTCCGGTGACTGTATAGACCGGTGAGGATACTGGCACGGCTGGGTGCTGAGATAGAGTTGGTGCAGAAACAGTTGTCGAGCACTACCCCTTCTTTTGCCAGCCGGCGGATGTTGGCGTTGTGGGCATATTCTGCCAGTACTCCGCCATAGATGCCCCAGGCTTGGGAGGTGTGGTCGTCACTCAGGATAAAAAGGATGTTGGGGCGTTGTCCGGCAGGTTGAGCGCCTTGCAGGTGCGTCATGGTTCCGGCTGCCAGCAGACCGGTAAGTACGAGTTTATTCATATACGTATAGATGTTGCATTTCTTCAAAAGTCAGTCTAAGTTAGACGGTTGCTTTCATGTAGATAAATGATCATATGAACTGATTTTATGCCTAAAGATAGTGATTGTTATTCACTTTGTATTATAATCCGGAAAACTTTTGCGATTTAATGTAATTGATTCCGGTAAAACACTTAATTCCCTTTTTAAAAGGATGTTTTTGTTTTACATCTCTCAATAAGAAACTTTATGTTGATTTTTGGAAGTATTATAGTGATTTTTGAACATTTGTTTTCTTTGCCTGTACCTACTTTTGCGATCAAAACCCATTAATTATCAATTATTATGCTACTACCAAGAAAAATTGTATTTTTCCTTCTCTTGTTTGTCGGATTATCGTTGTATGCGCAACAAAACTGCTTCATTAGTTCGTATGTACGGGGTAATTTCTACAATCGCGGACGTATTTCTGCCGAGAGTTTAAGGGCGAGTGATGATTTGATTTTTCTGAACGTCCGTCCCAATAAAGACGGGTCGCTTTCGTTTGAGAATCCCCGTATCTTTGAGAATGGGAAAGGAGTGACTAGTTGGGAGGAATTGATAAAGTCTGTCCGTGCGGATGTGAAAGGAACAAAGACAAAACTTCGTCTGGGCGCTGCCAGTGGCGAGTGGAAAGCGATGGTTGCAGATGAGGCGGCCCGTGTTGCATTTGCCAAAAACATAAAGAAGATACTGGAAAAGAATAAGCTCGATGGCATCGATCTGGATTTTGAATGGGCGGAGACTGAAAAAGAGTATGAAGATTACAGTCTGGCTATTCTGAAGATGAGAGAGGTATTGGGAGATAAATATGTGTTCAGCGTATCCCTGCATCCTGTGTGTTATAAGATTAGTAAAGAGGCGATTGCTGCGGTCGATTTCATTTCTTATCAGTGTTACGGTCCTTCGCCGGTTCGCTTCCCGATGGAGAAATACTGTTCGGATATACAGATGGCGTTGGCTTATGGCATTCCAAAGGAAAAGCTGGTGGCAGGCGTTCCTTTCTATGGCGTGACAAAAGATGGCTCAAAGAAGACTGAGGCTTACTTCAGTTTTGTGCAGGACGGGCTGATTACGGGGCCGGCACAAAACGAAGTAACCTATAAAGGAGACGTGTATGTCTTTGACGGGCAAAATAATATCCGTGCCAAGACACGTTATGCGATGGACCAGCAGCTCAAAGGAATGATGAGCTGGGACTTGGCTACGGATATGCCGCTGAATGACAGCAGATCGTTGTTTAAGACGATGGTGGAGGAGTTGGGGAGGTGAACTGCTTCAGATAATCTGAAGGAGAGACACCAAACTCATCCTTAAAACATTGACGGAAGTAGCCTGTACTGTTCATTCCTATTTTATAGGCTATTTCCGAGATATTATATTTTCCTTCGAGGAGTAACCGTTCCGCATTCTGCATTTTTACTTTCCGGATGTACTCGTTCGTAGAAAGTCCGGTCAGTGCTTTCATTTTCCGGTAGAGCGTAGAACCGCTCATACACATCTTGTCGGACAGATAAGTGATGTCGATCTTTTCCGAAGAAAGGTTATCCTCAACCAGTTGCGTGATTTTCTCAATGAATTCGTTATCCAGTTTGCTGAGCGCCTCGGTGATTATGGAACGCTTTTCATCCAAATGAGAATTGGGGTTATGATTCGTTCCGGCCTGCTGGAATTGAGCAATCAGTTTCTTTCTCGAATCAAGCAGATTGTTGATGCGGCTTCGCAGCAGTGAAGCACTGAAAGGCTTGGTCAGATAAGAATCCGCTCCCACTTCGTATCCTTCTTCTTTATCCTGCAATGAATCTTTGGCCGTTAGCAGGATGACAGGGATGTGGCTGGTACGCACATCCTCTTTTAGTTGACGGCATAGCGTGATGCCATCCATTACCGGCATCATGATATCGCTTACTATAATATCGGGAATACGGTTGAGAGCCTGCTGTTTCCCTTCCTCACCGTTGCTGCCTGTGATTACTTCGAAAGAGTCGGAGAAAGATTCGGCGATGTATTTCTGTATATCTTCATTGTCTTCTACAATCAGCAGGATAGGTTTGCTCGTTTCCGGTTCCGTATTTTGAGAATCTTCCGGAACAGCTTCTGATATCATTTCCTCCTCTGTTTGCTTCGTAGAGTCTCCATGCAAAGCGTTGGGGTAGATATTGTCTGTTAATAAGCTGATATAGAAAGTACTTCCTTCGTTCTGTATGCTTTCCACCCGGATTTCGCCTTCGTGCAGTTCTACAAGATTTCGGACTAAAGCCAGTCCGATACCTGTGCCGGATGCCTGATGCTTGCCGCTTTCCTGATAGTAACGGTCGAAAACATGAGGCAAGGCTTCCGCAGAGATTCCGTATCCCGTATCACTGACTTTAATCTCCGTATAAGTGACCCCGTTTCGTGTGGTGGGATACAAGCTCAAGGTTATTTTTCCCTGTTCCGTATATTTGATGGCATTGGAAATCAGATTATCAAGGATAATGGTGATGATTTCTTTGTCAAAGAACAGAGGCATCTCTTCTTTTTCTATTTGAATCTGAAAGTCAATCGCTTTCTTTTGGTTGAGTTCTTTGTATTTGAGTCCGATTTCATGAATCAGGGGCACAATGTTGCCTTTACAAACACATAGCTTTTTGTTCTGCGTTTCCGTTTTCCGGAACTCAAGAATCTGATTGATCAGGTTGAGCAGCCGGAGGGCACTCAGGTGGATGACAGAAAGTTTCTGCGCCTGTCTGGTCGGCAGTGACGTGTCTTTCTGCATATCTTCCAGCGGACCGAGGATCAGGGTCAGTGGTGTGCGCAGCTCATGAGTGATGTTAGTATAGAATCGCAGGCGTTCCTGATTCAATTCTTGTTCTTGTTCGTGGTTTTTCTTTTCCAGGGTATAGAGACTTTCGAGGTCTATTTTCTTCTTATAGGCATGGATAATAGTATAAATAATGCTGATAGTGATCAGAATATAAATAAGTTTTGCCCACCATGTCAGCCAGAGAGGAGGGTTGATATGTATCCTGAGAGAGGTCGTGTCCTCCGACCAGTCCTGATTGTGCAGGCGGGCTTTTACCAGAAACTCATACTTGCCGGGAGGAATATTGCGGAAGGTGACGCTGTTTTGCTCGTTGATCGTATACCATGAGTTTTCAAGTCCTTTCAGCATATAGGCATATTCCACCTGGTTGGCCAGTGAATAGTCCTGTACGTTGAAAGTAAGATTAAAACTATTTTGTTCATGAGTCAATTCTATCTCTCCTTCGGAGATGGGAATAGCGGTTTCGTTCTTCTCCCGACTTGTGAGTCGTCCGGGAATTCTCACTTTAGTGATAACCACAGGAGGAATCTGCGGACTGTTTATGGCAATATCGGGGTTGAAGAAACACAATCCGTTGATAGAGCCGAAATAGATGAGCCCGTTATGATCTTTGGTAACGCATCCGCTGATGAAACTTCCTTGTGGGATGTTGTTGGAGTGATCGTAGGTATAGAAACATTTTTTAGAGGTGATATAGCAACTGATACCGGTATTGGTACTTGCCCAGATGTTGCCGTTCTTATCTTCACTGATAGCTCTTATGTGTGTATTGGGCAGTCCTTCTTTTCTTTGAAAAACCTGATAGTCAAAATTACGGGCTGAAGGAAAACATACCAGTCCCTCACCGGTGGCAAGCCACATCTGGCCTTTGCTGCTTCGGTATATCTGATTAATCGTATTGGAACAAAAACCTTCGTATTGGTTGAACTTCCTGACCAGTTGCATATCCGGCGTATATATCCCGACTCCTCCTCCGAAAGTTCCTATCCAGAAACGTCCTTCACTGTCTTGGGCAATGCTGCGTACAAAGTTTTCCAGCAACTGGCTGTTGGAGGTGTCATAATGATGAATCACCTTCTTGCTGGCAAGGTCTATAACGAACACCCCTGCGTGAGTCCCTATCCATATCTTTTTATTCTTGTCTTCATAGAAGACGCGTACGTCGAGAAGCTCATTCTTTTCCAGTTCGATGATCTGAAACTTCTTCAGTCTTGTATTGTAATAGCTGATGTTGCCCAGATAGGTGCCGAACCATAGGTTGCCTTCCGAGTCTTTCAGCGAACAAAGCACTGAGTTGGACAGGAGTTCTCTGTTTTCTTTATTGTAAATGGCCACCCGTTTTCCGTTTTCGAATACGTTAATACCTCCTCCGTCAGTTCCTATCCACAATTTTCCTTGTCCGTCATCGCAGACGCTGCTAACGACTTTGTTGCTCAGCGAACTTTCATTCATTTGGGTGGGTGAATAGCTCCATGTATGGAATGCGGGAGGAGCATTGCTGATAAAATTGATTCCTCCTCCCCAAGTCCCTATCCAGATATTATTAAAAGAGTCTTGAAAGATATACCGTGCGCTGGCGTTGGACAAACTGTAGTTATTGTCCCCTTCGCGGATAAACTCAAAGCGTATTTGTTCGGGCAGCAGAAACTGATTTTGCTGTAAGTCCAGTATCATGATTCCGTTCAGTTCTGTTGCAATCCAGAGTTTGTTGTCTTTGAGTTGTTTGATGGAGAAGATATAGCTTGACAATGCTCCGTGAATATTCCCCGGGTTGTTATGAAAGTTGGTAAATGTTTCTGTATTGGCATTGAACAGGGCTAGTCCTTTGCTGGTTCCGATCCATATATTTCCGTTGGTATCTTTATAGATACAACGCACATCGTTCCCCGGAAGGCTGTTCGGGTTTTGAGGATCATGGACGAAGTGCTTCACGGATTTGTCATTCAGGGAGAGGATGCTCAACCCGCCTTCTACGTGTCCGATGTATAGTTTGCCATCCTCAGCCTCCGTGGCTGTCCAGGTCTGCTCAGAGGGAAGGGCGGGTACTGTGCTTTTGTTATAATGAGTGAATTTCCCGGTAGCGATGTCCAGATACTCTATACCTCTGTAATAAGTACATACCCATAACCCTTTGCCGGCTTGTACGGATGAGGTAATGTGAGTGACATCGTTCGTTATCAGACTTTGTGGGTCTTCCGGATTATATTGGTAGACGCTGAAACTTTGTGTCTCGTAATTATAAGCGTTGAGTCCTGCCCGCTGGGTGGCTATCCAGATAACAGGCTGCACGGGATCGGCGTACACTTCATTGAGTTCGTTGCCGGTAATGCTTTGAACAGAAGAAGATTGCTCCTCTTTATAGTAGGTGATAAAGCGGGTTCCGTCAAACTTATTCAGCCCTTCTTCGGTGGCGAACCACAGAAATCCCTGCTTGTCCTGCGTGATACTCAATACATAATTGTTGGATAAGCCTTGTTCTATTCCTAATCTTTGGATGAGGTAAGGGTGGGCTGCCGCAAATGTGGCGGATAGCAGGAGGAAGAAAGCCGCAATGTATGTTTTCATCGTTTCAGATATTATGTATTCCTTGATATTCACTCTCAAAAGTACAAATAAATCTTGTATTTAGTATAGACAAATGATTCATTGCATGATTTTCTACCCTTTCTGCATGATTTTTACAGCGAATAAAATAAAACAACTGTAATTTTGCAATCAATCAAATAACCGAATCTAATACTTGCAGAAAATGGAATCTGATTCTTTACACGAACATGATAAAAGCTGGAAGGCATTTTTTATTACCACTCTGTTCATCTTGTGTACAGCGAACGTTTATGCGCAGTCATCCGATACAATCTTTTCCCGATATTTCCGTTATGCACAGAACTTCGCAGATTCGTACCCTCGCGAGAAAGTGAGTCTTCATTTGGATAATGCAAGTTATTACCTTGGTGATACGATTTGGTTCAAAGCGTATGTAGTGACGGCTGAACAAAACTTACCGACGACGATCAGCAAACCTTTGTATGTAGAATTACTGGACCAGTTGGGAAATGTCGTAGAGCGGCAAATTATTCAGCTTACGGATGGGGAGGGAACGGGACAAATCATTTTGAACAATACCTTCTTTACCGGTTATTATGAAATGCGTGCCTATACAAAGTGGATGCTTGCTTTTGATAACCCTTCCTGTTTTTCCCGTGTATTACCCGTCTATCGGAAACGGCTGAGCGATGAAGAGACTCCTCGGAGTATAGCTACCTATCGTATGGACGCTTCGATGAAACAGCGGCCGAAGGATAAAGAGAAGAAGTTTACAGTCCGCTTTTTTCCGGAGGGTGGACAATTGGTGAAAGGCATATCTTCGATTGTAGCTTTTGAAGCCACCAGCCGTGACAAAGGAGCTGCTGATGTAGAGGGAACAGTGGTTTTGCCGAGTGGTGAAGAACTGGCGCATATCCGTTCATTGCATGACGGGATGGGTTACTTTGAGTATAAGCCCGAAGAAAAGGCGGGTGTGGCAAAAATTGATTATGAAGGCTCCACTTATCAGTTTGACCTTCCGGAAGCTCTTCCACAAGGATATGTACTCCGAATCGATAACCGGCGGGAAATGTTGGATATCACTGTAGCCCGCAGTTCACAGGCAATGAAAGACACACTGGCTGTTTTTGTATCTTCTCAGGGGCGACCTTACAAATGTATGACACTGGACTTTGAAGATGAATTGAACTGCCAATTCCGGATTTCGACTAAAGAACTACCGCCCGGAGTGCAACAGATATCTCTGGTCAATCTGAAAGGGGAAACGTTATGCGAGCGTTTTTGTTATGTGATGCCGCGTTCTTCCATGCTCCTTGCCTGTAAAACGGATCACGCCCTGTATCGTCCTTTTGAGCCGGTGACTTGCCGGATTAAAGTGAGAGATCATCTGAATCGTCCGGTACAGGCCAATCTTTCTGTATCTATCCGCAACGGTGTGGAGTCTGATTTTCGGGAATATGATCATTCCATTTATACGGATTTGTTGCTTGTCTCCGATCTGAAAGGCTATATTCATCAACCCGGTTTTTATTTTGAGAACCAGTCTGCTGAACGTTTCAAAATGTTGGATGTCCTCCTATTGGTACGTGGCTGGCGGAAGTATGACCTTTCCCGACTGATAGGTAAACGTCCTTTCTTGCCTCGGTATCTTCCGGAGACCTCGCTGACCCTGTATGGACAGGTCGAATCTTATTTCGGTAAGGCGTTACGGAATGTCGGGGTGAGTATTCTTGCGCGCAGGGATTCGGTCTCTATTGCAGGTATGACAAAAACGGATTCATTGGGGTATTTTAGTGCGCCGGTAGATGGTTTTAGCGGTTCTATGGATGCTCTCATACAGACACGGAACGAGGGAAAGAAGTGGAACAAGCAGGCAGTCGTGAAGTTGTTCCGTAATTTTGAGCCTTCCTTACGGAAGCTTGATTATTATGAGCTGAATCCGGAATGGAAAGAGACGGGTGATTTGAAACAGTTGTTGGACACCTTGGATATTGCTTATAAAGATTCTGTATTCGGACCGGATCATCATTTGCTGGATGAAGTGGTGGTGAACGCCAAGCGTCTGAACTTGTTATTGAAGCAAACTGAACGCTTTGAAAAAGAGATTCTGGGTTATTATAATATAACGCAGGTGGTAGATAAAATGCGTGATAAAGGAGAAGCGGTGTACAATCTGCCTATGCTGTTGAAGGAATTAAATCCTAATTTCAGATTGAGTGATTCATTGAGCCTGCACTATAATAACTCAAGAGTTTTATTTATAGTCAACGGCGGGGTTTTATCTTATGGTAAAACGGATTATGTGTTGGACAAAGATGTGGATGCTATTAAATCTATCATGCTTTATTATGATCAGGCAGGAGGGGAATCTGTTTTTGTGATGAACAAGCAGAGTAATAGAGTGACGAAATTTACAGCAAATAATTTTTGGAGTGGTCGCTGGCAGGATGGAGATTTGAGTGAGTTGCCTTTGCAGGATGCTATAGGTGCGGATTCCGGACCAGATGCACTTTGGGGTGAGAAAGATAGAAAGACTATGAAGAAAGGTCCGTTGCAGAAATCGTCAGTAGTAGTTTGCTCCATCACTACGATTGATGACTGGGACCCGAACAAAACTTATAAAGCCCGGCGGGGGATTCGTCATACCTATATACAAGGATATAATGAGCCCTTGGAATTTTATTCACCAGCTTATCCTGATGGCGCTCCTCTCTATACGGAAGATTCTCGCCGCACACTATACTGGAATCCGAATGTGAAAACGAATGAAAAGGGTGAAGCAGTCATTCAATGCTATAACTCCGATAATTCGGCACCGTTAATAATAAATGTAGAGACATTGTATAAAGGTAGTCCGTCATCATTGAATATCTACTCTATAGATTATTAAACTCGATCTATATTATTCATATTCATATAAAGTCCTGCTAAAGAGGAAGAAAGGTGTTGTGTTTCTTGCAGCCAACGTGTGTAAATCGTTTATGAATGATTCTCTACGTTTTTTGAATGATTTTTATAATGTAAAATCTACACTCATTCGTATCTTTGCTGTAGATAACAACGAAATAAACTAATATTATGAAAATGAAAACTAATATAATCTTTAAAAAACTAAAGTCATTCGTCAATCGGTGTCTTTTTCCTGATTATATGTGCTGTTTTATCTTCTTGCGTTTATAACGCTGATATGCCAATAAAGAATTTTTAGTGAACCAATAATTTAATATGTAAAAAGAAAAACGTTATGAAAAGACTATTTCTTCCCTTATTAGGGTTTTTGTCATTGGTACTGATGTGCTGTAATGACAACAAGGAATCAGGTACGGATTCCTATGACCCGAACAAACCTGTCACTATTGACTATTTTACGCCGGACACCGGTCGGGTAGCAGAGAAAGTGATTATTATAGGTAATAACTTTGGAAATGACAAATCTGCGGTAACTGTATTATTTACTGATAATATGGAAAAGGAGAACAAGGCTGCCGTAGTGGGAGTAGATAATACTACGATTTATTGTATGGCGCCACGTCAGGCAGAAGGTTTCAATAAGATTACGGTTAAGGTGAATGATCAGACTGTGGTAGCCGATGAGACTTTTAAATATTCTGTGTCTGAGAATGTATCTACTATTGCCGGTGATTTTGTACGAGCTGAAGGTGCCGGTAAAGATGGAAGCTTAGCGGAGGCTACTTTTGGACAGATGTTTGGTGTTGCTTGCATTGATGAGCAGTCAGGTATTGTAGGTCAGGCATGGGAAAATAATAGTGTACGTTATGTCTCCATAGACGAAGATGCTGTGATTACTATACAGAATGGACCTGTCGTTGGGAAAGTGGCGATATCTAATGATAAAACATTGGCTTATGGTGCTACCATTAATGGTGCTAATACCGTTTATGTCTATAAGAAATCGCAGGCATGGGTTCCTTCTCGGCTTTGTGATATCAGTTCAGGTACTGACCTTTGGGCTGTCGCTTTGGATGGCGACAATAAATGGTTGTATTATGTTACAGCAAGAGGTCGTTTAGGACGTATTGAAGTCGATAATCCAACTAATAATGAGATTTTGTTTGAACATAATGATTTTAGTGGCGGTCCTTTCGCTTACATCGCTTATAGTGCTTTTGAAGATTGTTTCTATGTAACTACTGATAAAAATAAGATTCTGAAAGTTTGGGTAAAAGAAGATGGTACACATGCTTACGAGCAGATTAACCAGAATAATACAGGAACTACAGACGGTTTTTTGGCTGATGAAGCAAAATTCCAGTATTTACGTGGTCTTACAATAGATGAAGATGGTAATATTTTCGTTTGTCAGGGGGATAATAGTCACGTAATACGTAAAATCGCTTATGATGAGAATATGGAGAAAAGATATGTAACTACTGTATTGGGTACATCCACTGTACATGGAACCGATGATGGTTCACCTGATATTGCTTTATTTAATGGACCTCAAGATATTAGCTATGACGGGAATGGTGGTTACTGGATTGCTATGCGCTACGAGCCGGCATTAAGAAAGTATTCAATAGAATAAACACATTAATCAGAATTTAATCATGAAAAAAATAATAAGCATCTTATTTATAATATGCAGTCTCTTTTCTTCTATGGCATACGCTCAGGGAGGGTTGACATATTCCGGTACTGTCATCGGTGAAGACGGATTGGAACTCATAGGCGTGAGTGTTGCTGTGAAAGGGACATCTATTGGAGTAATCACCGACTTGGACGGAAAGTTCCGCTTAAACAATATTCCTCCTAAATCTACCGTTGTGTTTTCCTATGTAGGTTTTGAGAATAAAGAAGTGAAAGTAACCGAATCTAAAGAGCGTGAGACTATTGTCTTGAAACAAAGTATCAGTAGTTTGGATGAAGTAGTGGTAGTAGGTCGTGGTTCACAGCGTAAAGTTTCTGTTGTGGGAGCTATTACTTCTGTTGATCCGGCACAGTTGCAGGTTCCCGCCACTTCTGTATCCAATATGCTTCAAGGTCGTGTGCCGGGCATCATTGGTGTGACTCGTAGTGGTGAGCCGGGCAATAACTTCTCTGAATTTTGGGTACGCGGTATCAGTACGTTTGGGGCAAATGCTTCGGCACTGATCTTGATTGATGGTGTAGAAGGTGACTTGAATACACTCGACCCTGCAGATATTGAAAGTTTCTCAGTTTTGAAAGATGCTTCGGCAACTGCCGTATATGGTGTGCGTATTTGCGGCCGGCGACGGCTGCCACCGAGAGCAGGATGCCGAGCATCACCCCGAGCAACGCCGCGAACAGCACCTGGTATTGGGGGGCGAGCAGGAAGGTGATCGTGTGGGCGGGAATCCAGAAGAACGGGATTGTCTTCTTGAATACGAATCCCCACTGCACCTCCCAGTTGAGCGACGAGATGATCCGCCGCATGGGAATCGGGCGGACGAGAGCCCGCAGCGAACCGCCGTTGTTCAGGATGTGCGTGTCGGTGATCTTGTGCAGGGTCATGAATACGGGGGCGAAGGTGGTGTTCATGGTGAGGCTGATGAGCAGTGCGCCGATGAATTTCAGCGGGGTCAGCTCTCCCTTCATGGCTGCGGCTACCCCCTCGATGCCGAAACTCTCCGCCACGGCCGGCACGCCGATCGATAGCGTCTTCATCATAGCGGCGATCCAGACGCCCAGGAAGCCCCACACCACGGCGCGGGGCAGGATACCGAATCCCGGCTCGTTGTAGCGACCGGTCTTGATGCGCAACCCGATCACCTCGCCGGCAGTCGATAGGATGCCGAATTTGAGCAGGGCCATCAGGTAGGGGTGAGATGCATTGCAGGCCAGGTAGGCTGCGTAGAGATCGTTCGAAAGGAAGAAGGGAGCGAGCAGCAGTACGACGGCTCCGATGAATGCGAGGTCTTTAAGTTTCATGGATTCTTTTGTGTGACGGGTGCTTATGGTTTGAGCAGGATACGAGCCTGTGCGAGTGCGGCTTCCGTGATTTGGCTGCCCGATAGCA
>OGWT01001314.1_pt1 | contig 19360 bp, 18 predicted proteins | sample 1576101 | NCBI WGS metagenome assembly OGWT01 (sample SAMEA3541481, study PRJEB24748) | human gut metagenome | biome: human gut; feature: human-associated habitat; material: faeces | place: China | collected 2012 | reverse complement strand
GAATGGTCTTGAAAAAGATGCCCTACACTTGGTAGGCATCGAGAACGCCTGTTTCATAGCATCGAAGGGAAAATTGTAATTGAGTTGTAATTCTTGAGGCCGAATCTCCACTTTTGAAAAAGTCCTCTCACTTGGTAGCCGACGAAAAAGACCAAAAGAAACCATCTTTTTGAGAATTAACAAAAAGGTCACAAATGACTGACCTTCAAAGAAGCGTTTCTACTATTAACAGAAAAAGCGGCCTGAAATGGGGGGTGTTGACGCTGTTTTTTTGCCTTCATTGAAGGTTGAGCGCGTTCCCTCACTTGGTAGGCATCGAGAAAGGCTGGTTGACAACCTTCATTTTGAAAATTAACAGAAAGTTAACAAAACAAGATGCGCCGAACAAGAAACAACCGCCGCCCACTCCGAGAAAGAGTGGGCGGCGGTTGCAATTCAAATTTTTGATTCAGGAAATCAGATGCTCGCTAAAATATCTGTCAGTGTGGCGACAAATGCTTCATCCTGCTCCTTCGTCCGCTTTGCGCTCCCCTTGGGGTACTTCCCGGCACGGAGGAGTTTCTTGTTTTCGTACCGCCGCAGCATGAGAGAGTCTATGTTGTCGGCGGTGTACTCCAGACCGTTCTGGTTCAGCACTCGTGCGCATTTAGCAAGGCACATACTCGCCAGCCCGTAGTCCTGCGTTACGACAATATCACCCGGCTTTACCCGGTTGACCAGCGCAAAGTCCACGCTGTCAGCTCCTTTATCGAACACCAGCGTCTGCGCACCTTCACGTTCAATCTGGTGAGAGGTGTCGCACAGGATGATAACCGGAACACAGAACTGCTTTGCAATCTGTAACGTCAAATCGACCACCGGACAGCCATCTGCATCAATCAAAATTGTCATGCGTGTTCCTCCATTTCCCACTGAAATGCCCTTGCGGTACGCAAATCGGCGCCTTTGAAATGCCCGCCGCTGTTCCATTCAAGGGTGCAGTCTACTCCATGCGCTGTAAGCTGGCTGTGCAGGACACGGATGTTATCGCCCACCGCAGCCATGACGGCGTTTTTCGTGTGCTCTTCCTTGTCGCCAAGGCTCAGATAAATGTGCTGCGTCTGTATCGGGTGCTGTTGTTCAAACTCTATCCAGCCCGGAAACCAAACAGAGGGCGAGGCGGCGGCGACACCGTAGAACAAATCGGTCTGGGTGGATGCCCACAAAGCGAACAGCCCGGCCAGCGAGTAGCCGCCCAGAATGATTTTGACGTTTTCCGGGAGAGGAAACTGCTGCTCCAGTGTGGGAATGACCTGCTCCGTCAGAAAGCGCAGGGTGTCCCCAGCTTTGCCGCCGAAGCCTTGCTTTCCCCACACGGCAGGGGCTTTCCACGGAGAAAGCGCATCGTTCCAGCTTTCCACCGGGAGAGCCGCAAACAGAAAATTCCGGCTGCTTTGTGCGATCGCCGCCACTTCATAATCCATACTTTGCAGCTCATGCTCACCTGTCATTTGGAGCAGCAAGTATTCTGCATTAGCCCCGCCGTAAATGCGGCAAGGTGTGTTCCCGATTTGCATTGTCTGTGCTGTCACTGCGGCATCCTCCCGAAAAAAATTTGATAAGCCCAGTATAGCAACTAAAAAATCGTTTTGCAATTCAAACGGTTTTCAGAGCAGGCGCAAGCGGCACAGAGGTACATTCCCCTCTGCTCTCTGGCAAATTACAGCGCGGATGTGATATAATGGAGAAAAACCACCGGAGAACGGCACAAAAGACGGAGGATGGCATGATGGGGCAGAGGCAGCGAGAACAGGTTCAAAGAGGCTGTGCGGTGGGCACCGTGGTGCTGCTGGCATGGCTGTGCCGGGTGCTCCCGCTGGAGGGGATGCCCTCCGGCCTGCAGGAAGCCTGCGGCATCCTCCGGCTGTGCAACCGGCAGATGTTCCGGGTCTACCGTGCCCTCTCCGGCCGGGATCTGCAATCGCTGAAGGAGCTGCACCAGCAGGTGTGGGCTCCCGCTCCTGAGACCCCGGTGCTCCCGGCGGTGCAGGATGCCAAGCTGATCCAGACCGGCACCAGCGGCTGGCTGGCAGACCTGATGCTGGGCGCAGGCATGGTGCTGTCTGCAGCGGGATATTGGATGGAACGCAAGCGCAAGGCCATGTTCTACAAGTCCCAGCACTGAACCCCAACCCCCAAAGGCCCCGGGCAAACGCCCCGCTGACCCTTTGGGCCATGCATCACATTCTTTGACGATTCCCCCAAAAAGTTGCTTCCCAGAATCTCCTGTCAATCGCTATCCCCTGAGGCAGCGGGCCCGCACGCCGCTGCCTCGCCCCGGAGGGTCCCGCAAGCCCTCCGGGGCTTTTTTTGTTGGCCGCATGGCCCGTTCCGGCAGAAAAAAACAGGGCTGCTCCACATCTCTGTGGGGCAGTCCTGTCTGGCTGCGCGGGTCAGCGCATGGGCTTCCGGGGTCTCCGGAAGGGTGCGGCTCAGCGCGCGGTTTTCTTTTCCTCCGGAGCCTCCGGGTTGTTTTCCAGGTTCAGCTCGGGCATCAGCTCGTTGCTGATGATGGTCAGCATCTGTTCCAGCTTCTTCACGTCCTCTTTGGGGAAGCGCTTGTTCACCCGCTGGACCACCGTGCTCAGGTAGGAGTAGCTGATGTTGTAGTAGTCGATATACTTCTGGGTGGGCCGCAGGTGATACTCCCGGCGGTCGGTGGTGGACTGGATCTTTTCCACATAGCCCTTGCGCACCAGCGAGCCGATCTTATACGCCGCGTTGGGGGTGGAGATCTGCATCATCCGGGAAAACTCCGCAATGGTGGGCTCCCCCATGGCCATAATGCCCTCCATGCAAAAGGATTCCACCGTGGTCAGGGTCGCCTCACGGGTGGCAAAGCGCTGGAACACGTTCTGGTAGAAATGGAGCTTGAACTTGGTATAGACATCGTTGAATGCTTTTTCCAGCATGGTACGGTCTCCCTTCGAACACTCAATTTCCTTTAGTATATCACGCTTTGGTCTTTTTGCCCAGCTTTACGCGCAGAATGTTCAGCACCACCAGCTCCAGCACAATGGCAACGCCCAGCAGGATCAGCGAGGTCCACAGGCTGGCGCTGCTGCCCAGGAACATCTGGGTCAGGCCGGTGATCACATAGCACGCGGCGGAACAGGAAGCGGCGGTAATGGCGTAGGGCAGCTGGGTGGAAACATGGTTCACATGGCTGCAATGGGCACCGGCAGAGGCCATGATGGTGGTGTCGGAAATGGGAGAGCAGTGGTCGCCGCACACAGCGCCGGACAGGCAGGCCGCAATGGAGACCACCAGCATCTCGCCCTGGGGGAAAGCGTGGCAGACAATGGGGATCAGGATGGAGAAGGTGCCCCAGGAGGTGCCGGTGGCAAAGGCCAGGAACACCGCCACCAGGAAGATGATGACCGGCAGCAGGTACTGCAGGGCAGCAGCGGAGCCGCCCAGCAGGTTGGCAACGTAATATTTTGCACCCAGCAGGTTGGTCATGCCGGAAAGCGTCCAGGCCAGGGTCAGGATCAGCATGGGGCTGACCATGGCCTTGAAGCCATCGGGGATGCAGGCGGCAAAATCCTGGAACGTCATCACGCTGCGGACACGGTAGAACACAAAGGTGAACATCAGGGCAATGCTGCTGCCCAGCACCAGACCGGCGGAGGCGTTGCAGTCGGAGAAGGCGGTGATGAAGTCCACGCCCTCAAAGAAGCCGCCGGTGTAGATCAGGCCAAAGATGCAGGCCGCGATCAGCACCAGCACCGGGGCCACCAGATCAATGACATGGCCGTGGGCATCGTCCTCGGCATCCACATCGTCGCCGTAGGGGCGGTCAGCCGTGGTGAAAAGGTCGCCGGCCCGGGCGTTGTCCTCGTGCTGCTTCATGGAGCAGTAGTCCGTGCCCGTGAAGATGAGGAACAGGCTCATCACAATGGTCAGCAGGGCGTAATAGTTGTAGGGAATGGTGCGCAGGAACATGGTAAAGCCGTTGATGCCGGAGCCTTCGGGCACGCTGGAGGTAACGGCGGCGGCCCAGCTGGACACCGGCGCAATGATGCAGATGGGCGCGGCGGTGGAATCAATGAGGTAGGCCAGCTTTGCGCGGGAGACCTTCTGCCGGTCGGTCACGGGGCGCATCACGGAGCCCACGGTCAGGCAGTTGAAGTAGTCGTCCACAAAAATGAGCATGCCCAGAATCAGGGTGGCAAACTGCGCCCCGGCCCGGGTGTGGATGTGGGTGGAGGCCCAGCGGCCAAAGGCGGCGCTGCCGCCGGCCTTGTTCATCAGGGCCACCAGAATGCCCAGCATCACCAGAAAAACCAGAATGCCCACGTTGCTGCTGTCAGAGAGCTTGGCAACCATGCCGCCGTCCTCGTTGAAGAACAGGGTGTTGAGCGCCAGCTCCAGGTTGCCGTTGGCAAAGAGCAGCGCGCCGGTGGCAATGCCCACCAGCAGGGAGGTGTAGACCTCCTTGGTGTTCAGGGCCAGCACAATGGCCACCACCGGCGGCAGCAGGGAAAGCATGGAGCTGTACACCGCGGGGGCGTAGCTGGCCGGGTCGGCAATGGTGCCGGGGGTGGCTGCGGTGCACCACAGCAGCAGGGCAAACACCAGCAGTGCCCCCACCCAGGAGAGATTTGTCTTTTTCATACATGATTCCTCACTTGATTTTTTGTCCCGGCCCGGGGCAGACTATCCCCATTGCAAACGGAAAGGGGGCCGCCGCCACGCCGGATTATAAAGCGCTGTATTTTGAGCTGTTCCGCGCCAACGAACAGGCCATTCGCCTGCTGACCGCCGCCCAGCAAAAGGCGGAAGCGCAGGTGATGGAAGAGGACAGAGTGCCGCTGTATCTGCACGGTCAGCCTGCCCACAATGCCAAAGGCTCCCCCTTTGGGGGAGCTGGCAGCGCCAACGGCGCTGACTGAGAGGGCGAGGCCGTTACCCCTTCTTCGCCTCTGCCTTTGCGGCAAACTTGGCGTTGTTGATGATGAACCGCTCGTGCACGCCACCGCCCACGGGGCCTTTCTCGTCGTGCAGGGAGACCTTGAACACCAGCTTGCGGCCTTCCACGGCGGTCAGCTCGCTCTCGCAGGTCACAGTCATGCCCACAGGGGTGGGGGCGCTGTGCTCCAGCTCCAGCCGGGTGCCCACGGTGCCGCAGCCCTCGTCCAGCGCGGCGGCAACGCTCATCCAGCAGGTTTTTTCGGCCAGTGCCACCAGCGCGGGGGTGGCAAATACATCCAGCGTACCGCTGCCCATGGTCTTTGCAGTGTTCTCGGCAGTAACGGCGACACTCTGCTCGCCGCGGATGCCAGCTTCCAACATAAAAATACATCCTTTCCAGATGCCCGAAGGCGAAAATTTAGAAATACATTGTTAGAATACCACACTTTTGGCACAGATGCACCTGTTTGGGCGTTTTTTTCTGCAAATCTCCCCTCCGACCCCTGTTCTTCCTTCATTTTGCCGAAAACCCGGTGGAATTTTTTGTAAAAATGCCGAAAATTCCAAAAGTACTTGACGGGGATGGAGGGGGGGGGGGTAAACTGTAAAATGGAAGCTGTGTCCTTGCGATTTTACGACGGCGCGGCGGGGGATTTTTTTGGAATAATATGAGGTGATTAGTATGAGACAAAAACGGAAGCTTCTCAAAGCGGTATCGCTCACGGTCGTGTCGGCAATTGCGGCGCTGGCACTCCTGACCGGCTGCGGCGGGGATGCAGGTGGCTCCCCCACCCCTCCGGCATCGTCCGGGAACCCTGCGTCCAGCACCCCCTCCGGCGGGGATGGAGGGTCGGAGCCTGATCCTGACCCTGATCCGGACCCGGATGAAGATCAGGAAACGCTGGTCACGCAGGAGCAGATCGAATGGGATTATACCACCAATGGTTCCGGTGGCGTGACGCTGACGGGCTATCATAGCAACAACAGAAGCAGAACTATCCTGAAACTGACCGGCGAGGTGAATATCCCCGAAACGGTCGGCGATAACCTGAAGGTCACGGCAATCGGAGCGAACCTGTTCTATGGGTGCAGAAACATAACCAAAGTGACGCTCCCGGAGACCATCACAGAGATTGGGAACAACGCATTTCAGGAATGTGAAAATCTAACCAGCGTCAATATTCCGGAAAGTGTAACGAAAATTGGCTCGGAAGCATTCTACCTCTGTGAAAGCCTGACCAGTGTCAAACTTCCGAAGTCGCTGACAAAACTAGACCAATATGGTGTTTTCCGTAGTTCGGGTCTGACCAGCATTGACCTTTCCGGAATTACGGAGATGGGCTGGTCTGAGTTTGACGACTGTGTGTCCCTCAGCAAGGTAACTCTTTCGGAAGAGTTGAAAGTCATCCCGATGGGAACCTTCTCGGGCGATGAAGCATTGACGGAGATCACGATCCCGGCCAGTGTCACGACGATTGAGGCGTGTGCGTTTGAAGGGACGGGTCTGAAAAAGGTTCACGTCCCGGATACTGTCAAAGTTTTGGAAGAACAGGTCTTTGCCGGTTGCGAAAATCTGACAGAGATCACTCTGCCGTCGAGTATGACAGAAATTCCTAATTTCTTCTTGGGAGGTACGCCTTCTCTTAAGTCTGTCAATATCCCGGCCGGTGTGACAAAAATTGGAGCCTGTGCCTTTCTGCAGTCGGGCATTCAAAAGCTGAATCTTCCCAGTGGTGTGACGGAAATCGGCGAACGCGGTTTCTCGCAATGCATGAGCCTTGAGGAAATTTATATTCCCGCAGGTGTCAAAGAAATGGACGAGAGCGTATTCAGAGAGTACAATAACAATCTGAAGATCTACTATGGAGGAGATAAAGATCAGCTGAAATATACGAGACAGTATTTCAACGGTTATGTCTCTGCTCCGGACTGGGCAAACAAAATCGAGCACAAGGACACTTCCCCGCTTTCTATGCTTTCCCTCTTCTCCCTTTTCTGATTGAAGCAACCCGCTATGGGGCTGCCGCGCCTGTGTGCGCGGCGGCCCCTTTTTGTTTGCCCCAAAACGCCGACTGTCTGCAAATTGAAACTGCAAATTTCTTGCGTTTTGCGGTTTGTTTTAACTATTTTGAAAAGTGGACAAAAATCTTTTCAAAACCCCTTGACAGAAGCTCTTCTGCATGATAACATGAACACATGAACAGACGTTCATGTAAAACGCGGCAAAAGGAGAACGGACATGATCGGATTGGAGCAGATGACCCCGGCGGGGCAGGAAAACACGGAACCGGTGGTGATGCCGGATGACGAGGTGCTGTATGAGCTGGCCGACCTGTTCCGGGTGTTCGGCGACTCCACCCGCATCAAGATCTTATATGCGCTGCATGACAATGAGCTCTGCGTGCAGGACATTGCCAACGCGGTGCAGCTGAGCCAGTCGGCAGTGAGCCACCAGCTCCGGGTGCTCAAGGATACCAAGCTGGTGCGCTTCCGCCGGGATGGCAAAACCGTTTACTATGCACTGGATGATGACCATGTGAGAAGCATCCTGTCGATGGGCATGGACCACATTGAGGAGTAAACGGAAAACGCAGTACACTGCCTCCGGGCGCACAAGGCGTGCCTGAGAGGTCTATATAAAATAAAGAGAGGTACTTATAATGAAGAAGAGCTACAAGATCGAAGTTGACTGCGCAAACTGCGCCCAGAAGATGGAGGATGCCGCCAACACCGTTGCAGGCGTGGCGCAGGCTACCGTCAGCTTTATGACCCAGAAGATGAAGGTGGAGTTTGCCGAGGGTGCAGACCCCCACAACACCATGGTGAACGTTCTGGCTGCCTGCAAAAAGGTCGAGGACGACTGCGAGATCTTCGATATCTGAGGAAACAGGGGTTTGTAACTCCGGTGCGGCTCCCCTGCGGGGGAGCTTTTTGTGACGCATTTTTCGGGCAGAACGGCCCAAAAGCCGGTGTGGGAAACTGTGGAAAAGAAAACGGGTTTTCAACAGTTTCCACCGGGTTTTCAACAGCTTCTGCGAAAAAGTGCAAAAAGAAACGCGAAAAAGCAGGTTTTCTCCGGGAAAAGTCCGTGGAAAACTCAGGGGAAAACGTGGAAAAGTCTATCCCGTGGGGAAAACCTGTTGAATCCACCCCGCCCGCCGCGGCGCATTGCGGCCCAGAACCCAGAAAAAAGGAGAGTACAGATATGAATAAAAAGCAGAAGAAGAACCTGTACCGGATCATTGCTGCTCTGGTGCTGGTGCTCATCCTCAAATTGCTGCCCCAGTTTCCCACGCCGGTGGAGCTGCTGCTCTACTGCATCCCCTATCTGGTGGTCGGCTGGGATGTGCTCCGCAAGGCACTGCTGGGCATCAGGAATCGCCAGCCCTTTGACGAGTGCTTCCTGATGGCTGTTGCCACCGTGGGCGCGTTTGCGCTGGGCGATTATGTGGAGGGCTGTGCCGTTATCATCTTCTACCAGATCGGCGAGCTGTTCCAGAGCGTTGCCGTGGGCAAGAGCCGCCAGAGCATTTCCAGCCTGATGGATATCCGCCCCGATTACGCCAATGTTGAGGACGAGGACGGCAAACTGGAGCAGGTGGACCCCGATGATGTGGAGGTGGGCACCGTGATCGTGGTCCAGCCCGGCGAGCGGGTGCCCATTGATGGCATCATCGTGGAGGGAACTTCTGCCCTGAACACCGCCGCCCTGACCGGCGAGAGCCTGCCCCGGGATGTCCGCTCCGGTGATGAGGTCATCAGCGGCTGTGTGAACATGACCGGCCTGCTGAAGGTGCGGACCACCAAGGAGTTCGGCGAATCCACCGTTTCCAAGATCCTCGACCTCGTGGAAAATTCCAGCATGAAGAAGGCCCGCACCGAGAACTTCATCACCCGCTTTGCCCGGGTCTACACCCCCGCTGTCTGCTACGGTGCACTGGCGCTGGCCTTTGTTCCCCCCATCGTTCTGCTGCTGATGGGCCAGCCCGCCCGCTTCGGTGACTGGGTCTACCGCGCCCTGACCTTCCTGGTCATCAGCTGTCCCTGCGCTCTGGTCATCTCCATCCCGCTGAGCTTCTTCGGCGGCATCGGCGGTGCGTCTGCCTGCGGCATCCTGGTCAAGGGCTCCACCTATCTGGAAGAGCTGGCCCGCACCGGCATCGTGGTGTTTGATAAGACCGGCACCCTGACCCAGGGCACCTTCAAGGTGGTGGGCATCCACCCCGAAAACGGCGTGACCGGGGATGCCCTTGTGGAAGCCGCCGCTCTGGCCGAGAGCTGGTCCAAACACCCCATCTCCCTGAGCATCAAGAACGCTTATGGTAAGGACATTGACCCCAGCCGTGTGACCGATGTGCAGGAGCTGGGCGGCCACGGCGTGACCGCAAAGGTGGACGGCAAAGAAGTTGCCGCCGGCAACGCCCGCCTGATGGCAAAGCTGGGCCTGACAGCTCCCGAGATCACCGAGCCGGGCACCATCGTCCATGTTGCCATGGAGGGCAGATACGCAGGCTATCTGCTCATCGCTGATGTGGTCAAACCTCACAGTGCCGCTGCCATCAAGGGCCTGAAACAGGCCGGTGTCCGCAAGACGGTCATGCTGACCGGCGATGCGGAGCCTGTGGCAAAGGCCGTTTCCGCCGAGCTGGGGCTGGATGAATACCATGCAGGCCTGCTGCCCGGCGACAAGGTGGACCAGATCGAAACGCTCCTCGCCGCAAAGCAGCCCAAAGAAAACCTCGCCTTTGTGGGCGACGGCATCAACGATGCCCCGGTTTTGTCCCGTGCCGATGTGGGCATCGCCATGGGTGCTCTTGGCTCCGATGCTGCCATCGAGGCCGCTGACGTTGTCCTGATGGACGATGACCCGGCCAAGATCGCGCTGGCCATGCGCATTGCCCGCCGCACCCTGCGCATCGTGTATCAGAACATCGTGTTTGCTCTGGCGATCAAGTTTGCCTGCCTGGTGCTGGGCGCGCTGGGTCTGGCCAGTATGTGGACCGCCATCTTCGCCGATGTGGGCGTGATGGTGCTGGCCGTGCTGAACGCCACCCGTGCCCTGTACACCAAAGATCTTGCAAAAAAGAATGTGCAGTGACCGTGCTCTCTGCCCCCGCCTGAGTGTTGATGCCCCGGCGGGGGCTTTTCGCTGCCGGTGAATTGCATTCTGCCCGGAGTGATGGTACAATAAGACACAGTGACCCCCGCTGCCGGACGTTTTTCCGGCAGATAGATGGAAGAAAGAAGGCTTTTTATTATGAGCATGAACACGGTTCCTGAGCGTCTGGCTGCCCTGCGGGCTGCCATGAAGGCCAACGGCGTGGACGTTTATCTGATTCCGGTGGGTGACCCGCATTCCAGCGAGTACCTGCCTGACCATTACACCTCCCTGACCTATTTCTCCGGCTTCCACGGCGAGAACTCCAACTTCGTCGTCACCCCCACCGAGAGCGCTGTCTGGGCAGACGGCCGCTACTTTGTGCAGGCCGAAAAGGAGATCGCCGGTACCGAGATCCAGCTGATGCGGATGGGTGAGCCGGGCGTGCCCACCGTGGAGGAATACTGCGGCAAGGTGCTGCCGGAGAACGGCGTGCTGGGCCTGTGCGGCCTGACCGCTTCCTGCGGGCTGGTGCGCGGCGTGCAGAAGAAGCTGGATGCCAAGAAGGGCACCATCAAGACCCTGAACCTTGAGGATGAGCTGTGGACCGAGGGCCGCCCCGCCCTGCCTGCCACCCCGGCATGGATCCTGCCCAAGGAGTATGCGGGCTTCTCCCCTGCCGAAAAGCTGGAGCGCCTGCGCGGCAGGCTCAAGGAGCTGGGCTGCACCGCACAGCTGGTGGGCAAGCTGGATAATCTGGCCTGGCTGCTGAACCTGCGTGCCATGGATATCCAGTGCACCCCCTATGCCATGTCCTACTGCTATGTGACCCCGGAGCGCGCGGTGCTCTTTATCAACACCGCGCGTCTGGGCGCGGAAGCTGCCGCAGAACTCAAAGCCAACGGCGTGGAGATCCGGGAGTACGATGACGTGCTCAAGTTCCTGGCCGCTGAGACCGAGCCCCAGATCGTGCTGGCCGACCCTGCATCCGTGAACTTTGCCGTTTACGAGACCCTGCAGAACAACGCCGCCCTGACCGTGAAGGATGAGGCCGACCCCCTGCTGCCCATGAAGGGTGTGAAGAATGAGGTCGAGCTGGCTCACGACCGCGAAGCCCATCTGCGGGATGCGGTTGCCATGGTGCGGTTCCAGAAGGAGCTGGAAGAGCGTCTGGCTGCCGGGGAAGAGCTGACCGAGCTGACTGTGGACGAGATCCTCCACAAGTACCGCTCCGCACAGGACAAATTCATCGTGGAGAGCTTTGGCACCATTGCCGCCTACGGTGGAAACGCTGCCATGATGCACTACCACGCCACCGAGGAGGACCATGCCAAGCTGGAGCGCAAGGGCTTCCTGCTGGTGGACAGCGGTGCCACCTATCTGGACGGTACCACCGATATCACCCGCACCTACCCGCTGGGTGAGCTGACCGAGGACGAAAAGCTGTTCTACACCTGGACCCTGCAGTGCCACATCGACATTGCAAAGGCTGTCTGGCTGAACTACTGCGACGGCCATATGCTGGATACCATCGCCCGTGAGCCGCTGTGGCAGCACCTCATCAACTACCGCTGCGGCACCGGCCACAGCGTCAGCTTTGTGGGCAACGTCCATGAGGGCCCCCACGCTTTGAACGGCCGCAACACCACCCTGATGCGCCCAGGCATGATCGTTACCGACGAGCCCGGCGTGTACGAGGCCGGCGAGGTGGGCATCCGCATCGAGAACGAGATCGAGTGCTACCACAAGGCCGACAACCAGTACGGCACCTTCCTTGCCTTCCGTCCCCTCACCTTTGTGCCCATCGCTACTTCTCCCATCGTGCCCGGCGTGCTGGACAAGGAGCAGGTCGCTTGGCTGAACGATTACCACCGCAAGGTGTTCGAGCAGCTGGCACCCCGCCTGACCGAGGACGAGCGCGCATGGCTGGCCGAGAAGTGCGCTGCCATCGGCTGCTAACGCTAAAAAGGACAAAAGTCAGCTGCCGCTTGCCGTCCTGACTCTTGCCGTAAAAATGCAATTCCGGGCAGACCGCAGTCTGCCCGGAATTGCTTGATTTAAGATGATTTTTCCGCTGATGATGGCCAGAGCAACGCGGAGGCCATTCCAAATCGTCTACCCTGCAAAGGAAACCAAACCATGATCTTTCACATTGCGATCTGCAGCCCGGACGGGGCGCTGCGCAGCAGGCTGGAGCACCAGTGCATGGAGTTCTTCGCCCGGCGGGAGGACGCCTGCATCGTGGAGCAGCTGCAAAGCCCGGAAGCGCTTTTGCAGCAGGATGCCGCCGGGCTGCGGTACGAGCTGTACCTCATTGAGCTTGCGGCGGTAGCCCGGCCCGAAGGGCTTACGGCGGCGGCAGAGCTGCGCCGCCGGGGCCGCCGCGCGCCGCTGGCCTTTGTGGCCCGCACCCCGGCGCACGCATACAGCGCCTACCGGGTGGACGCCATGCAGTATCTGCTGCAGCCGGTGCACCAGCCGGAAGTTTCTGCCCTGCTCAAGCGGGCGGTGGAGCCGGAATACGGCCCAACCCTTACCGTGACCACCGCCGACGGTGTGCGGGCGCTGGCCTATGCCGAGATCGAATATCTGGAATGCACCCATCATATCGTGCACTTCCACCTGACCACCGGGGAGGATGTGGCCTCCCTCTCGCTGCGGGTGCCCTTTTCTGCGGTGGCGCAGCCGCTGCTTGCGGACGGCCGCTTTGTGCAGCCGCACCGCTCCTATGTGGTCAATCTGGAGGCGGTGCAGCTGCTGGCACCCGGCGAGGTACGGATGCGCAGCGGGGCGCGCATCCCCATCCCCCGCGGACGGGAAGCCGCCGTCCGGGAGGCCTTCTGCGCCCGGGTAGGGTAAAAAGTAAAAAGTCGCTGCACATTCGTGCAGCGACTTTTTACTTAATGATTTATTCTTCCTTATGCCGGGGCTTTTTGCGGCGGGCGTGCTTTTGGGGCTTGCGGCGGGGCTTTTTGCGGGAGGGCTCGGGCTGGACAGAGGCATCGTTCAGGCGGGACATCGCATCCAGCAAAGCGCCCTGCAGGCTGTCCGAGGGTACCCCGCTCTCCGAAAAGGCGAACAGGAATTTATAGATCTGGGGCTGCAGCTCCTCGTACAGCCCAAGGCGGGTGTACACCTCCTTGAACAGCTGAAAAATCTGTGTCTTGTTCTCTACGATGCCGCGCAAATCGATCTGGGTATGACAGAGGCTTTTGGGGTTCTGGATATAATGATATCCGGCCTCGGGGATGGAAACGAACACCTGTGCGTGTTCAAGATACCCCATGTTGAAGATCAGATCCTCGGCCCAGTGCACATCGGGCGCAAAGGCAAGCTGATTTTGTGCAATGATCTCCCGGCGGTAGAGCTTGTTCCACAGCACGCCGTAGTAAAAGGAGGCGGGCTGCTGCATCAGGCGGCGGGCGTAGTCCTCCCGGCTGTAAACGCCCTGCGGCAGAAAGCCGTATTTGTGCACCTCGGTCTTGGGGGCTTCCGGCTCGATGCCAAGGGAGGTCTGCAGCGTTTCCAGCGCGTGCCCGGTCTTGCTGGAGTTGGAGGGGATCACCATCCAGTACGGGGCGATCACAAGGTCGGCGTTGTGCTGCAAGGCGGCCTGCACAAGGTTCTGGGTGTAATCAGGGTCCAGTGCGTCATCACTGTCCGCAAACTGGATATAGTCGCCCTGCGCAAGGGTAAGCCCGGCATTCCGCGTGCGGGAAACACCCTCGTTCTCCTTATCCACCACCACGATGCGGGGGTCCTTGGCCCGGAACTGCTCACAGATGGCAAGGCTGTCATCCGTAGAGCCATCATTCAGCACGATGATCTCCAACTCCTGATAGGTCTGACTGCAAATGCTTTCCAGACAGCGGGAAAGCCCCTTCTGGGCGTTGTACACGGGCACAATGATGCTGACGAGAGGGTTCGTCATGGCAGGGCCTCCTTTTTTGACGACAAAATTTGAGTATTATTATTATCATACTCCAGCGGCGCCCGGATTACAAGAGCGCCGCACTGTGGCAGTTTTGTGAAACCTTACGCCTGCGCCCAGTCCAGTGCAGTCCAGTCCGGCAGGAACTGGTCGCAGATGCGGCGCAAAGCGGGGGCGTCGGCGGCGCTGGTGGTGTCCTGAATGCCCACCAGATAGAAGCCGGCGTCATGGGCGGTCTGGGCAGCGTAGAGCGCGTCCTCGCACACGGCGCACCCGGCGGGGTCTGTGCCGCCAAGGCGGTGCAGCGCCTCCATAAAGGGGGCGGAGCTGCTCTTGCTCATGGCGCCCCGCGCCTCGATGTAGAAATCAAAGTATTCGTCGATGCCAAGGCGGGTCAGCACGGTGCGGCACTGGCTGCTCCATGTGTTGGAGCAAATGCACATCCGTGCGCCCTCGGCCCGCAGCCGGGCAAGGGTGTCCCGCACGCCGGGCTTCAGTTCCACCTTCTCGTACAATTGGGCGATCACCTCGCGCATCACGTCCAGATAGCCGTTCCTGTCCAGCGGCAGCGCATACTCCCGGATGAGGTACTGTGCGCCGTCCTCCATGCCCATGGTCAGCAGGGTCTCGTGCAGGTCTGCCTTCGGGGTGCGGCCAAAGCGCGCCAGCAGCGCCTCCGGGGCGCCCTCCCATACCACCACCATGCTGTCGGTCAGGGTGCCGTCCATATCAAAGATCCATTGTTTGCAGTGCATACGTTCCTCCTGTTGTGCGCCCTCCGGGCCGCCTTTATACTCATCTCCGGTTAGTATAGCACGAAACTTTCACAGGAAAAAGGCATGATCTCCGAAAATTCGGGAGAATTTTACCTGAAAGTATGGTATAATTATAACAATTTTAGAAAATACCGGGAACGTGCACGGGAGGGCTGGATATGGAACGCAGAGAACCCACGCAAAAACCCACGCAAAAGGCGCTGGTGCTGGCAGGCGGCGGTGCGCGCGGCAGCTATCAGGTAGGCGTCTGGCGGGCTTTGATGGAGCTGGACTGGCACCCGCAGATCATCACCGGCACCAGCGTGGGCGGGCTGAACGGTGCAATGTTCGTGCTGGATCTGTACGAGACTGCCCGGGATATGTGGCTGACCATCCGCAGCCGGGATGTGATGGAATTGCCGGAGGAAAACGCCGACCTTTCTGCCCTGCACCAGTTTCTGCGCCGGGTGGTAAAGGAAGGCGGCATGGATGTGACCCCGCTGGAGGAGATCGTGGAGCGGGTGCTGGACGAGGACGCGCTGCGGGCAGCGCCCATCCGGTTCGGCATCGTGACGGTGGAGCAGCGCGGGCTGCGCCCCCGGGAGCTGACGCTGGAGGATATCCCCGCCGGGCAGGTGCGGGACTACCTGATGGCTTCGGCAGCCTGCTTCCCCGCCCTGCGGGCGCGGCAGATCGATGGGGTCAAGTTTCTGGACGGCGGGTACAGCGATAACATGCCCACCGGCCTTGCCAAGACCATGGGCGCAGAGGAGCTTGTCTGTGTGGATCTGGAAGGCGTGGGCATCACCCGCCCGAACCTGACCGGCCTGCCCACCACCATGATCCGCAGCTACTGGGAGCTGGGCGATATCCTGCACTTCGACCCTGACACCGCCAAGCGCAACATGGAGCTGGGCTACTACGACACCCGCCGCGCCATGGGATACCTGCGGGGCTGCGCTTATGCTGTATCCTGTGACGCCCAGAGCTGCGAGGATGCCGCCGCTTTTGCCCAGAAGTTTAGTCAACTGCAAAGGGCCGTGCGGGAAAAATATCCTGTGACCCTGACGGCAGATGTGGCTCTTAAACTGGCCAATATGACAAAGGACGACCAGCTTGCCCCGCTGGAAGCCGCCGCCGAGGATGCCGGGGTGGACCCCACCCGTTTCTACACCACCCGGACGCTGGCCCAGGCGTTTCTGGCGGCGTGCGATAAAGACCGCATGGAAAGCTTTGCCCCGCTGTTCACGGGCAGCAGCACCGCCGGGCAGGCAGCGCTGGCCGCTTTGCTGCCCAATACATTCTTACAGGCGCTGGTGTGGCGCACTTTGACCGCATCGGCTTTGCCGGAGGTGACAGAAGATGAAGGTTTATAAAGGCGTATCCGCATCCCCGGGGCTGGTGCTGGGTCAGGTGAGCCGGCTGGAGCACCATGTGGAGACCTTCAGCCACGGCCCTTTCAACCCGGAGCGGGAACTGCGGCTGCTGGCAAATGCCGTGCACACGGCGCAGAATGAACTGGACTCCATGGCGGAGCGCGCCGCCCCCACCGAGCAGGCTATCTTTTTGTTCCAGAGCATGATGCTGGACGACGAGGGCATGATGAACGAGGTGCGCTTTTGCATCAATGCGGGCATCAGCGCCTCGGCAGCGATGCATCAGGTGGGGCAGCGCTACGCCGACCAGCTTGCCAACATGAAGGATAACCCCTATATGCAGCTGCGCAGCGTGGATATTCTGGACGCCACCCGCCGGGTGATCAACATTCTGACCAACCGCCCCCGGGTGTGGCTGGCGCTGGATCATCCGGTGATCCTTGCCGCCGACCGGCTGATGCCCACCGACCTGTTCAGCGTGCCCTCCGGCATGATCTTGGGCGTCATCACCGCTGAGGGCAGCGGCCAGAGCCATGCCGCCATCATTGCCCGGGCAATGAACATCCCGGGCATCGTGCAGGTGGGCAAGGATTTTCTGGACGACTGCGACGGACGCACCGTCATTCTGGATGCAACCAACGGCAACTGCATCCTTGACCCGGATGCCGTCGCCCGCCAGCAGGCGGAGGCCAGCATCTGCCAGCTCCAGCGCGAGGACGCGGAGATGAAGCAGCTGCACAGCCTGCCGGACGAAACGCGGGACGGCGAACCCTTTGAGCTGCTGGCCAACTGCTTCGGCCCGGAGGATATCGACACCGCCATGCAGTCCGGTGCCAAGGGCGTTGGGCTGCTGCGCAGCGGCTATATGATGCTGCCCGGGCGCATTCTGGACGAACAGGAACAGTACTTTTTCTATTGCTCCTGTCTGGCGGCGGCAAACGGCTGCCCGGTGACCGTGCGTACCTTCGACTTTGGCTCCGACCGCACCGTGGCCGATGCCAATCAGGGGCCGCAGTCCTCCAAGCTCGGTCTGCGCGGCATCCGCAACAGCCTGCGCCAGCCCCAGCAGTTCCAGACCCAGATCTGCGCTTTGCTGCGCGCCGCTGCCCGGGGGCCGCTGCGGGTGATGTTCCCCATGGTGACCGAGGTGGAGGATTGGGACGCCGCCATGAGCATTGTGGAGCACTGCCGCCAGAGCCTGCGGGAGCGGGGCGTGCCCTTTAACGAAAACACCCAGTTCGGCGTGATGCTGAGCATCCCCGCCGCCTGCCTGACCGTGGAGGACTTTGTAGCCCACGGCTGCGATTTTCTGGTCATCGGCACCAACGACCTGACCCAGTACACCCACGCCGCCGACCGGGAACTTGCCAGCGCGGAGCACTACTACCGCCCCGCCAGTCCGGCTATGAAAAAGCTGATCACCATGGTGATGGATGCCGCCAATGCGCACCACGTCCCGGTGACCATCTGCGGCCTTGCCGTGGGCAACCCCGCCAACACGGCGCAGTACCTGCACCTCGGTCTGCGCAGCTTCTCGGTAAGCCCCCAGAACCTGCTCAAGGTAAAACGGGCTCTGCTGGACACCGATGCCCACCCGGATGCAGGGGAAAATGCCTGAGAAAGATTTACGAAACGTAATATAACGCAAAATAATAAGAGGCTGTTGCACAAAAACCTGTGCAGCAGCCTCTTTCACTCTTTTTTGTTATAGCTGTCGTTTTTCTTTACGACCCCCTTCCGTGAAAAAGCACCCCGGGAAAATCCGCAGATTTTCCCGGGGTGCCAATTTTAAATAATTATTCCGCTGAAGATGGTCAGAGCAAAGCGGAGACCATTTAAATCGTCAAGCGTCTTACTCCAGATTCCCCGTCAGGGTCATGACGGCGGAGAGCACCGCCAGCGGGGCGGTCTCGCACCGGAGGATGCGGGGGCCAAGGCCTACCGTTTTTGCCCCGGCCTTGGCGGCCATTTCGGCCTCCTCGGCGGCAAAGCCGCCCTCGGCGCCGGTCACGATGGCAAGGCGCAGCTTCTGCCCATCGGCGGGCTTTGCCTCCGCCAGCAGCTGACGCAGGGGTGCGCCGCCGCACTCGTAGCAGAACAGCACAAGATCATACTGGTCAAAGCTGCGGCACACCGCCCCGAAGTTCGGCAGCGGCAGGGCTACGTCCGGCAGAACGCCCCGGCCGCACTGCTTGGCGGCTTCCAGCGCAATGCGGTTGTAGCGCTCGTTCTTCTGCTCCTCCTTTTTGGGTGCAGCCACGCAGTAGCGGCTGAAGAAGGGTACGATGTGGGCAGCGCCCAGCTCCACCCCGTGCTTGATGATCTGTTCCAGCTTGTCCTGCTTGGGGTAGCCCGCCAGCAACGTCACCTCCACGGTGGGCTCGGCGGCGCTGGGGTAGCCCGGCTCTACGGCAAAATCCACCCTGTCCTCCCCAAAGCCGGTGATGGTGGCGGTGTACTCTACGGCGTTGCCGTCGCAGAGGATGACGGTATCCCCCGGCTTTGCCCGCATCACCCGGGCAAGGTGATGGGCGTCCGCACCCCGCAGGGTGGCGGTGCCGTCGGAGATCTCGGTGGTAAAGTAGCGGTGCGGCATACTGTGCGCTCCTTCTTACAATATTTGAATCTCAGGCCTTTTTGCAGACGATGCACTCCCAGCCGCGCTTTTCCTTGACCTCCACCACGGCGAGGCCGGCCTTTTTCAGCCCGGCGATCACCTCGTCCTTGCGGCTGTCGATGATGCCGCTGGCAATAAAGGTAGCGCCCTCGGCCATCAGGCCGGGCACGGCGGGCGCAAGGCTGAGGATGGCGTTGGCCACGATGTTGGCGGTGATGATATCATAGGTGCCGCTGGCCTTATCGGATAGATCACCCACCAGCACGGTCAGCTTATCCTGCACGCCGTTCAGCGCAGCATTCTCCCCGGCGGTACGCACCGCCACGGGGTCGATGTCCACACCCTCGGCGCTGGCAGCGCCCAGCTTGAGGGCGGCAATGGCAAGGATGCCGCTGCCGGTGCCGATATCCAGCACCCGCTCGCCGCCGCGCACCTGCTCGTCCAGCGCCTCAAGGCAGAGGCTGGTGGTCTCGTGACCGCCGGTGCCAAAGGCAAGGCCGGGGTCAAGGATCAGCTTTACCCGGTCGGTATCGTACTGCTGCCACGAGGGCACCACAGCCAGACGGCTGCCGATCTCCATGGGGTGGTAGTATTTGCGCCAGCCGTTCTGCCAGTCCTCCTGCTCCACGC
>OGWT01001305.1_pt1 | contig 19402 bp, 17 predicted proteins | sample 1576101 | NCBI WGS metagenome assembly OGWT01 (sample SAMEA3541481, study PRJEB24748) | human gut metagenome | biome: human gut; feature: human-associated habitat; material: faeces | place: China | collected 2012 | reverse complement strand
CGCGCCGGCAACTGCCGTAACGGAAGATGCGGTGGCTGGCTGCCCAGTGGACTGTCCAGTGGGTCCAGCGGACGCAACGGACGCAGTGGGTGCAACAGGAGCAGCCGGAGCGGCCCACGGATCAACACCGTCACTGATGTCCGGAACCGCAACATGCTTCTTGTGATGCTCTTCGGGTGTTGTAACCCGTCCATCTCCAGATCAGTGCGATAATGATGATGGCTCTTGCACTTCCGGTATTTCCAAGGAAGTTGTAGTTGGTCTCAAGGATACCAAGATTGACAAAGATCGTGTTGATCAGTCCATCTAATGCAAAGAGTGATTTGAAGATCAATGCATAAGATACGAGTGATGTCGCACATGGTAAGAATACCATGGTACGGAAAAGTCCACGACATTTGAGGTCTCGGTTGTTCAGTAACTGTGCCAAAAGAATTGCCAGAACTAACATGACCGGCACTTCAATCGCCAAATAAAGGAATGTATTACCTACAGAACGAAGGAATGTCCTGTCGGCAAACATACGTGTGTAGTTGTAAAATATAGGATCCGCCATCTTTTGGTTGACACCGGTTCCTGTTGTAAATGATGTAATGAAAGCCTGAACCATCGGCCAAAAACTAAAGACTGCGATCATGATCGCTGCAGGCGCCAAGAAGAACCAGCCTGCTCTTTGTTGTTTACCCTGTATGTTCAAACTCTTATGCTGCTTGCTCAAGTTAAGCCCCCCTTTTCGATTTCATTGAGGTTTCTTTATGGAAAACGGGGAGTCGGAAGATCCGATTCCCCGCTTTTTTAAATATAATGTATGGAATTACTCTTCCATTGCAAAGTCGATATCATCCTGTGTCTGCTGAATTGCATCCTTAATAGATGTTCCATTGTGGATGTTTGTGATTGCTGCTGACAACTTCTCACGAAGTGTGTAGTGGTAATCACTCTGCTCAACAGTCTTAACGTTTGCTCCCATTTCTACGATCTTAGCGTAGATTGGTTGATCGTTGAAGTAAGCAACGCCTTCCTGGTAAACATCAGACTTACCAGCTGAGATACATGTTGTGATAACACCACCGTTACGAAGTGCATTGTCGTATGTATCGATTGCGCCTTCACCACCACCAAAGGGTTTGGAGCCGGAACGTGGACAACGAATACGATCTGTTGATCTATGTCGCCAACTGGCCCGAGGCGCGTAAAAAAGTATGGAAGACGTTGCTCCAGGCACGTGCAATGGAAAATATGGCGTATGTCTGCGGGGTGAACCGGGTAGGGATCGACGGTAAGGGCTTTGTTTACCGGGGCGATTCCATGATCTTCTCTCCGAAAGGAAAAAAGCTGGCGGATGCCGGTAAGCGTGAGGAGGTCACTCGCACATGTACGCTTACCCGTGCAGACCTGGAAGATCTAAGGGGGAAGTTTCCTGCATGGAAGGACGCGGATGCGTTTGAGATCAAGTGATATTTCCCTGATAGGATTTCGGATTTGAACACAAAAAAGCGATTGTCGGAAATAACCGGCAATCGCTTTTTTGTGTTATGTGAAAATATATGTTTATTTCACTTCCGCAAAGATAATTATTACTGTATATCAGTGTATTATATATAACTTGGTACAAATATGATTACTTTACTTCGTTTACTCCATATTTCAGCCTTAGCGAGAATAGAAAAGCTACCGCAAAAAAACTTTAACTTAGTTTAACTATACTGTTTTTGACGATTTCTATTTTCTCTTGTTTTCAGATAGTCTTCGATATTTTCTCTTATTATGCTTTTCTTTTCATAAGCTATTGATTTGCAAAACGGTATCTATTTTTTCCTTTCGTTTTTTATGAAAAAGTGTTATACCTTTGCATTGAGAAATAAAAAACAATAGGCATGAAGCAAAAACAATATATACTCCATTCTTTGACAATAGAGGTCATTGCGGTGTTGCTGGCTTCAATGATTGCATTTCAAATATGCAATATGCTTAGCATACGAATGAGTTTGCTTCCGTTCGTTATGGCTGTCGGATATGTGATACTGAAACTTCTATATCATCTTTGCATCTCTATAGCAAGATACATTATAGAAACTCCTTTGTCACATTTGGCATTAGCCGATGAAGTGACAGATAAAAAGACTTCGGCTGTTGCATCCTTACATACCCAAGATTGTGTAGAAGTACAAAAAAGGCGTATGGAATTATTCCATTATGAATACCAGCATGAGCAACAACAATACAAGCAACAAAAAGAAAGAGAAGAAGACGAGAAATTAAATGCTATCCTGAAATATACACGAGACACATTCAAGCGTTTTGATTTGGACGAAACAGAGATTTTCCAAATTTGCGAATCTGTCCGCTATTTTGTGACTAATCGTCAAGTGCTTTCCATGACCGAGATTCATATTAAGAAACATAGTTCGCTCACACAAATCTCTTTAAAGAACTTTGCTTGGAACATCGCTTTCCAATATAATATAGGTGGAGATGTAACTACATCATTTGTGATGGCGACATTTGCCGAATGGTTCACTAACTCCACGTTTGACACCGTAAGAAAGAATCTGCGAACTACAACAGGTCGGCATAAAATTGAAATTGACGAAAATATCCTGTCGAAATACGGTATCTAAGCCATTTTTTCGCTTCCAAATAATAATTATTATCGGAAGTTGCTTATGTTATCAGAGTATTTATATAAATTTGCTCTTGAATTAAAACGTTTTACCTCATGGCTAATTTGAACAGACTAAAAGTCGTACTTGCAGAACAACAAAAAACAGGAAAATGGCTTGCAGAACAGATTGGTAAATCCAATTGCACTGTGAGTAAATGGTGTAGTAATTCTGTTCAACCAGACCTCAAAACCCTTAATGATATAGCTAATGTTCTTGATATTGATGTGAAAGATTTGATTGTTAGCAGTAATAAATCTTAAAACAATTTATTATCATGGAAGTAAACAAGAAAGAACTCAAAGAACAAGAGATACGCACCTTGTTCATTACCCCTGCACTCCAACAAAAGGGCTGGGCTGTAAGCGTAAATATGCGTGAAGAGTATTATTTCACGGATGGTCGAGTACTTGTTGTTGGCAACCAACATTCAGTAGCAGAGGGCAAAAAGGCTGATTATCTATTATACCATAATGGTAAGCCCATTGCAGTAGTAGAAGCTAAAGATAACAAACATGTCGTTGGGGGTGGTATTCAACAAGCTATGGATTATGCCCAAATCCTTGACTTGAAATTTGCGTACTCCAGTAATGGTGATGCTTTCTTGGAACATGACTTTATCACAGGGAAAGAAACCGAAATCAAATTAGAGAATTTCCCGACAGAAGAGGAATTATACAATCGTTATCTTGCATCCAAGAACTATACATCGGATGAACTTAACATAATAGAAACACCGTTTTATTATGATGCCCATAGCCATGAGCCAAGATATTACCAACGTATAGCGGTTGACCGTACAGTGGAAGCCATTGCAAGAGGACAACAGCGTGTACTTGTCGTAATGGCTACCGGTACTGGTAAGACTTTCACTGCTTTCCAGATTATCCATCGTCTCCATAAAAGCGGAGCAAAGAAAAAAATCCTATATCTTGCAGACCGAAATATCCTCATTGACCAAACAATGGTGCAAGACTTCAAACCTTTCAAGAAGTTTATGACTAAGATAACTTCTGTTGGGGAAGGCGAAGAGAAAATTGACTCCTCATACGAGGTATATATGGCGTTATACCACCAACTGGTTGGAAAAGAGGGCAAGCCAGATCCGTTTTTGGAGGTGCAGCCAAACTTCTTTGATTTGATTATCGTTGACGAGTGCCATCGTGGTAGCGCAAAGGACGATTCTGCATGGCGCAAAGTATTGGAGTATTTCAGCTCGGCTACCCAAATCGGTATGACTGCTACCCCGAAAGCTGATGAAGGAGCAAACAACTTGGATTATTTCGGAGAGCCGGTATATACCTATTCCCTTCTTCAAGGAATCCAAGATGGTTTCTTGGCTCCATATCGGGTTACTGCCGACTTCATCAACGTTGATTTGCAGGGCTGGACTCCCGATGAAGGTGAAATAGATTTGTTAGGAAAGGAGATTGAACAGAAATTATATCAAAGACAGAATATAGGTCGTGACCTTGCCATTAAGTTAAGGCGTAAAGTAGTAGCACACAGGATTACCCAAATGTTATACGACATCGGTCGTATGACAAAGACAATCGTGTTCTGTTCAGATATTGAGGAAGCCGCCGAAATGCGAACACTGCTTATCAACATGAATAGCGATTTATGTAAAAAATCTCCTTATTACGTAACACGCATTGTCGGAGAGGACAAAGAGGGGAAGAAGCAGTTAGACAACTTTATCAGTGTTGACGAACCTTATCCGGTAATTGTTACTACCTCCGAACTTCTATCTACAGGAGTGGACTGCAAAACTTGTGGCTTAATCGTCATTGATAAAGAAATTGGCTCTATGACGGAATTTAAGCAAATCATCGGGCGTGGCACACGACTTAGAAAAGACAAAGGCAAGTGGCATCTGGAAATCCTCGACTTCCGCAATGCTACCGCAAAATTCAAAGACCCGTCATTTGACGGCGACCCTGAACCACCCAAAGGCGGTGAAAAAAAGCCGAAGCCATATCCGCCTGTTCCCTCAAATCCTCCAACAGCTCACGAACCTCGTGAAAAGTATCTTATCAATGGAAAGGATATTCGTATTGCTCATGAGATAGTATCTGTTTTGGGAGAGGATGGCAAAACCATGAGAACGGAAAGCGTTCAGTCCTTTGCGAGAAAGCAACTGTTGCGACACTATCAAAGTTTGGATGATTTCGTACAAACGTGGACTGAAGCAGAACGCAAACAGGCGGTTATGGATGAGTTAAAGGAATATGCCATCTTGATAGACGCAGTACGTGAAGCAAATCCGGCATTGAAAGATGCCGATATCTTCGATGTGATATGTCACGTTGCATTTGACCAACCACCATTGACGAGGAAAGAAAGGGCTAACAATGTAAAGAAACGTAACTACTTCGGAAAATACGAAGGCAAGGCTCGTGAAGTATTGGAGGCTCTTCTTGACAAATATGCGGAGAATGGTATTCTTGACTTTGAAAAGGCAAATATTTTGGAGATTCCTCCATTCAACAGCATAGGGAAACCAACTAAAATCATAAAACTATTTGGTGGCAAAGTCGCTTTTGAACAAGCCATCAGAGAATTGGAATATCAAATATATAAATCAGCTTAAAAATGGCAGTAAATAATATCATAAAGCGAATCCAGAATATCATGCGTCAAGACGCAGGTATCAATGGTGACGCACAGAGAATTGAACAAATGACTTGGATGTTCTTCTTGAAAGTCTATGACACTCAAGAAGAAACATGGGAATACAAAGATGAGAATTATAAATCCATTATCCCGGAAGAGTTACGTTGGCGTAACTGGGCAATAGATAAAAAAGACGGTGAAGCATTGACAGGAGAAGCCCTACTCTCTTTCGTCAATGAGAAACTGTTTCCTACCTTGAAGAATCTCCCGATAGATGCCAATACCCCAAGAGCTAAAAGCATTGTTCAAGAAACATTTGCAGACTTGAACCAGTATATGAAGAATGGAACGCTTCTGCGCCAAGTGGTCAACATTGTAAACGAAATCGAATTTGACGATGCTGACGACCGTCACACATTCGGAGATATTTATGAGGGAATTTTGAAAGATCTGCAATCGGCAGGAAATGCCGGAGAGTTCTACACACCACGTGCATTGACTGATTTTATCGTGATGATGCTCGACCCGAAATTGGGCGAAACCTTTGGCGACTTCACCAGTGGAACGGGAGGCTTCCTCACCTCGGCACTTAAATATATGGGCAGGAATATTGGCTCTGCGGCAGATGGAGAAAAACTGCAAAATGCCGTTGTAGGTCAGGAATGGAAACCGTTGCCCTACCTTTTGAGCATCACAAACCTGCTGCTCCATGATATTGAAGCTCCCAACATAACCAACTGTGATTCGCTTGGAACGAATGTTACTGATTTCAAGGAAAGCGACAAGGTTGATGTTATCGGTATGAATCCTCCGTATGGTGGTAGCACGGAAGACAGCGTAAAAAGCAACTTCCCGGTGCAATACCGTTCAAGTGAAACTGCGGATTTGTTTATCGCCCTTATCATGTATCGCCTCAAAGCTGGTGGACGGTGCGGTGTGATTATCCCTGATGGTTTCTTATTTGGTACGGATGGAGCAAAACTTGCACTTAAAGAAAATCTCCTTCGCAAGTTCAATCTACATACAATCATCCGTTTGCCAGGTTCTATATTCTCTCCATACACATCTATTGCAACCAATATCCTTTTCTTTAATAATGAAGAAGCCGAAGGTTGCGAAGAAGGATTCAAGACCAAAGAAACATGGTTCTATCGTCTTGATATGCCGGAAGGGTACAAACACTTCTCAAAGACCAAACCAATGAAGGTGGAGCATACCCTACCTATTCAGGAATGGTGGAAAGACAGGAAAGAAATTATCAGTGACGAAGTGGGTGAAAAGAGCCGTGTGTTCACTGCCCAACAATTGATAGACTTGGATTGCAATTTTGATCAATGTAAGTTCCCGAAAGAGGAAGAAGAAATACTCCCTCCGGCAGAACTGCTCAAACAGTATTTTGAAAAACGTGCTGCGCTCGACCATGAAATAGACAAAACGCTTTCCGAAATTCAAAAGATTCTCGGCATTGACATAAAATCGTGTAACTGATAATTGTGAAGTGATATGAAAGATTTGACAATCTCAAACATTGAAAGACAAAATGTGCTTAACAACCGTTTTGCGGTCAGCAAAGTACAGGAGCATCTTGACATTGAAGGAATGCTCTTTGAGGGAGAGTATCGCTTTACAAAAAAAATGGTTGCCGATTTCTACGAAGTAGAAGAACGAACCATAGAACGCTATTTGGAAAAACATTCAGATGAATTAGCAGCTAACGGTTATGTTTTATGTAAAGGTAAACATCTGAAAGAGTTAAAGTTACAATTTGCTCCCGTCATAAATGTCGGGAGCAAAACGACCCAACTTGGATTGTTTAATTTCCGCTCATTCTTGGATATGGGTATGTTGCTTACAGAGAGTGAGAAAGCAAAAAAAGTACGTAGCCTTATCTTGGATTTCGTGATTACCACCATCAATGAAAAGACAGGTGGCGGAACAAAATACATAAACCGCAGGGATGTACATTATCTTCCTGCTGCAATCACAGAAGAAAACTATCGCAAGAATCTCACTTCTGCCATCAATCAATATGTGGACGGACATCCCACATACAAATATCCTCAAATTACAGACTTTATATATAAGGCTGTATTCAAGGAGAATGCTAAGGAGTATCGGGAAGTATTGAAGTTGGATTCCAAAGACAATGTTCGACACACGCTGTATTCAGAGGTTTTATTGGTTATTTCTTCTTTTGAAAACGGTGTGGGTGCAGCTATCAATGAACGATTCAAGGAAAATGGTGGCAGAAAACTTACTATTGACGAAGTGGAGCATATTGTAAACGAACTTGCCGAACATCCCATGCAGAAACCTTATCTGAATGATACCAGAACCAAAATGGCTTCAAGGGATTTCAGTTTCCGGGATGCGTATCATGGTAATATAGCAGATTATCTGCAAGCTGTTACTCCTGAAGAGTTTGAACGATTCATCGGTGACCAGTCTATTGATTTTGACCGTATCTTAGCGGATAACAAAGATGTGCTTAAACGCTTAAAGCAGGCAGAAGATGAGTAAGGAAATTATTTACATAGATTACGATGAAGCCCTAAACATCTATGGCAAAATGATTGATGCCAGTGATGGTGGCTTTGAAGGAGTGCGTGATGAAGGCGGTATTCGTGCTACATTGGATTTTGTGCAAAACGATTTATACTATCCGACCTTTGCAGAGAAACTGACCTATCTGATATATAGATTCTGTTCCGGGCATTTCTTCAATGATGGGAATAAGCGTATTGCGCTGACTTTGGGAGCTTACTTCTTACACAAGAATAATTACTACTGGCACGCTTGCATCTGTATGCGTACATTGGAATCTATTATTTATCATGTGGCAGCATCGAATATCGACCAAGATTTGCTGCTACGCATCGTCAATAGCTTTTTGACAAGTAAAGATTATGACGAAGAACTGAAAATAGATATTGCCAATGCCATGAGCAAAGGAGAGTTAGGAATACAAGGAGAGGATTACGAACAATGAACGGAAAGCAATTAAAAAACAGCATACTTCAGTGGGCGATACAGGGAAAACTTGTACCGCAAGACCCTAATGACGAACCTGCATCTGTACTTCTTGAACGTATCAGGGCAGAGAAAGCCAAGTTGGTCAAGGAAAAGAAAATCAAGAAAGATAAAAACGAATCAATCATTTACCGTGGTGAGGACAATTCCTATTATGAGAAGATTATTGCTACAGGTGAGGTTAAGTGCATTGATGAGGAGATCCCGTTTGAGATTCCAAAGGGATGGGAATGGGAACGTTGGGGGAATATCTCTCAGTCTATTCAGTACGGTTATAATGCACCTGCATTAGAGAAAGGTGTTATAAGAATGGTGCGTATTAGCGACATTCAGGATAATAAGGTTCTTTGGAATACTGTCCCTTTCTGTATGATTGAAGAGAAAGATATAGAAACATATCTATTAGAGGTAAATGATATTCTATTTGCCAGAACTGGTGGTACGGTAGGAAAATCATTTTTAGTAGAGGAAGTTCCAACAAAATCAATTTATGCTGGCTATTTGATAAGGACTCGATATAGTTCATTGCTCTGTCCTCATTATATGAAAGCATTTATGGAAAGTCAATTATACTGGGAGCAGTTAAAGAATGGTACAATAGCAACAGCACAACCTAATTGTAATGGGAAAACGCTTGCAAAAATGCTATTACCCATTCCTCCCATAAATGAACAAAAACGGATTGTTGAAAGATTGCGTAGAATTTCTCCATTTATAGAACGTTATAGTAAAAGCCAAGATGCTCTTAATCTAATGAATATGCAAATTAGGGAGCAATTTAAGAAATCTGTATTACAAGAGGCAATTCAAGGAAAACTTGTCCCACAGATTGCAGAGGAAGGCACAGCCCAAGAATTACTCGAACAGATAAAATTGGAAAAGCAGAAGCTTGTCAAAGAAGGTGAGCTAAAGAAATCCTCCTTGTCTGATTCTATTATCTATAAAGGTGATGATAACAAGTATTGGGAGAAGAAAGGAAAAACCGAAAAAGATATTACTGACGAGATACCATTTGAAATACCTGATTCTTGGGCATGGGTAAGATTAAGTAGTATCTCTGATATCATAGGAGGTTATGCTTTTCAAAGCAGTTCATTAAAAGAGGAACATGGTAAACGTGTAATACGTATTTCTGATATAAATGAAAAAGGCTTTGTTAATACGAAGATTGTTAGATACAATGGGAGTCCAATATCAGATATATACAAGCTTCAAAGATTTGATATTCTCATGGCTATGACTGGAGGAACTGTCGGCAAAAGTTTGTTTGTTAGAGAACTACCAGAAGATGAGCTTTTGTTGAATCAACGTGTTGCCAGAATACGAAATTTATGGATTAGTGTTGATTATCTTAATTTTGTTATAATAGCTCCACATATCAAAGAGTTTATTAGCAAACAAAAAAACTCAACTAATGATAATATTTCAATGGCAGATATTAGTAACTTTTTAATCCCTCTGCCTTCGATTAAAGAGCAATTACGAATTGTTGAAAAGTTATATAACTTAGCAAGTATTATGAGAGGATAAATGCGCAAACCGTTGAGATTGAGCTTCCTTTTGAATATCCTAACAATTGGTCTGTGCTACGTTTGAAAGATATATGCCAACTGATAGATGGTGAAAAAAGAAACGGAAAGGGCATCTGTCTGGATGCAAAATACCTACGTGGTAAATCATCTGCTACCATTGTAGAGAAAGGAAAATTTGTCTATGCCGGAGATAACATCATTCTTGTAGATGGTGAAAATTCAGGTGAAGTTTTCACTGTTCCGCAAGATGGGTATATGGGGAGTACATTCAAACAGTTATGGCTCTCTTCGACTATGTGGAAACCATATATTTTGGCTTTCATTCTGTTCTATAAAGAGGATTTGAGAAATTCAAAAAGAGGTGCGGCTATTCCGCACCTCAATAAAGAGTTATTCTACAATCTGCCTATTGGTATTCCACCTTATCAAGAACAGCAGCGTATTGCAAAACGGATAAATGAACTATCGCAGTTGCTCAAATAGTTTTTCTATTTGGGCAACAATGCGTTGTTGTTCCATTAAGGAAGGAATTGGCAATAATGCTGCTGATAAGCGTTCTTTGCCAATGTTATAAAAAGCTTGTCCTGATTTATTTGTTATAGACTTCATAAACTCAATCATAAAAGGAGAACTTAAAAGACAGAGAATGTACTTTGAAAGCCATTGGTCTATCAGATGCAAGCGAATGATGAAGACGAAACCGCCAACGGTTGTATATGGCATATTTTTATCTACTCTTGCCATCTTCCCAATGTTTTCTAAACTGGTAACCGCAGGTGTTAATATATCATTCTCTTTCAATAGAATATCCTTCTTGACTTTGTCTTCCGTTAGGAATATGTCATCATCTTTGATTTTTAATTCAAAGGGCGATATATTACCTCCACGCAGAATACGGATGCCCTGTTTTGTTGTAGTGGCTTCTTCTTTTTTGAATGTTGCACCTGTAAAGATAGAGCATATATCTTTCAGCCTACACCAAATCCATCCATCGGGTAAATCAAAGGCAATCTCATCAGTTATTTCATTGATATTCTTACCTACCTGCTCATAATACTTGTTATCATCACCTTTATAGATAACGGAATCTGTCAAAGTTGACTTCTTCAACTTGCCTTCTTTGACAAGTTCCTGCTTCTCTTGCTTAATCTGTTCAAGCAATTCTTGAGCTGTACCTTCCTCTTCAATCTGTGGAACAAGCTTGCCTTGAATAGCTTCTTGTAGGATAGATTTTTTTATTTGTGTTGTTAAGTAAACGTTTAGTTCTTCTAATTGTTGCTGTTCAAAATCGTATTTTGTAATTATTGGATTAAGGTTTGTAATTTTTTCTACAATACGATTCTGTTCATTTATATTAGGAAAAGGAATAAGTGCGTTTTGAATGTTTTCTTGGGATATGTTAACTTGTGATGCCGCCATTCCGACTGTTACTCTCATAAGCAATTCATGAATTGCAGGACAATTAAGTGCAAAAACAATAAATGCAGGATTACAATAATTGCTCATGTAATCTATTCGTACAGTCTTATCCGATAAAATAAGTTTATCACATTCTTTATCAACCATGCAAACAATTCCGGTTCGATTTATGGGCCCCGCTCGTGTGATAAGTATATCTCCATATTTTACGCTATGTTCCAGATTGATTTTGTAGTTTTGAGGTAACACTTTGTTTTCGCTAGGAAGAAATTCATTCTCTTGTATTGCGGTAGTGGTTAAAACGCCCCATTCTTCATTATTTTTTGGACGTTTTTCACAGTTTGGACTTTTACCCGCATTGGTTCCTTTTATAATATTACGCAATCTACACCATTTCCACCCCTGTGGAATTTCAAACGGAATCTCTTCATCAATACATTTCACCTCTCCCGTAGCGATAAACTTCTCATAATAGGAATTATCCTCACCACGGTAAATGATAGATTCGTTTTTGTCTTTTTTGATTTTTTTCTCTTTGACAAGACGAGCCTTTTCCTGGCGAATACGGTCAAGCAACACGCTTGCAGGTTCATCGTTGGGGTCTTGTGGTACAAGTTTACCTTGTATTGCCCATTGTAATATACTGTTCTTAAGTTGTTTACCGTTCATAATTGCTTTCTAATTAGAAATCAATATTCTTCTCTCGTTGCTTAATAAAGAATTGATATAGTTTCTTACCTATCTTATCTTTCTTGAATGTCCGTTCATGCTCTATTGGAGTGGTGCTTAAACGTACCTTTGAAATGCCATTTTTAAGTTGCTCAAATTGAAACGGAGTAGCTGTAAATTGTGCTGTAGAACTTATCTCGGTTATAGGAATAACAACATTTCCCGAAACTATGCCAGCAGATTCCGAACCATTACTCATCAACTCTCCTTTGAGTTCAATGACATTACCCTCAAAAGTTTTGAACAACATAGTTGATTTGTTTAGAAATATCAATCGATCAGACTTTACTGTTACAATGATATAATAAGTAGTATCTTGTTTGGATACACTATACTTGACATTGCACCCTTCAGATGCAAGTGGTTTATAGGTGTAACCAACTGTTTGCCCGTAAGTGTTCAAAGCAAGCATGAAAACTCCAACTATAAGTAGAACTATATGTTTCATGATTTGTATCTTTTATTCTTTGGGTAAATCTATTCCTAATATACGCTGTATCTCGGCCAGTGTTTTGTCTATCTCATGGTCAAGTGCTGCACGTTTCTTATAATAGTTAGCTAGTAACTCTGCTGGAGGTAAGATTTCTTCCTCATCTTTTGGGAACTTACAGAGGTCAAAATTGCAGTCTCCTGCTATCAGCTCCTCCACAGTGAAGCATCTAGATTTTTCATCACCATCTCCATTTATAATTTCCTTGCGGTCGTTCCACCAATCAATAATTGGCTGGCAATGCTCTATGCGCATAGGCTTGGTTTTGGAGAAGTGCTTATAACCTTCTGGCATATCAAGGCGATAGAACCATGTTTTCTTTGTATAGAAACCTTCTGGAGCCCCATCAGCACATTTGTTATCGAAAAATAGAATGTTAGTGGCTATGGGGGTATATGGAGCAAATATGCTACCCGGAAGTCTGATAATGGTATGAAGGTTGAATTGTCGCAATAGTTGAGTTTTTATAGCCAATTTTGCGCCATCTACTCCGAATAGGAAGCCATCTGGAATAATTACCGCTGCACGACCATTCTCTTTCAAGCGATACATGATAAGCACAATGAAAAGGTCTGCTGTTTCGCTACTTCGCATATCGGACGGGAAATGCGACTTCACATCCGACTTTTCATTTCCACCATACGGAGGATTCATTAGTATAACATCAAACTTGTCATCATCCGTAAAATTCAAGACATCCTTTGTTAGCGAATTGCTGTGATAAATACTTGGAGTATCAATGCCATGCAGGAGCATATTCGTGACACAAAGCATATAAGGAAATTGTTTTTTCTCTATGCCATAGATGGAAGTGTTTAGCTCTTCCCGGTCATCGGCAGTTGTTACCCGTTTGTCAAGTTCTTTCAGCCAACTGGTAATGAACCCTCCTGTACCACAAGCGAAGTCTGCCATCTTCTCCCCAATTTGGGGCTGAATTATATAGGCCATAAAGTCCGTCAATGCTCTTGGCGTATAGAACTCACCAGAAGAGCCTGCCGATTGCATTTCTTTCAGTATGCTCTCGTAAATATCTCCAAAAGCATGACTTTCCTCATAATCGCCTAAATTAAGTTCATCAATTACATTTACTACTTGACGAAGTAGCACACCATCTTTCATATATTGGTTGGCATCGTCAAAAGTGGTACGCACAACGGCTTTACGAATAGGAGTTTGTGGAGTAATCTCTATATTTTTCAATGTTGGAAAAAGTATATTATTTACAAAATCAAGCAGTTTGTCTCCCGTTAAAGCATCTCCGTTACCGTCATCATGTGCCCATGTACTCCAACGACAAGATTCTGGGATAATGGATTGGTAGTCATCCTCATTAAACTCCCAGTCTTTTTCCTTTTCATCATATACTTTTAGAAACAACATCCACGCAATTTGCTCAATGCGTTGTGCATCTCCATTTATACCAGCGTCATTACGCATTATATTGCGTATTCGCTTGACAAAGTTTGATAAACTCATATTTTTTCTTATATGTTATGCTACGTTATAAATCATGTTTTGTAATTCTTGCACAGCGTTCAGATATTGAGACTTGCCGCCAAACATCCTTGCTATGTTGGCAGGAGAGCCCATTCTTCTGAATGGTTCATTAAAAAGTACATTAGTGTTCTCTAATTCGGATATACCATCATTCATATACTTATCCAATAAGGCTTCAAGTACTTTTTTTGCTTGTTCGCCATATTTGCTGAACACATCGCGCTTTTTCACTTGCTCTGCACGTTCGCGGCGTGTAAGCGGCTTCTTCCCAAATGCTATATGACAGATAAAATCGAAATCATCCACCTCATCCATATTTTGATCATGTTTAAGAGCCTCTATGTCAATTCCGCTTTCTTTCAGTAAATCGGTAATTTCACCTTTGTGTCTGGCTTCTTTCCATTTTAGAGAGAAAGTGTCAATTGTGGCATAAGTGTCAACTATGTTCTTTTTTGTATAGTCAGTTATACTCTCTGTACGCAGTAACTTCCCATCAGTATCATAAACTGACACAACCTTATTGATGACCTCAACAGTGCAACCATCGCGGTCGACTATAGGTTTTGGGGGATTAGGTGGAGGTGGCGGACACACGCATGGATTTTGACCACAAATAGGGCAAACCTTTGGAGGTTTGGACGATGGGCATACACACGGATATTTTCCACAAACAGGGCACGGTTTTGGCGGATAATTCGGGTCTATTTCTATTGGACCATCCCAATCCGGATCGGCAAATAACCGCGTTACATTGCGAAAATCCATCACAATAAAATGTGTTTTTCCATCTTTTTCCCTAAGTCGAGTACCTCGTCCAATTATCTGCTTGAATTCTGTCATTGACCCTATTTGTTGATCCAATACAATAAGCTTAACCATCTTGCAGTCAACTCCAGTAGACAGAAGTTTGCTTGTAGTGGCTATCACAGGGTATTTTGCGGAAACGGAAATAAAGTAATCAAGTTTACCTTTGCCATAATCATCTGTTCCAGTAATTCTTACCACATAATCTGGGTTCTTTTTGCACATATCTGCATTGGCGTTGGTCAATGCCACTCGCATTTGTTCTGCATGGGTTTCATTGGCACAAAATACAATGGTTTTTGCCATTCGATCTGTGCTTTTCAGATATCTTGTAATTTCCTCTGCCACTTCCCGATGCCGGTCTTCTATGATAATATTATAATCGTAGTCTGTATTGTTATAAATACGGTCTTCAATTATATTGCCGTATATGTCTCGCTGACCTTTTACTGGCCGCCATCCGTCACCGATGTTTGTAGTGATGTTTATTACCTTGAAGGGCGCAAGAAATCCATCATCAATACCGTCCCTTAAACTGTAGGTATAGACAGGCTCACCGAAATAACCGATACTTGACTGATAGCGGGTTTCCTTTGGCGTAGCTGTCATGCCAAGATGTGTAGCTGAGGCAAAATAATCCAATATCGTTCGCCAATTACTATCATCTTTTGCACTACCTCTATGACACTCATCAATGATAACTAGATCGAAAAAATTCGGGTTGGGGAAAAGCTCTTGATAATTCTTAGCATCATTTTGTCCGATTAACTGCTGATATAGAGCAAAAAAGACTGAGTAAGCCTTTATTCCCGATAGATTATCCTTGTCCTTGGAATAGTCCACCTTATGAATTACTTTTTCCAATGGTTTGAAATCCTGTTGTATGGATTGGTCAACTAGTATGTTACGGTCTGCAAGATAAAGGATCTTTTTCTTCAATCCACTTTGTATCAATCGCCATACGATTTGGAAAGCTGTGTATGTCTTGCCGGTTCCTGTTGCCATAACAAGCAGAACTCTGTTTTGCCCTTTTGCTATGGCACTAAGTGTGCGGTTTACAGCGTTCCTTTGGTAATAACGTGGTGGAAATATATCCTGCCCCGTACAATATGGTTGGTTAATGACGGCTTCTTCACGTTCGCTAAATCCTGCGCCGTCATTTATTTCAGTTTTGAATCTGGTGATTAGCTCTTCCCTGGTCGGAAATTCATCCAATCCAAATGTTCGCTCTTTTCCCGTAAGAAAATCATGTTCAGCGAAGCCCTCTCCATTAGAACTATATGCAAATTTAACATCAAGCATTCTAGCATATTCCATAGCCTGTTGTAGTCCATGTGAAACAGAATGGTTTGCATCTTTCGCCTCTACTATGGCTATTGGTGTTGCTTTGTTTAGGTAAAGCACATAATCAGCATATTTAGGCTTTTCACGATGCGGAAAGTTGCCTTGCAGATTATATCTACCGTCTGTAAACTGAACTTTCTGTTCCATGAATATGCTATCTTTTGTCCATCCCTTACTAGTGATGGCATCATTGATATATCGGAATTTCACATCCTCTTCTGAAAGGTCTAAACTTATGCTCATGTTCTTATAATATTATATTATAGGAAGTTGTACAATCAAATAGGATAAAATTGCAAACAACGCATCCTTTTATTGGTGGGATTCAGTTTCTATCGGATGTCTTTTAGGCAGATTTATTATCTGTTCTATATCTACATCTAATATTTCCATCATTCTAAAAATCATCTCAACACTTGGCTGAGATGAATTAGTACACCATTTGGATACAGTTGTAGGGTTAACCCCTAACTGTTCACATAGCCATTTGTTGGTCTTTTTCTTCTCGGCCAATAATACCTTCAACCTATTTATATCATGCATAGCAACTATGTTTAATCGCAAAAATAATGAATTTAATTCATTTATTGTTTTTTTTGATGGTATAAATTTCGTTATTTGATTATGGTATCAATTTATATAAGATATAAGTTTTGTTTTAACTATTATTCTTTCTCCCTTCTCTCTTTTACCCTTTCCTGTCCCGGCATTTTTTTAGCCAATACACTTTCTCCGGCAGGAAAATAGATAGGAAAAACTTTATATAAGAAACTTACAATATCATTACGTTTTTTACCCATGTTAAAAAAAGCAGAACAAACAAAATACATAAGGTCTTGCTGACTACACGTATCTTTTTGCTGAATAGATATTGATGGAGCGATGATTAAGTCATGTTCTGTAAATGCGCAGGCACAGGCAAGAATAGCTTTCTGCTCTTCCTCAGTAAATACTTTGATTTTGTCTGTTAACCATTCAAGTTCTCCTTTGAGAAGTGATTTTTGCTTTTCATTTTGATGTTTTAATAGAGCATTTACATTTTTTTGTTGCTTTTCTGTCAAGGCATTTTCTAAAGCTTGATTTTTTTGTTTAAGAAGATTGAATTTCAGCAAACCGGCAATGTACATACTAAAATATCCCACCGCAATATCGAATATTAAAATAAGCAGGTATTCTTCACTTGAAATTTGCGTAAACTTAGTCAAATATTCATTGATAGGAATAACGGCAAATAGCATGATGATGGCTATTACATAAAGCACTATATATCGAGTTTTATGTTTTACTTGCTGTAAAGAAGCAAACAAAAAGGCGATTACCAAAATGGCAACTATAACACAGAGTGGTATAAGATATATTCCCATAGTTCTATTCTTCTGCTTTAGGATTAATTACAATACGCCAATAGCCACCATGATCTGCTCCCTCTCTGACAAGCAACCCTTTGGCTTTTAGAGTTGCGATCTGCATTTCAATGGCTCGTTTACTGACTCCTATTTTTTCCGCCATCTTATCTTGAGATATAGAACCATCTGATATAACAAGGTCAAGAATGCTTTGTGCAGTCCGTCCCAATCGCTTTTGTTTCACCGAAGAATTTTGCAAATCACCGAAGGTTTTCACCGAAGATTTCTGTAAATCACCGAAAGTTTTCACCGAAGATTCTTCATCGATAGAGTACTTTTCGAGGCTACTATTTACTCTGTTGGCGACTTCCTCTATAGGTATCCTTCCGTTCTCTCCCCAATTCAAATTATAGAATGTGGTATAGAAAGAAATTGCTTCCGTTTGATATTGTGGTTCTTTGCCCGGCATGAAATTAGGCAGTTTCTCCGTAAGTTCCCGCATTTTCCTTAAGCCCGAACCACGTTTCTCCATATAGTCCAATTGAGTAAACATATCCGCTATAACAGGGTTCCGGCGCATGGACGGTACTTTGTATATGTCTCGGTCTTGGATTTGTGTGCCATCAAGCATTGCACCTGGTGATACCAATTCAACTCGGTCATCATAGATGTCAATATGTACTTCACCACCCATTACTGTGTAATCTCTATGGATAAGATGGTTTACCAATCCTTCAAAAATAGCACGGTCGGAATAGTCGGGGAGATTCAGGCGATAGTTCGGCATCTTGACCCACCCGCTCATGGTATAGTTCTTGATGAAGTCCATGCCATATTTCAGAAGCAATACGAGATTTGCCCGATGCTCTACGGAACTGATGGCATCGTCTTTATAGAGCCCCGTCCAACGGGTGCAGAAAATACGTGATTGGAATACGGTGCAATTGTCCACAAACAACAATCCGGCATTGGTCAGTTTCCCGTCAGATGTGACAAGTCCGAATGATTCCAAATACTTATCATTCCATTCCTGATGGGTTTGCTCGCGGAAAGTGTTGGCAAGGATAACGAAAGAATGTTTGTTGGCATCTACTTGTGTAGGCAGCGAATCCCAAGTCATGTGCGTACCCTTTAATACCAATGAAAGAAGTTGTTGCGAATTGCATTCCACACTTTCATTACCTACTCGTGTATAAGCTGTACGTGTTCCGTCTTGATAATAATAATATGGTGTCAGCGTTCCTGCCTTTACTCTTACTTCAAGCAAGGTACGTCCTTCATGTTCAATCGGGATAAGTTGTACTTCTGGTACTGGGTCAAGTCTTGCCTTTATCATTTCACTGATAAAGTCAGCATCTGCTTGCGGATTCTCCAAACCTACAATCACTCCGTCATCGTTTACTCCATAGAACAAGCTACCACCGTCCGTATTGGCAAAAGCCGACACGGATTTAAGCCATGACTTCACTTTCTTACGTTCCAGCATTTCCTTAAAATCGTAAGACGAGCATTCCGCTATTAATGTATTGTTATGAATTTGCATCGTTTTCTTTTTGTTGTTTGGGGATAAAGCCCAAGTTCTATATACAAAGGTAAGGATAAAACCGGATATTATGTTAAAATTGCCCCATTGATTTGATTATTATGTGTTTATATCACGATATTTATCAAATAAATCTGTACTTTTGCAGTAAAGAGCTGTGGTTGCTTATGGATGCTTATTTTCGGGTTTCCGCTATATTTGCAACACGTTCACGCAAGTTGTTTATACAGAGATACTGTTGATTTTGAGGAAGTTAAGTAATATATTGACTAAATAATAAATGAAATCGGTATAATCCTTCAATGGATTATGCCGATTTTTTTGTTTCATATCTAGTCAATACTTCGGTAAATTTTTACCGATAAATTAAAATTAAACATAGAATCGGC
>OGWT01001296.1_pt1 | contig 19473 bp, 17 predicted proteins | sample 1576101 | NCBI WGS metagenome assembly OGWT01 (sample SAMEA3541481, study PRJEB24748) | human gut metagenome | biome: human gut; feature: human-associated habitat; material: faeces | place: China | collected 2012 | reverse complement strand
TCCGTTGTTCCATGTTCTCCTGTTTTTGAGGTTCTTGTTTCTCTGTCTGTTGTGCGATGACGATATTGCAAAGTTTAAGGATCTGATGCAGAAATACCAGACAGTACCGACCGCATATGACACGACATTTTTTACAACATGGTATGCAAAACGGAATATGTCGAATCGGGAAACCATTTACTGGACAAAAAAAGATATGGTAAACTGCGCCAAAATGGGCTTCCCGGTATATCGTACCGGTATTATGAGAAAAGAAGACATTCAGATTCTTTCTGAATGCTTTGAATTTGCGGAGCAACTTGGCATTTTTATTGCTACGGAGATTCATTCACCGAGAGGTATTCATACCTGGTGGACACAGGATTTTCTGGAAGAGGTAAAACGAAAAAATACAAAAAATGCAGGCTTTCTGCTCGATTTTGCAGTCTTTACGAAAGAAATGTCGCTGGCAGATAAAAAGGCATATCTGCGTGCGGGAGCAAAAGAGTCCATTCTGGATGAGATTGACAAAGCCTATCGGGCGGGATGCTGCCTGACAAATTCGGATGTAGAAAAGCTGGGCGGCGACAAGCCGGAAATTGCAGCTGCGGAACAGATGCGCGGGCAGATCTATGATGATCCTGCCTGGATTGGTGAAGTTTTGGATTATACAAAACATTGTCATGGCAAATTCTACGAAATGACAGAAGACTGCGATGAGCCTTCTATCGACTATGCAGGACCGATCGCTTATTTGAAGGAAAAGGGATGGAATGGATACATTTCCTCAGAATATGAAGGGCAGAGACATTATTTTGAAATGGGAGGTCCTGAGGCTCCTGATCCGATCGAACAGCTGAGGAGACATCATGTGATGTTAAAGCGTCTGATCGGGGAATGAGACTTTGCGGAGAATATCAGCAAACGACAGAATGTACGTTTTGTAAATAGTTTGTTATCATGGGTATGAAAACAGCCGTCCGGTTTTAACGCCGGGCGGCTGTTTTGATGACTTGTAAGAAAAAATCATTTGATAATCTGATTATCCTGCAAAATTTCCGGTTTATAGCGCATACTGTCGGCTTCTGTAATGGGACGGATTACCCGACACGGATTTCCGGCTGCGAAGGAATTATCCGGAATATCTTTTGTGACAATGCTCCCGGCACCGATAACACAGTTGTTTCCGATTGTGACGCCGGAGCAAACGATCACGCCTGCTCCAAACCAACAGTCATTTCCGATTTTGACCGGTTTGGCATAACACATGTGCTTGGGATTGCCATCTTTGTCTGCGATCAGATCCCGTTCGCGGGGCAGCAAAGGATGAACAGGTGTTACGATAGTGACATTCGGGCCAAAATTATTATTATCGCCGATTTCGACGAAAGCGTCATCCTGTACGGTAAAATTGAAATTGGCAAAAAAGTGTTTGCCAATGGAAGTGTGCCTTCCGTAATGAAAGAAAATAGGTCCCTGCATACGGCATCCTTCGCCATGGCTCTTTAAAAGTTTGTCGATGATTTCGTTCCTTTTGTCAGTTTCTTCTTCGTAGGTCAGGTTGTAATCCCTGCTCAGATTGTGTGCAACGCGTTTCATTGCGATTAATTCGGGATCACCGGGCGTGAATAAAACGCCGCTTAAAGCTCTTTCCTCTTCTGACACCATAAACAAATACCTCCTGTTCTGTTTACTTTCCGACTCCCTGTAAAACATCCCAATGCTCAGCCAGTTTTCCGTCCTCCAGACGATACAGATCGACAACGCGACAGGTGGTATTTCCCCGAGGATCGATCGCCTTGAGATAAACAGCGACCTTATCATCCTCTGCGATTGTAAACTGAATGTTTAAATGAAAATCCGGGTTAGTTCGAAATTTTTCACCAAAAGCGCTCATTAGATTGGCACGTCCCTGTCCGGGGCCTGGATTATGCTGGATATAATCCTCTTTTACATATTTTAACGCGGCGTTGACGTCGTGTCCATTAAAAAATTCTTCGTACATTGCAAGTACGACTTCTGTGTTAGTCATAAGTAATCTCCTTTCAATTGTGAAAATTCATTTCAATAACGAGGAAGAGCGGATAATCAGCTCGGTCGGTAAAATAATGCGTTGTGGAAGGGAAGAGATTCCGGTAGTGATACAGTCATAGAGTATTTCACCTGCGGTATAGCCCATTTGAAAGCGTGGCTGCTGAACGGATGAAATAGGCGGTGTACTGACTGCGGAAAGTAGCTGGATGTTATCAAAACCGACGATGACAAGATCATCTGGAATTTTCAAATGGTGCGCAGCAGCAGCTTTGGCGGCAGCAATAGCAAAAACGTCGGATACGGCAAAAATAGCATCCGGATGATTGGCAGTTGAGAGCAGCTGGGAAACGCTTGCGTAAGCAGCTTCATATATAATGCCTGCAAAATTCAGAATATATCCGGTTGGGATTACAAGATTGTTCTGCTTCATAAAATCGCAATAGGCTTTTTGCCTTTGCTGGGCATAGGTAAAAGAAAGCGATCCATTTAACAGGGCAATTTTATGGTGCCCGGTAGAGTAAATGTGTTCCATAGCAGAAAAAGCAGCTTTGTAGTTATCAATTCCGACATAGGAATAATCTGCGGTACCTGCTTCCGTACATTGTACGATTGGAACGTGAGCAGCGATTTTTTTATAGCCTGCATCGGAAAGAGAAGTACAAAGGATCATGCCCTGAATATTGCATAGATAAATCTGGCGGATAATGGAATCGACAGAATCCGGAGAATCCAGAAGATCGCGAGTAATCAGAACACGGTAGCCTCTGAAATCTGCAGATTTCAGAATCCCATCGAGCAGTTTACTGTAAAACAGGTTTCCGGGATCCGGAATATTCACCAGAATCTGCAAAATATCAGATGCATCAGGAATTGGTGGTTCAGCTTTAGAATTCAGCAGATTGATTGTGGAATGAACCAGTGCGCTGGTGGTTGGGCTGACAAGTTCCGGGTGATTCAAAGTCCTGGAAACAGTTGCAGGAGAGAGGCGTGCTCTTTTGGCAATTTCTGCAACAGTTGTTCTTTTGAATTTCATGATTCACCTCTTTCGTTGATTTTATGAAACAATTATAAGGATAAAATGAAAAGAAAACAAGATAAAAATGAAAATTATTTCATAGAAATGAAAAACATATAAAAACTAAATTACAAAAATGTGCATTATAACGAAAATAAAATAAAAAATAGAGATATATTGACAAGACTGCATAAATGAATTATATTGACATCAGATGAAAGATTTCATTCAAATGAAAATATTTCAAAACACATCAAGGAAAAGGGAAGGTAATTCGATGAAAAAGGAGGAAAAGGGAACAACATGCTGAAGTACATCTTAAAACGAATTCTGTACATCATCCCGGTTATGTTTGGTGTTATTGTCCTCGTCTTTATTATGAAGACAGTTACACCCGGCGATCCGGTAGCATCGCTTCTTCCGGGAACTGCGACAGAGGAGATGAAAAATAATCTCCGCGAACAGCTTGGATTAAATGATCCGGTTTTGAAGCAGTTCGGCTCTTATGTACTTGGGGTAGTACAGGGAGATCTGGGAACGTCTTATAAAACAAGACAGCCGGTAGCACAGGAAATCGCGATGCGTTTGCCGAATACGATCACGATTGCAATCTGGGCAATGTTTATCGCACAGATCATTGCAACACCACTCGGCATTCTGGCTGCGGTAAAGCAAAATTCGGTTGCAGACAGCATCATCGTCGTTTTTACCATGATCGGTGCTTCTGTCCCGGGTTTCTGGCTGGCATTGATGCTGATTCAGTGGTTTGCGATTGATCTGCACTGGGTGCCGTCTATGTATGACGGAAGCTTAAAGAGCTGGATTTTACCGATTGTGTCGATTACATTCGGTTCGGTCGCTGCAACAACCAGAGGCGTCAGAACGAATATGCTGGAGGTTATCCGTCAGGATTACATTAAAACAGCAAGAGCGAAAGGTCAGAAAGAAACAATCGTTATCTGGAAACATGCATTCCGCAATACACTGATTCCGGTCATCGCCGGTATCGGAGGTGGTCTGGAAGGCATGATGGGTGGTGCGGTTGTAACGGAACAGGTTTTTGCAGTACCTGGTGTTGGTAAATATATTGCGGATGCGGTATCTGCCAGAAACTTTCCTTCCCTGCAGGGCGGCATCATCGTAATTGCACTGATCTGCTGTATTATCAATATTATTGTGGATGTTGGCTATACGGTAGCTGATCCGAGACTGAAAACGACACTGATGAAATCTTCTGTAAAGAAAACAAAAGCAGCAAAGGGGGTAGCGTAAATGTCCAAAATCAGAACACCTGCTATGGAAAAGCTGGACAAAAAGGTAAAGAAAAATGCAAAAGTTACCAGCAATACCCCGGGAAGGGAAGCAATTAAACGTCTCCGCAAGAATAAAACCGCTATGGCAGGAATGATTATTATGCCGTCTCTCTCCAGCGCCGCCGCCACCTCCGAGCCGTCTAATCATGTTTATCGTGGCAATTTTAGCACCGGTCATTGCACCGTATAGCTATCAGGAACAGGATTATACAGCAGTCCGGCAAGGAGCATCTTTAAAACATCTGTTTGGAACAGATCATCTGGGAAGAGATTTGTTTAGCCGCTGCGTGTATGGCGCGAGATATTCTCTTCCGATCGGCATCGTCTGTACCTTACTCGGCCTTTTGATCGGCGGCGGACTTGGACTGACAGCAGCATATTTCGGAGGACGTACCGACAACATTATCATGCGTTTCATCGATATCATTCAGGCAATACCAAGCATTCTGCTCTGTATTGCGCTGGTTGCTATCCTTGGAAACGGGATGTGGCAGCTGATTGTAGCGATTACAGCCGGAACGATTCAGGGTATGACGAAAAACGTAAGAGCTGCAGTTTTCATGGTAAGAAACAATGAATATGTAAATTCATCCAAATCGATCGGCGTATCAGATTTGCATATTATGCTGAAACATCTGATTCCGAATGCAGTTGGTATGATCGTTATCAATGCAATTGGTGTTATTTCGGGAACGATTTTAACGATTTCTTCCCTGAGCTATCTGGGGGTTGGCCTGACCCCTCCGACTCCGGAATGGGGCGCAATTCTTTCTGAAGGAAAGCAGTATATGGCAGTGGCACCACATATGGTGTATTTCCCTGGTTTGATGATTGCAATTACAGTCGTAGCATTTAACTTATTTGGAAACGGTCTGAGAGACGCGCTGGATCCCAGATTAAAATAAGAGATCCGGAAGGGAGATTACGATGGATAAAACCAAAAATCTTTTGGAAGTCAGAAATCTGACCGTTCATTACGAAACAGATGAGGGAATCTGTGAAGCGGTAAATGATATTTCTTTTGATATTCATCCGGGAGAAATTCTTGGAGTAGTTGGGGAAACTGGCGCAGGTAAAACAACAATAGCGCTCAGCATTATGGGACTGCTTCCCAAACCTCCGGCTCATGTGATTTCTGGCAGTATAAAAATAGAAGGAAATGAAATGCTTTCCGAAAAACCGGAGGCAAAGGGATTTTTCGATTTTGCCCGTAAAAAAGCGAGAAAACGGGACGAAAAACGTCTGGAAAGTATTTACAGAACGATTCGCGGCAAAAAGGTTTCCATGATGTTTCAGGATCCGATGACTGCACTGAACCCGGTATTATATGTCGGAGATCAGATCGCAGAGGTGATTCGGATTCATGAAAAAATTTCTGAGGCAGAAGCAGAAAAGCGTGCAGGAGAGATGCTGGAGCTGGTTGGTATTCCAAGAGACCGTTATAAAGAATATCCGCATCAGTTTTCCGGCGGTATGAAACAGAGAGTAGTCATCGCAATTGCACTGGCGTGTCGACCGGATCTGATTATAGCAGATGAACCGACAACTGCGCTGGATGTTACCATTCAGGCACAGATTCTGGAAATGATGAAGGAACTGCAGAGAAAGTTCGGAACAGCGATTATGCTGATTACACACGATTTTGGTGTTGTAGCAGAAATCTGTGATAGATGCATGGTTGTATATGCCGGAGAAAAGATTGAAGAAGGTTCTCTGAAAGATATTTTCGATCACCGGGAACACCCGTATACGAAGGGACTGTTTGATTCTCTGCCAAACCTTCAGGACGATTCGCCGAGATTGAAGCCGATTCCCGGACTAATGTCCAATCCGATGGATCTGCCGTCATACTGCAGCTTTTATGACAGATGTTCGGTAAAATGTGACAGCTGCAAAAACAGCAATCCGAAGCTGATCGAAATTACACCAGGACATACCGTGGCATGTTCCAGGATTGCACAGGCACAGAAGGAGGCAAAATAACATGGCTTTAGTTGAAATTAAACATCTGAAGAAATATTATAACACGCCCCGTGGACTGCTTCATGCAATCGATGACGTCACGATGGATATTGAAAAGGGCAAAACGATCGGAATCGTAGGGGAATCCGGCTGTGGAAAATCAACGCTTGGCAAAACGCTGATCCGAATGGAGGATGCGACAGACGGAGAAGTTTATTTCGATGGAAAAGAAGTTACGCATATGTCTCAGCATGAATTCAAAAATATGCGGATGCGGATGCAGATGATTTTCCAGGATCCATATGCTTCTCTGGATCCCAGAATGAGCGTTTCCCAGCTGATTGCAGAGCCGATCCAGACTTATCATCTGGCCAAAAATAAAAAGGAACTGGATGAAATGGTCTTTCAGTTGATGGAAGAGGTTGGACTTGCAAAACGGCTTGCCAATTCCTATCCGCATGAGCTGGACGGAGGAAGACGACAGAGAATCGGAATTGCGAGAGCACTGTCCTTAAACCCGGAATTCATCGTCTGTGATGAGCCGGTATCTGCGCTGGACGTTTCGATTCAGGCACAGATTCTGAATCTGTTGATGGATCTGCAGGAAGAAAAGAATCTGACCTATATGTTCATTACTCATGATATGTCAGTTGTAAAGCACATTTCCGATGACATCGCCGTGATGTATCTGGGACAGGTTGTAGAAAAAGCGGAATATCAGGAGCTGTTTGCAAGACCGTTGCATCCTTATTCCCAGGCACTGTTTTCTGCAATACCGGTTCCTTCGATCCACAACAGACAGAAACGAATTGTGCTGAAAGGTGAAATTACGAGTCCGGTAAATCCGAAACCCTGCTGCAGATTTGCAGCACGCTGTCCGTATGCAACAGATCTTTGCAGAGAGCGGGAACCAGAGCTTCGGGATATGGGGAACAACCACTTTGTAAAATGTCACAGAGTGGAAGAACTAAATAAATAAAATATGCCGACACAGAGGGGTGTATGGCAAAAGGGAGGTTACAAAATGAAGGGACGAAAAAAATTGCTGGCGGCGTTACTGGCAGCAGCCATGACAGTGTCGATGGTCGCAGGATGCGGTAGTACAGGTACTGCAGATACTGCAGCTCCGGCTGCTTCTGCAGAGGCTGTGGATGAGAGTGCAGTTGCAGAGGCGGAGCTTTCCGGTGATACAACCGCACAGAAGCCGGAAGGTCTGAGTGATGAAGTGATTACAGTAGCGCTGCAGGCTGAACCGAACAGTCTGGTACCGGATGTTGTATTTTTAGGAAACTATATTGCAGCAGTTGTAAGACTGATGTATGAGCCTCTTGTGATTCAGGATTATAAGACAATGACATTTACTGATTCTGGTCTGGTAACGGCAATTGATCTTGTGGACGATACACATATTTCGCTGACACTGCGCGAAGGCGTTAAATTCCAGAGCGGAAAAGAATTTACAGCAGACGATGTACTGTATCAGTTCCAGCAGGGTGTCCGCGGCGTACATGCAGGTGACTATTATTCTGTATGGGATGTAGATAATACAGAAGTTGTAGATGATTATCACATTACTCTGGCACTGAAAACACCGTGGGCACAGGCACAGAATATCCTTGGTTTTAATACCTGTCTGGCAATGGATAAGGATATCTTCGAAGCAGCAGGCGGTGCAGATGTAACAGCGCAGTATCTGGAAAATGCAGGTACCGGTAAATATAAATTTAAAGAATGGGTTCCCGGTCAGTATATCGAACTGGAAAGAAACGAAGATTACTGGGATCAGGACAACAAAGGTTACTTTGCAGGCTATAAGTTTGTATTTATCAATGATTCCTCTGCCCGCGCCATGTCTGTTCAGTCCGGTGATGCGGATGTAGCGCTTGACTGTGCGGTTTCCGATTATTCTGTATATGATGCAGATCCAAATGTACAGGCTGTATTAAATGATAATGGTATGGTAAGTACGATTTTCTTAAACAGCACTGGGGACAGACCGTTTAAGGATGAAAAAGTAAGAGAAGCGGTTTACTGGTTGATCGATGCAAATGCACTGCTTCAGGTTGCAAACTCCGGTCTTGGACAGGTCGCTGATACTACAATTTCTCCTGTTTGCCCGATGTGGGATGGTATTTCCGAGAATGCAACAAAGACTGTTGACGTTGAAAAAGCAAAACAGCTGCTTGCAGAAGCAGGATATGCAGATGGTGTGTCCGTTACCTGCCGTGCAACTTCTACAACTGCAGAATTAACAATGATTCAGGAACAACTCCGTGCCGGCGGTATTGAGATGAATATCGAAATGGCTGAGATGCCTGTTCATTTCCAGGCGCTTGGCACCGGTGATTATGATATGTACGTTTCTTCCCAGCAGTGTGCGTACTACTCTGAAGCAGTTCGTACAACAGATGGTCTGGACTATAGCTTTGCGGATGTTTTAGGCGGCTGCGGTTACCAGGATGAAGAATATTCCGAACTGTGCCAGAAAGCGTTGACAACCTATGATGAAACAGAACGGAAGGCTGCTTATGCAGAGGTTCAGAAATATTTCAGAGAGCATCATGTATCGGTTACTACGTATACAAACGTTGGTCTGACGGTTGCAAGACCTGATCTGCAGGGCTTCACATTATACGGAGTAGGTGTACAGGATATGAGTAATCTGTACAGCACAGGTAATTAAGTACAAAAAGCAGAATAATAAAAATGTCCCGTGCAGGAGTCATTTCCTGCACGGGAATTGAAGAAAAGGTTCCTTACAATCTTCAAAAACAGAAAAGAGAGGGTATTGTTATGGTAAAAACAGTTCGTGTAGGTATTATCGGCGGCGGTATGATTTCTCATCGCCATATGCAGATTTATAAAAACATCAACGAGCGTGCAGAAGAGCTTGGCTTCCGTGCAGAGATCGTTGCAGTTGCGGAGATTATTCCGGAAAGACTGGCTGAGTGGGGAAAGAAATACGGTCTGGAAGAAAAAGACCAGTATGTAGATTATCATGATATGTTAAAGCGCGATGATATCGATACGATCGATGTATGCGTGCATAACAACCTGCATGTTCCGGTTGCAATTGAAGTCATGAAAGCCGGATTTGACTGCTATTGCGAAAAGCCGGCAGCAGTAACCTATGCAGATGCAAAGCTGATGCTTGATTGTGCAAAGAAGCTGGGCAGAAAGTTCCATGTTCAGATCAGCGCGCTGATGACTCCTCAGACAAGGGTTGCGAAAGATTATATCAAGAGCGGTAAACTGGGAACACCTTATTATGTAAACCTTGAACAGTGCACTTCCAGAAGACGTCCCGGATACGACCTGCCGGAATTCACACAGGATTTCCTGTCTGAAAAATATGCCGGACATGGACCTTCTATTGACCTTGGTATCTACGTAATCGGTCAGATTCTGTATCTGTTCGACTGCCCGAAGGTACAGTCGGTCAACGCCTTTACCGGTCACTTTGTAGATTTTGATCCTTCCCTGGTTCAGGTAGAAGATGGTTACGGTGTAGAAGATACGATTGATGGTTTTGTAAAGTTTGAGAATGGTGTAGGCTTCCATTTCCTGAGTACCTCCGCAAATAACTATAAAGATTATGATATGACCTATATCCTTGGTTCCTCCGGCGGCCTGGAAGTAAAATACACCGATACGGTAGGCGGCAAGCTTGCTCGCAAAAACCCGAATATGGGACCGAACTTTGGCGGCGAACCGGATCTGATTTTCCGCGGCAATGTAGAAGGAAGAGATGTGGAAGTAAATCTGGAATGCGATAAGAACGGCAAAATGGAAGTCCGCAAGGATCCCAAGATGTGGTATTACAATGATAACCAGTGCATGTGGCTGGCTTATAAGTTGGATATCCTGGATGATGAAACTCGTTACAACACACCTGAAATCGCATTGAATCAGCTGATTGTAACGGATGGCTTCTTCCTTTCCCAGAAACTGGGACGCAGCGTAACCTATGATGAGATCATTGAAAACTCTCCTTCGACTTATGTCAGAGAACAGATGATCAACGGTAAATTATACAAGTTTGATACAGAATTCTAATCTCCGGAATTCTTTATCATACAAAGTCCCCCTTTTGAAAGTTTATACCTTTAGGGTGCCCTGACAGGGGTATCCGACGAAAACAGTGCAAACAGGCGCTGCACTGAAATGTGCAGTGCCTGTTTGCTTTAAAAGAAAGGAATATCAAAATGAGCAAAACACTTCCTGTAGGAATTCAAGTATATGGTTTAAGGGATCTTCTGGAAAACACTCCGGAAAATTTCAAAAATGTAATGCAGCAGGTAAAGAACCTTGGGTATGACGGCGTAGAGCTGGCAGGCTTATATGGTCTGGAGCCGGAATATATTAAGCAGGTACTGGATGAGGTAGGTCTGATTCCGATTTCTGCACATGTTCCGCTTGTTGAGATGATGGAGGATGCGCAGAAGGTTGCGGATACCTACAAAAAAATTGGCGTGAAATATATCGCAATTCCGTATCTTCCAGAGGAATACAGACCCAATACGCCGGGATATGCAGGCGTACTGAAAGAGTTTGCAAGAATCGGACAGGTGATGAAAGAAAACGACATCAAGCTGGAATATCACAACCATGATTTTGAATTCGTAACCCTGCCGGACGGAACGTTTGGATTTGACGATATTTATACCCAGATTCCGGAAGATCTGCTGAAGGTAGAACCGGATCTGTGCTGGATCAAGGTTGCCGGACAGAACCCTGTAGAATACCTGAAAAAGTACGGGACAAGATGTGAAGTTGTTCATCTGAAGGACTTCTATAAAGAAGGAAATCCGAAAAACATGTACAAGCTGATCGGAATCGAGACCGAAGAGGAAGAAGGAGATACCGGTATTTTTGAATTCCGCCCGGTAGGTTTCGGTTTACAGGTATGGGAGCCGATCTTAAAGACCTGTGTGGAAATCGGTTCCAGATGGGTGATCGTGGAACAGGATGAGCATTATGAACTGGATCCGATGGAAGCTGCCCGCAGAAGTCGCGAATATTTGAAGATCCTTGGCTGGTAATCAAAAAAGAATCATCAATTTTTGATATTATCATGAAAAAAATATTTCATAAAATGAAAATATTCAAAAAATGAATGAAAAGATGATAAAAGAATAGCAGAAGGGAAAAAAGAACTTTGATAAAATAATCTCATCAGTTAAGAGACGTCAAAAATTCATACAGGAGGAATTCAAATGGCGGGGAAAATTAAAGTTCTTGGATTAAATTTCGGACGTATCAACGGAGAATGTAAAAAGTACTTAAACATTGCTCTGGAAGAAGCAAAGGCAGCCGGTGCAGAGACGGAGATTATTGATACAGTTACGAAAAAAATCAATCGCTGTATCGGATGCGGAGCCTGTTCCAGAATGCTGGAAAGCGGAAAGCAGCAGATCAGATGCATTCAGAAGGATGATTATGAAGCAATTTCCGATGCAGTGCTGGATGCGGACTGTATTATCGTAGCGGCTCCGGTTTATGTACTGGGACCTGTCGGACAGTTAAAGGATTTTGTAGATCGCTTCGGGCCGGCACATGACAAAGCATATATGCTGTTTGAAAATGCGAAACGGGAGGATACAGAAGGGGATGTTCCGTTGGAAAAGAGATGCTTAAAGAGACATCTGGTTTCCTATATTTCAATCGGCGGAGCAGCAACAGATCACTGGGTTTCCTTTGGACTTAATCAGCTGAATCTGTTCGGAATGAGCATCAACATGAAGGTAGTTGATCAGATGAATGCGCATGGCATGTGGAGATCTCAGGAACTGACAGATCAGACAGTTGCAGATGCGAAGCATATGGGACGCAGGATTGTTGAAGCATATTCCAAAAAGAACAGTGAAATTACCTGGGAATCCGATCCGGGTGTATGTCCTGTATGTCACTGCAATGAAATGACATTGAACGGAACAGATACAGTATGCTGTCCGGTATGTGGTATTTACGGAACCCTGAAAATGGATGGACATAAGGTTAAGGTAACATTTACTGAAGAAGAACAGAACCGTTCCAGACTGCGTCTGGCAGGTGTTCTGGAACATCAGGTAGAGCTTGGCAGAAAGCCGAGATATGGGGACAAATTTGACGAATACCTGGAGCGTTTTAAGGCGCAGGAAGATATTCTGTAAGGAAAAAGAAAGGAAGGGGTATACAAATGTTTGATGCTTATCTGATTAAGGACGGCAGTTTTCAGAATTATGAGGAAAACGGCGAAACAGCAGGATTTAAAGTAGACGTACATATCGGAGAATACAGAGGGTGTTTTCTGAGCCTGGTGCGAGGCTATTATGTAGAAGTTGACGGTGTGGAATATCCGCTGGAGACACAGAAATTCGAAATCAATAACAAAGCGCCCAGAACCTTTGAGGAAATCGCCAAAGCAGCGTGGGAGCACTGGGATTATGATGATTATGCAACACTGTATGTTGCATGCCCGGGCGGTCTGGCAAAAGGCAAACATCGTTTAGGCCTGATGCAGGGTCTGATGACACAGTATGGCTGGCAGGCACATGACCAGGAATGGATTGACAACACTCCTCTGCCGAGAGAAATGGCAGGCAAGCAGCAGGAAGTTTACTATTTCGATGTAGAAATTTGAGTGAAGGGGGACAAATAAGATGGCAATCAAACGAGGTGTATCTTTTTATAGTTATCAGCAGGCACAGTTTTTCGGAGAAATGGACTGGAAGGATATGTGCAAGGAACTTCATGACAACCTGCACTGTGATGGTGTGGAAATTATCAATGAAGCTACCGTTCCCGGCTATCCGTTTCCTTCGAAAGAATTTATCGGTGACTGGAACAATACAATGGCAAGATATAATCTGCAGCCGGTTGCATTTGATGGATTCCTGGATACCATGCGTTTCAGAGATCATGTTTTGAATCACAGAGAAGCTTCCGAACTGCTGAAGCTGGATCTGCAGCTTGCCCATGATATGGGATTTAAGCATATCCGTACCATGACCGGTTTGCCTACGGACGTTATCGAGGGCGCGCTGGATACAGCAGAAAAGCTGGATGTTGGTATTGCATGGGAAATCCATCTTCCGATTCCGATCAGACCTAATCCTACCATCAAAGGTCTGTTTTGTGAAAGACCCGGTACTGCAGTAGAGGAAACCGTTGAATTTATCAAGAAGACAGGAACCAAGAAGGTCGGTTTTGTTCCGGATATGGGTATTTTCAACAGAGGACCTTACATCGATGGTATCGAAAGAGAGCTGCGTCATATGGATCCGAATCTTGCAAAGGAAATCCGAGTTGTGTATGAAAGCCTGTACCCGATGAACTTAAATAAGCTGGGTGATGAAATCGAAAAGAATTTCAAAGGCAAGCTGACTCCTGCGCAGGAAAGAGCGTTTAAGTGGAACAAGTGTGCAGATCCTTCTGATCTGATTCCGATTTTGCCTTATGTATTCAGCTTCCATGGAAAGTGCCACGATATGATCGAAATTCCCGGACAGCCCGGACATTATACGGAGCCTGCGGAGAGATTTGAAGATGTGATCAGTCTGTTAAAGCAGAATAACTGGGACGGCTACATCTGTACAGAATTTGAAGGACAGAGAGCTTGGCAGGATTGTACAAGAGATAAGTGGATCGATGAAGTGGATCAGGTCCGCAAAAATCATGAAATGCTCAAGAGATGTATTGAAGCAGAGCTGTAAGGAACAATGGCAGGTATGTTCTGGGAGCAATCTGTTGCCATGAATAGAGAAAAAGGGCGGCCTTACCTGGGTGAAGCCGCCCTTTTTCTCAGAAAAAATGGAATCCGGAAGAGATTCGAGAGGTTCAGGAGGAAGTTAAAATGGCGGTTGGAAAGAAAAAAGCTATCAGGGATTTTACGCAGGGAAATCCGACAAAAGAATTGTTGATGTTTTCTCTGCCGATCGTATGTACCCTGATTTTGCAGAGCTTTTATAATATGGCGGATACGTTGATTATCGGCAATTTTGTCGGAGATACAGCAATGGGCGCGGTAGGTACGGCAGGTACGGTTTCGAGTGTGCTCCTGATGCTGGTATATGGTCTGTCGACCGGAATGGGTGTCGTTGTTTCCCAGTTTATCGGGGCAAAAGATTATAAAAATGTGAAAAAGAGCATGATGACAGCGATGTATATCGTGATCGGGGTGTCGCTTTTGATGACGGTGATCGGAATCAGTTTCAGTCCGGCGATTCTGCGCATGATGCATGTAGAAGGTGAAACGCTGGAAATGGCAGTTGTATATCTTCGGATCATCTTTGCAGGAACGATAGCGGTTGCATTTTATAATATGGGAAATGTGCTTTCCCGCTCGCTGGGGGATTCGGTAACGCCCATGATCGTACTGATCATTACGGCCATTATGAATATTGCATTAAATATTTTATTTGTAACTGTATTTCATATGAAAACGGATGGTGTTGCGTATGCAACAGTTTTGGCAAATATTATTTCCGCAATTTCCTGCTGGACGATTCTATGGAGAAAAACAGAAGCAATCCATCCGGATGCGGAAGCGCTCAAACCGGATAAAGAAGCAGCAAAGCTGATATTAAAGATTGGTATTCCAGCAACGTTGCAATCTTCGACCATGACAATCGGCGCATTGCTGATTCAGACTATGATCAATGATTTCACAACACCGACACTGCCGATAATGGCAGCTTTTGCAGCAGCGACAAAGGTGGAACAGCTGATTGCGTATCCACCCGGAGGAGTATCTGACGGTATGCAGACTTTTGCAGGACAGAACGTTGGCGCAGGTAAATTTGACAGAGTAGGAAAAGGACTGGCATCCTGTTTTAAGATTATTGCAGTCTATTCGATTTTCTCTGCCTGTGTTTTGGGATTTGGCGGACGTTTCCTGATGGGACTTTTTACCTCGACAGAAACAACGATTATGATTGGTTCGTACTATCTGATTGCTACAGCAATTGGCATTTTCTTTAATGGAATTGATTATACGTTCCGTTTTACTCTTACCGGTGCCGGAGACGCGACGGCATCTACGGTATTGAGTGTAATTGGCCTGGTCATGCGAGTTGGAATTGCCTATGTACTGGCATATTTTACTCCACTCGGATACATTGGCATTTTTATCGGAACGCCGGCTAGCTGGGCATTGAACTCCATATTCGGAATGATTCGATATAAGAGTGGAAAGTGGAAGGAAAAATGCCTGATCAAGCAGCGTGAGGTTGTAGAAGGATGACAGGGGTTTTTGAAAAATCCTTTGAATGACATTGCAGGGAAAATAGAAAGAACGTATACTGAGAAATAGAAAATAAAGGTTATTGGAACGATCAGAAAAGAGAGGCAGAAATATGCTGAAGCCATTTAGCCGTGAAAGTGAGATCCGAAAAAAAGAAAAACTGCAGGAGAAGAATCAGAGAAAACGCAGAAAAATTATCCGCGCAAGCTTTGAACCGCTTCTTCCGGGTTTGATCCGTATGGTTTATTTGGGGATGATAGTTCTGCCTTTTTGTTCTGTAGCTGTGGAGCTGATCGCATGTCTGGAACATAAAAATGATGGTACCTGGGAGCTTTTCTGGAAAAACAGCGGATATTCGTACTTTTTTGCTGGCTGTTCCTCGGAGTTGTGACAGCAGCTCTGTGTGTGATTCAGATCGTGAGAACAGAAAAATTTGGATATAGTGAAAGGGTTTATCGGTTTGCAGATGAAATCCCATATGCAGAACTGTCCCTCTATCAGAAAGCAAATAATCCGGAGGGGGAAGAGGACGATGATCTGGCGCTTTATGAAAGAGAGCCGGAAATACCTACGAAAAACCGCTACCGGAATATGCTGATTTGGACAGCAACATTCGGGGCAGCGGCTGGTTTGTATTATGGATTGAGTCGGTTTCTGATGTGATCAGTTTTTGGAAGTGGAAGCACGGACAATCAGCTCAGTGTTCATATTGATGCATCTTGGATTGGAACCGGGATGTGCAACCGTATCGCAAAGCAGTTCAACAGCAGTATATCCCATCTGATATCTTGGCTGGCTGACAGTCGTAATAGTAGGGTTCATCATCTTGGAGATGGCGATATTGTCAAATCCGGTTACCATGATATCGTCAGGAACAGTAAGATGATAATGACTGGCGGCATTGATTACAGCCATAGCGAGAATATCGCTGACTGTCACGAAAGCGTCAGGTCTGTCCTGATCATCAAGTAATCTTTGTGCAGATGCGAGAGCAAGGTCATAGCTGACATCCGGAACCGGGCAGACCCAACGGTCTACAACTGGAAGTCCGGCAGCATTCATGGAGTCCAGGAAGCCGCGATACCGTTCTCGGGAATACTTATAAGAGGACGGACCATTCAGAAAAGCAATTTTTTTACAGCCACATGAAATCAGGTGATCTGTAGCGAGTTTTGCGGCGCTGTAGTCATCAATGCTGACATAGGAAAAACGGGTATTATCATTATGCTCGCAGCATTGCACAACCGGGCAAACAGAACTCAAATGGGATAAAAAGGATTCGGAGACACTGTTGACCATTACAACGCCAAATGCCTGGATTCGTTTTGCAAGCTTGCAGAGCGGCTCCGCATCATCTGATCCTAAATTGACTTCATTGATTATAATATGACAGTCATGCGTTTTGGCTGCCTGTTTGGCACCGCGGACGATTTCATTATAGAAAATTGTGTTGGTATCCGGAATATTGAGGATGATTACCGGGACGTTATCAATGCCGGACGTGTTGCCGGAGCCTGAAGAATATCCAAGGGTACGCATGGCTTCTTCTACTTTGCTGATGGTGTCTGCTTTTACCAAAGAACGGTGGTTCAGCACACGGGAGACGGTTGCGGGAGAAACTCCGGCCTGATCAGCGATTTCCAGAATGGTCGTTTTACTTTTTTTCATAAGACCTCACAGGCATCGAAAATAGCAGGGAAATGTTATTGAGGATGCCGTTCTATTTTATTTTGAGTTAGGCTTAACTTATCTTATTATAGCGCATTATAGTGTTAAATAGCAATAAGATAATGAAAATTTTCATAAATGAATTTCATATAAATTTTCAAACAGGGAGAAAAATGGTTACAGAAAATACAGAACTTCGGATACAGGAACTGCAGGAAGAAACAGAAAATGTGAAATACAGAATAGAAATCCTTTATTTACTTCGTGGAGAAGTGGCTTTAAAAGTGAATCAGGAAAATATTATCCTGCAAAAGGACGATATTCATGTATTTAATGTAGGGGATTCTGTAGAAGAACTGGTTTTAAATAGCGGTCTCGCGGCACGTCTGTATTTTAAACATTCCTTTTTCTCAAAATGCTGCGGAATAGAAAATTTTAAAATTGAATGCAGCAGTACGCAGAATGGTATGGATGTCTCCGGGTTACGGAAACTGTTTCATGAGATCCTGGTGAATTATTTCGAACAGAAAGGCAAAGACAGTTTTTTACAGAAAGAACTGGCCTGTAAAATCGGAGAACTTCTTGTACAGAAATATCTGGTGAAAGGAGCACCGGCAGACAGGATTCAGCAGGTTCTTTTCTATATTCAGGAAAACTATAATGGAGAGATTTCCCTTGCGGAAGCTGCTTCCAGGTTATATGTTTCAGAATCACATCTTTCCCGGGCGTTTAAGCAGGAGACCGGAATTAACTTCATGCAGTATGTTATGAAAATGCGTCTGGAACATGCAGTAGAAGAATTGAAACAGACAGATTTATCGATTTTGCAGATTGCAAACGACAGTGGATTTTCCAGTCTGGCAATGTTTAACAAGGCTTTTAAAGAGCACTTTGGGGAAACACCGTCGGAGTATCGTGGAAAATATAAGAAGCAGGAACTGGGAAATTTATCGGAAGAGGTAGTCTATGATGTCCTTCGGGACAATCTGGCAAAACGAAATCTGGTGGAAGAGCAGATCAGTAAAATTTCGGTAGAGGCAGATACACGGACAGGCGAAGTGTGTGAAACTCCATGGCAGAAGATGATCAATATCGGACCTGCAGCAGATCTGATGGATCAACAGGTACAGAAGCATATTCTGTTGTTGAAAGAGAAACTTGATTTTGAATACGTTCGAATCTGGGGGATTTTTCATGAAAATATGAGAATCCTTCCATTTCAGAAAGGAGAACGTCCAAATTTCAGAAATCTGGACAGAATTCTCGATTTTTTGTTGGAAAACAGAATTCGTCCCTTTTTCCAGATTGGACCCAAACCCTTTGATATCTATGGGGTATCACGAAAGACGGGCGGAAACCGAAATGAAGAAATTGCAGACTATACACCCCAAGAGTGGGAAAAACTGCTGTTTGATTTACTGGAACATCTGGTAAAGCATTTCACACAGAAAGAAGTAGAACATTGGATTTTTGAGATGTGGAGCCCTTATCCGAGGGATGGTGTCTGGTACCAATGGTATCAGGAAGCGTGCTATGCAGCGCTTTATCGTGCAGTTCACAGATATGCTCCCAGGGCAAAGACGGGAGGCGGGGAATTCGATATCTGCAATGAAGAACGCATCAGAAATTCTCTGGAATGCTGGAAACAAATGGAAGTATGTCCGGACTTTATTTCTTTATCCGGTTTTCCTTATCGGGGAGAAAATTCGCAGATGCAATGGGTAACCGATCCGGATTTTCTCATTCAGTGTCTTAAGAAGGTAGGAGAGATAAAAAAGGAATGTGGTCTGGAGGATACAGCCGTTTATGTCAGTGCATGGAATAATACGATATCGAACAGAAGTCTGTTGAATGATACAGTGTACAAGGGCTCTTATATTATAAAAAATGCAATTGACAGTATGAAAAACGGACCGGAAATTCTGGGTTATTGGGTTTACTCAGACATGTATTCGGATTATACGGATTCCAGATCTGTTCTGTTCGGGGGAGCAGGGCTTTTGTCCCGGGATGGAATTATGAAGCCGGCGGGTTATGCGTTTCTTTTTCTGAAAAAAATGAAAGAAAAGCTGATTTGCAGGGGGACAAATTATGCTGTTACAGGAGACGGAAATAATCATTATACGATTATATATCACAACCTGAAGCGTTTGAATTATGCTGCGGTGGAAAAGTCAGATTGTCTGTTTCACTATGAAGAACTTTCCGAATTGTTTTTGGAAAGTGCCCTTCGAATCCTGCGTTCCGCCGGTCATCAACTGCAAATAGTCGATGATGAT
>OGWT01001293.1_pt1 | contig 19499 bp, 20 predicted proteins | sample 1576101 | NCBI WGS metagenome assembly OGWT01 (sample SAMEA3541481, study PRJEB24748) | human gut metagenome | biome: human gut; feature: human-associated habitat; material: faeces | place: China | collected 2012 | reverse complement strand
AGGAACTGATGTCATACCTTGGGAAAAATATCAAGTATCCGACAATTGCACAGGACACTTTTCTTTCTGGATCTGCCAACAATGTAAAGGCAAGGCTATACTTTTCTTGAAACTTCTTGTGTGAAGCCACCGTATCTTTACTTACCCCTAAAATGACAGCTCCTTTTTCTAAGAATTGTGGATATCTTTCAGAAAAACCACAAGCCTGCTTTGTGCAACCCGCCGTATTATCCTTTGGATAAAAATATAAGATAACTTTTTTACCTTTATAATCACTCAATTTGTGTATCACACCATCTTGATCAGGCAATTCAAAATCAGGTGCTTGAATTCCAATTTCTAACATATATATTCTCCATTCTGTTAAACAGATTATAGCATTCCAAACAATTTAAACATACCCATATGCACAAAAGGAAGCATACTTGCTTCCTAACGTTTTTTCTTACTCATTTTACTTGATCTAAATTGAGCTTGTCTTTGCGCTTTTTTTGTAGGCTTTAGGTTGAATTGTTTCTTTTCTAATACGCAAACACTTTCAATATGATCTGTATAAGGGAATAAATCCACTAATTCTAATTTATTTGTGACATAACCTTGTTTTCTAAATTGGTTTAAATCACGAACCTGTGTTCTTGGATCACAAGAAATATATAAAATTTTTCTTGGATTTAAAGCGGTTGCACACTCAATAAAATCTTTTGTCGTACCAGCACGAGGCGGATCTAAAATGATCGCATCATAATGATTGTGATATTTTCTTGCCTGGCGCATAAATTCTGTTGAATCCATCGCAACAAATTCAATATTTTTGATTTTATTTTGTTTCGCATTGTATTTTGCGTTTTCAATCGCATCTGGATTCACTTCTACACCCATGACTTTCTTACAAGAATCTGTCATCGTTAAACCAATTGTACCAACACCACAATATGTATCTAGTACTGTATCTGTTTCCTTTAAATCTAACATTTTCTTAGCTAAGCCATACAATACTTCACATTGTTCAGAATGAATCTGATAGAACGAATTGTGTGAAAACGCAATGTCTAAGCCACATAACTCATCATGAATCATACCATTTCCATATAAAACAATAGCTTCATCCTGCAAAACAATACTTGTCTTTCTTGGATTGATATTTTGTACAATTGTTTTAATTTGTGGAAATTCACTCGTTAATACACGAACCATATTTTTTCTTGAAGGAAAAATTTTCTGACTTGTCACAAATACAACCATCACTTCATCTGTCTTATGTCCCCAACGAATCAATACATGACGCAATAAACCAGTCCCTGTTCTTTCGTTATATAATTCTAATTTCATAGAACCAACAAGTTCTGTAATCTTGTTGATAATTTCATTGACAAGTTTTGGCTGCATTATACAATTTTCAGTCTTCACAACACGATGCGAATGAGGCGCATATAAACCTGAATATACTTTTCCTTTATCTTTCGCAAAACCAACAATTACTTTATTACGATAATGTGTATCATTCTTTGCCATATGCACATCGCCAACACGAACCTTTAAATGTGCTTTTTCAACCAATTCTTCCACATCTTTTTTCTTTTTATCTGCCTGCATACTCGGCTTCAGTTTTAAAAGTGAACATCCACCGCATATTTTTTCTACTTTACACTTCACTAATTTTCTCCTTTATTAAGTCAATAACCTTACTTGAATCTTTAACTTCAATTGTTTCAAATCCCAAATTACTTGCTGCAACTACATTATCTTTTCGATCATCTAAAAATAAGCATTCAGATGCCTTAAGATCATATTTTTTTAATAATATATGAAATATTTCTGGATCCGGTTTAATTTTCTTATATTCATAAGAAAAAACACCGCCATCTATATTATCAAACACACCACAACTTCTCAAATACTTTGTGTCATCTTCTGGAATATTTGAAAGAATATATACTTTGTATCCGAATCGTTTTAAATCTTTGATATACGCAACATTATCTTTTAATGGAATCACAAATTCTGTCCAATGATACATCAATTCTTTAATATTTAACTCTAACTCAGGAAATTGTTTTACTCCCTTTTCAATCATTTCTTCCACTGAATAGAGTCCTTGATCATACTCATCCCATAAAGAATCAAAATAGAATGATTTCACTTCCTCTTGTCCTTCATTAAAGAAGCTATAAATCAATTCATTTGAATCAAATTTAACCAATACATTTCCTAAATCAAATACTATATTTTTCAGCATATGCCAATTATACTTGAAAAAAACATCTAAAACAAATATGATTTTTGAAGAAAAGAGGTATGTTATGATTAAACCAATAATGAAAGATGAAGCTTTCTTAGCTATAAAATCCGTTCCAGCTACAAAAATGGATACACAAGTGGCTCAAGATCTAAAAGATACATTACAAGCTTATAGTAATCAATGTGTAGGCATGGCAGCCAATATGATTGGTGTTTCTAAAAATATTATTATCTTTGCGATTGGACCTGCACAAATTGTGATGTATAATCCAAAAATCACAAAGAAATCTAGACCTTACAAAGTCAAAGAAGGGTGTTTATCACTAGAGGGTGAAAGAAATACAACTCGTTATGAAAATATCACCGTTGAATACCAAGATGAATCTTTTAAAAAGTGTAAACAATCCTATTCTGGTTTTGTTGCTCAAATCATTCAACATGAAATTGATCACTGCAATGGTATCATCATTTAATAAAGCCAGGAAAAACCTGGCTTTTTATATAATTTGAATAATTCGATCTTTTAGATCCTCTAAATATAAAGGTTTACTGATATGCCCATTCATACCGCCTTGTAACATTTCTGTATATCTTGCATATACGCATTGGCACTCATCGCAAGGATTGGAATCTTTTTATCTTTTTTTCGAATTTGTATAGTCGCCTCATACCCATCCATAATAGGCATCCTAAGATCCATTAGAATCAAATCTAAATCCTTGATTTGATCAAACTGTTCTACAGCCTCTTTACCATTTTTAGCCTTATACACAATAGCCCCTTCACTTTGAAGCATAAACTCTATCACTTCCATATTGATCTCATTATCTTCCACGACAAGTATAGATAGATTTTCAATGGACATTGTTTGATTTTTTAAAGATTTATTCTCAACAGGATTCAAATCAATCTCTAAAGGAAGTTGAACAATAAATTGAGTACCTTAATCAATTTTACTTTCCACCTTGATTGTGCCATCCATCTTCTTTACAAACTCTTGCACAATACTCATCCCTAAACCCGCACCATCTATACGTTTATTTTTTTGAACAAAAGGTTTGAACAATTTGTTTTGTATGAATTCTTCATTCATTCCAATTCCTGTATCTTCTACAAAAAATTCAAAACAATCCGCTTTTTCTTTAACAGACAAATACACTTTACCACCTGGTCTATTGTATCTGATCGCATTACTTAAAAGATTCAACAAGACCTTCTCAATATGTGTAGGACTACCCATCAAATGATCATGTTCTATTTGAGTCTTCATAAACAATTCAATCTTATAATTCGATACCTGTAGATCAATAATAGTTTGAACCCTACCTAATAATTGACTTAATTCAAACGATTTATTTTCCAACACAGCCGAATCCGTTTGTAATGTTCGAATATCTAAAATATCATTTACCAAAGACAACAAGTGCGTACTTGATATCCACATCTTATCATAGGCATCTTTGATGCGTTGTTTATCATCACCACATCTTTGAATCACTTGAAGCATTCCTATAATCCCATTGATTGGTGTACGAATATCATGGCTCATATTTGCCAAGAAACGCATATTAACTTGATTGGCTTTTGTTTCATTTTCTAAGGCGAGTTGAAGCTTTCTATTCATATCAAAATAACGCTCTGTATCATGACAACGACGAACTTGTTCCTCCTCAAAAATCCTCTCATAATATGCATTCTTTTTCTCTAATGCCAAAATTATGACATCCAAATCGCAAATAACTTTGCCATATTTATATCGAGAAGATTCAACCATCAAGCCTTAACGAATCTCATCCGGATGTTTAGCCATATATGAATCCATATATCGTAAGATGGCTTTGACTTGATCAAACATCTTCTGCTCTAAATAATAATCAAATAAAGCAATACAAGCATCTATATATTCTACCGCATACATAGTCTCAATACGTTTTTCAAGTTCATCAGCACATCTATTTCATTCAGAATGCATATCGGCTTTACTAAATAATTCAATACCGCAATTCAAATAATCTTCTAAAATAATATGTTTGCCATCATGCTCATCTAAACCCATATTAAATGCTTCTAAAGCCTTATCCACTTGATTTAGGCTATTGTAAATCAAAGCTAAATTCAAATAGACATAGGCACCCATATCTTCAACGCAACAAGGCATGAATTCTTTGGCTTTTAAAATACTATCTAAAGCCTCTTCATACTTTTCCTGCTTTACGTACGTAATTGAAATATTATTATACTCATAACAATAATGTCCAACATCCTCATGTTCCATCGCAATCTGTAAAGCTTTTTCGTAATAATAACGACTTGAAACATTTGCCCCATCATAATAGAGCATGACACCCATTAAATTGAATGCAGAAATAAGTTCTCTTACAAATGGCATACTTTGATACTGCAAAATGATCGGTTCAATAATCTCTTTTGCCTTATTAAAATTTCCTTCATAATAATAATAATAAGCCATACCCAAATAAAAGGTGGCCGCAACTACAACTTCTAAATCATTTGAACTTTCATTTAATACATCACGATAAAAGTTTTCCTGCTCACTTAACTTTAGTTTTCCAACACCTTCTACTTCTTTCATTAATTCTTGATACTTCATAATCTTCACCTAAATTAAATGTATCATGAATGAAAAAAAGGAGCTGTAACGAATAAGTAAATTTTATTACTTATGGAGTTCAGCTCCTTTCTTTTTGTTTGATTAGCTTTTACATAAATAAAAAATGAAAATACACATCTAACCTTACTGCCTTTTTGGGCGCACTAAAAAAAGATATCTATTTTCATTATTTTTTTTACTCTTAGGACCTTAGTTTATTTTGTTATTTTTCTGGAATTCTAGTTTTCGAGTGTGATATCTTCTTAGATTATGACCGATACATACGAGTAGTATCTCCAGTTTTACACCAGATATACCGCGACGACGTAATTTGTCATAATGATTGTCTTCTTTGATCTGTCCAAAGATTCCTTCACTCCAGATACTTCGTTGTATCATATACTTTTTACCTTGTTCAGTCGAAAGATTTTCTTTGACTTCTTTTTTGTAGGATTCAAGCTCTCGGCACCTTTGTATCGTTCGGCCCTTTTTTGATTTTGTGCATTTTGATTTGAACGGACATCCTTCACAATGTTCATTCTGATACATTTCGATTTCTCGTGGATACACGCCTCGTCGTTCTATTCGTGTATCTACCAATGTAAATTCATGGTTCGCTGGACAAATGATCTTATCCTCTTCATTTGGATTCATCTGTGCTCGGGTAAACTGATTCTTAGTCGTTTTCTTTTCAGCTTCTTTACGCATTCCACTGTATTTCATATACAATTGAATTCCATGTTTCTTGTCATATTTATAGTTGTCAAAACTTCCGTATCCGGCATCAGCAGGTGTGGCATATGGATAGCTTCCATACGCCATATGATAGCCTTCCATAAATGGAATATATGTTCTAAGATCATTGGCGTCACTTGATACATATACATGTCGTATATATCCGTCACTGCTTCCAACCTGTACATTATATCCAGGCTTGAATACATTGGTATGATTATAGTAATCGTATTTCATGTGCATGAACGTTGCATCTGGATCCGTCTTCGAAAAACTGTTTCGATCTCCTGCAATATCAGAATATATGGTGTATTTAAACATCTTCAACGCATCTTCTTTAAATGCTTCCTGATACCTTTGCAGTTCATGCTTCTTTTTACCTTTACCATGCACAACTTGGATTGAATTCTTCGCCATCAGCTGTTCTATTACAGAAACTACTTCAAACAAGTAATCGAAATTGATCTCTCTTACAATTGAAAAACGAATATTCAAATTGTTTTTTGAACAATATTTATTAAATGCAGAAAGCCTGTCCATAACTTTGATCCAACGCTTTTCTCTGAATTTCTTTGTAGCTTTCATCCATACAAAAGTCATCTTATTGGCATTGGCCTCAAATTTGGTTCCATCAATATATAATACTTCTGTATCTATGACATCATGAGCTTCAATATACTTGTTGATATCCACAAATATATCTTCGATAGGCATAGCAAGCTTATCTTTGATAAACCTTTCAAAAGCCATATGAGAAGGTGTTGAACCGTTCATAATGAATTTAAAGCGAATGTCATATTTACATAATTTTTCTAAATCACGAAGAGAAGCATAACCGTTTATCGCAAATGCAAGAATGACTGCTTCGAACATTTGGATTGCATCATATCCATGAGCGTTATTCTGTGAGAAATCGATATATTTAAAAATGTTGACCTCTTCTACGACTTCCTTCACAGTTCTTGAGATATCGTCTTTTTCAACGACATCTTCGTAAGAAAAACACAAAGGGAATTGAAATGATGGCTGATATGCATTACAATTAACTAGGTATTTTGGCACAAACATATTATACCAAAAAAGACCGATATTCAGATTTTTAAATCTTGAATATTCGGTCCTTTTTTATTAAGCTGAAACTTCTTTATCCGTTACAGCGCCCTAGAATTATTTCACTAACAATTCACAGATCTTCTTTGAATATGCGATTGGATCTTTGATTGCGAAGCCTTCAATTAAACAAGCCTGATCATATAATACTTCAGTCACTTCTTTAACTTTATCTTTATCAGAAGCGTATAAAGTCTTCAATGTTTCAAAGATTGGATGATTTGGATTGATTTCCAAAATACGCGTAGCCTTCATAGGCATTGGACTTTGGTTAGGCATATTTGCGAAAACCTTTTCCATCTCAAAAGAAATACCTTCGCCAGCCGTTAAGCATACTGGATCCTCTGTTAATTTATTTGACAATTTCACTTCAGCAACCTCATCGCCTAAAGCTTCTTTCATGAATGTCAATAAATCTTTATTTTCTTCTTTTGATTTATTTAAAGCTTCCTTTTCTTCCTCAGTATCTAAATCTAAATCTCCTTGAGCCGCATTTCTGAACGTCTTTTCTTTGTAGTTCATCAATGTCTGCATTACAAATTCATCCACTTCATCTGTTAAGTAAAGAACTTCAAATTCTTTATTCTTCAATGTTTGAACAACTGGCATCTTGTCAATCAATTCAACATCTTTACCAGATACAAAGTAAATGTCTTTTTGATCCTCTTTCATACGAGAAACATATTCACTTAAAGTAACATATTTCTTTTCTCTTGAAGAGTAGAACAACAATAAATCTTGGAATTTTTCTTTATCCATACCATAATTGTTGTAGACACCAAACTTCAAGTTTACACCAAATTCTTCAAAGAATTTTTCATATGCTTCACGATCTTTGGCAAGCATATTTCCAAGTTCATTCAATACTTTCTTTTCAATACGACCCGCAATCAATTTTAATTGATGATCATGTTGAAGCATTTCACGAGAAATATTTAAAGATAAATCTTGAGAATCCACTAGACCTTTCACAAAACGCAATGAATCTGGCAATAATTCTTCGGCATGATCCATAATGAATACGCCTCTACAATAGAGTTGAAGACCTTTCTTATAGTCTTGTGAATAGAATCCTTGAGGTAAGTGTGATGGAATATAAAGTAAGGCTGTAAAGCTAGTATTTCCCTCAACACTAAAATGAATCACTTTTTGAGGATCTTGATAATCATAGAAATGATCCTTGTAGAATTGATTGTATTCTTCATCTGTAATCTTCGATTTTTGACGTTTCCATAAAGGAACCATTGAGTTTAAAGTCTGATCTTCAACCACTGTTTCATATTCAGGCTTTTCACTTTCCTCAGTACCCTCTTTCATCTTCTGAGTTTCTACATTCATCTTGATTGGATAACGAATATAGTCTGAATATTTCTTAATCAATTCTTTTAACTCATATGTCTCTAAATATTGAGAATATTTTTCTTCATCTGTATCTTCTTTTAAAGTTAAAATGATTGTTGTACCATTTGTCTCCTTTGTACAAGGTGTGATTTCATAACCATCTTCACCAGCACTTACCCATTCATAAGCTTCATCACTACCTGCTTTTTTCGTAATAACACGAACATCTTTTGCGACCATAAATGCAGAATAGAATCCAACACCAAATTGACCAATGATATCTACATCTTCATCGTTGTTTTCTTCTTTTTTCTTCATTTCCTCTTTAAAAGCCAAAGAACCACTCTTCGCAATTGTACCCAAGTTTTCCTCTAATTCTTCCTTTGACATACCAATACCAGTGTCCGAAATTGTTAAAGTACGAGCTTCCTTATTTGGTTCAATACGAATCTCAAATTGACTTGCATCCGCATGACCTTGACTTTCATAATAATATTTATCAATCGCATCACTCGCATTCGATACAAGTTCACGTAAGAAGATTTCCTTGTGTGTATAAATGGAATTGATCATCAAATCCAATAAACGTTTTGACTCCGCTTTAAACTGTTTTTTCTTAGCCATAATACCACTCCTTCATTAGCACTCTAATATTTTGCCTGCTAATACTATACAACACCTTTTTAGCAGTGTCAACACCTGTGTGCTAAACACAAAAAAAGAATTCGACTAAACGAATTCTTAGCTTCTTTACCCACTTTTCAAATAATACTGTTAACTATTTTTATTCATATTTGTAGCATACAATGGATTGGCTGCTCTTATTTCACTTCCAAAAACCATCTTCAATTCTTCAAAAGCTATTTTCACATTTTCGGGAATATCCACATGCGCAATATAATTCTTTCCATTCGGACCATAGCCATTCGCATCATCTGAAAGTCTAGGAATTTCTCCCATCAACAAGTTGACATATCTATTAATTGGCCACATACCATGTAAATCTTCTTCATAAACCAATTCATCATTCTGGTTCAATACTTTAGCACAATAAGTAGCATAATTGATGATTGTCACATTATCATTAATATATTTTTTTAAACCTGCCGCCATACGCCTTTGCATAGAAGCATCCTGACTTAGAATGATACTATTAAAAGAAATATTGTTTTCTTTCAATAAATCCAAAAGATACGTTATATTATTCCCACAATTTGTAGACTTTGTTTCAAGATAATCTGCCTTACATCCATATACATGTTTAATATACTTTTGAAATATTTCTGCTTCTGATAAATCTGTTGTCTCAATATCCGGATATTCTAAATGAACAACCTGACGTAGTGTATATGTTGTATGTCCTGCTCCACCAACAATAATATATTTTTTCGCAACGAAGTTTGTAATTCCACAAGCTAAAACATCGCCACCTTCAAGAATACTTCCACCAAATAAAACCATAACATCTACCTGATGAATTCCATATCGTTTAAATAATTCTTCTTGATTTAACGCATCAATATCTCTTGTTTCCAAAAACTTTGCGAGTATATTTATATTTTCTGCAACTTTAGAATCCATATCTAAACTTCCTTTCAAAACTATCTACAATGACAAACTTGAATTTAAATAAGAAATTTATTTTGCTTCTTTAGGTAAGCATAGCTTACCATTATAACTATAAGATAGACCAACAAAAATACAAAACCATGAAATATTCCTATTGGATAAGGTGAAATACCTCCTCCTATTTTAAAAATTAACTCAGATATATAACTCGTAATCATAGATATTGGTATAAAAGCAATTATAATTGTATTTAACCATTTCACATAAAAAGATGAATTTTCTTTTGATATTACTTTTGCAAGAAAATATTCAAAAACACCGACCACTTGAATAATCATTGATCCATAAATAGAAGACATTGTTTGCTTTTCATACCACTCACCGATTGCACATAACAATCCAATTACAATCAATGCTGTAGATGCAATATAGAACACTTTTCCTACAATTTCTTTACTTTTTTCTTCTTTATTTTCGACTATTTCAATACCTTTTAAGATATAATCTGTAGTAACATTAAAATAATCACTCATTATAATTATTTTTTCCACATCGGGCATGCTCTGCTCACTTTCCCATTTGGACACAGCTTGCCTTGAAACCCCAACCTTATCTGCAAGTTCCTCTTGCGATATTCCTTTAGATTTTCTTAAATATAAGATTCTATCTGCGAAGTTCATTTGACAACACTCCTTTCTTTTATGAAGTAATTTTAGCAATATTACCAGTTGCATATCCACCATCTATGTAAGGAAATGTGTCAACCTGCAGTTGCAACGCTGTTTTCCATTAATAACAATAAATTACTCCCGTAAAAAATATATAACCTTTTCGTCTTATAAAACTGAAAGTTTTCGTAGCTTACTTTGTACTGTTAAATACTATAAATTTATCCCACAATTCATCATAATTATCAAACTCATAAAATGTATCTCCAATTTTAAAATATCCCCCGGAATAATTGTCAGGGTTTCATCGATTACAAAATAAATTGTATAATAAGAAACAACTCCATTTGATGATGCTTTGTTTTCATCTACTTTGCCACCAAGCTCCACTTGATTTTATAAATCTATAAACTCAACAATTTGATTATCTGAAAAGAATACGAATAATCACCGTCAATCCCACCTGTAGTTACTATATGTTCAATTTTTTGTTTCTGACACAGCAATGTTTTCTAAATTAATATTCAGATCTCATTTTTCCGCATCCGAGTAATGTATTTGTTAGAAAAATAGGTATGAGCAAAACTATTCCAATTTTTTTATTCATATATTCCTCCATTTACATTTTAGTTTGACAACTTCTGATTTATCTATTGCATTACGTTGATTACTTTACAGTGAAAAGTGTCCATTCAATGTGGTTATATTCCATCACATCATTTGCTTTTTTCATTCCTAATTTTTCGTAAAATGCAATGGCATTTTCATTCGCAACCAAATATACCGCAATATCCTTTTTACCGCCTGCTAAAGAATGTGCTGTTTTTATCAATTTCGTGCCAATTTCTTGATGTAAATAGTCTCTGTCTACACCTAAATCTGTTATATAAAGCCTATAGGCATAGTCGGTCAATCCAAATAAGGCGCCGACAATTTGATTATCCTTGTTTCTTGCAATAAGACCGATTGATACATGATCAACTAGCTTTGCCATTCTTTCTTCGAATCGTTCCTTCGGATACTGTGATCCTAGATCCGTATGCTTTAAAAATTCAATATATTCAATTGAAGATATTCGCTCTTCTTTAATCTGAATGTCTTTGCACATAACAATTTTCTCCATAAACTCCTAATTCTATTTCTGTTGCCATTCCATTACATATTCTTTTTCTTCGGTAGCTTCATCAAAGCCGCTATGCTGAATCTCAAATCCTTCTCTTTGATAAAAGGCTATTGCACGTATATTCTTTTGATATACATTCAAAATTAATTTATTCCGTTTATTTTTTGCATAATTTAGAAGAGCTTTTCCTATGTCATGCGATTGCATTTCATTTGAAACAAAAATGCCCTCAATATATTCATCATTTAGACCTATAAATCCCTGTATTTCTTGATTATCCTCATAGACATAGACAGTTGCCTGCAGCAGCAATTCCTTCACCAATTCAAAATTATTTTGCCAATATTGTTTAGAAATAAAATAATGTGTCACCACATTCGTATCCAACCATATATCTGCAACTTTATTTATATCTGCTTTTTGTAACTCTCTAATCATAATGATTGATCTCCTATAAACTCAAATTATACAACAAGGCCTGATTTCTCAGCCCTTGTTCATCAATGAATATGCATACTTTAATACTTTAGTCCCATCCATACGCCCATAATCTTCCATTGGTATGACACCGACAGGAATGTGTTTTACTGCCATTTTTTCTTTAATTCTTTTTTCCATATAGCGAATTTGAGGACCAATTAAAATAACATCAATAGACTCTTCATTTACTTTTTGATCTACTTTCGATACAGGAATCGCAAAAATCTTATCTTTTTTTGATACTTCCTGCATTTTCGTTACTAAAAGACTTGTACTCATGCCTGCAGCACAAGCTAACAGAATTACTTTTTGTTCCATATTAACGATTAATTGAACGAGCCATCATAGATACGGTATGACGTACTCCTCTTACAGCTTTACTAATAGCCATGATATTTTCTACTGGAGCCACTCCACCATATCCTGCATCTCCAATATGCTGAATATCAACACCACAAATCTTATTCATAATCGCAATATCCTTAATTGTATCTGTATCAGATCCTTCTTGACTCGTTCCAATCGCAGAAAGAACTAAACCACCACAAGAATGCACTTCTTTACATACTGCCTTTAAATCATCCATATCAAATCCTGGAACGGTTCCAACAGCAGGAACTAAGATAACATCTGCCCCTGCCTTCACAAAGCGTTTTGCGATTTCAAGATCTGCCACTGGCTCATCCGATCCAGCACCATGCATTTTTCCTGCAATGATCAATCCGGAGAAATTTTCTTTTGTGAATGAGATTGCCTTTTCAATTTGTTCATTTGTCACGCCCGTACCTGGATTTCCAGTAAGACATACAAAATCAAAACCAACTTCATCTAATCTTTTGACTGTTTCCAAATTTAATTGACGACCCTTCGCAATATCCAAACGATCTTCTAACATTTCAGCTTCTAAATCAACCGGTTCTAAGTTCACCCCAATTGGGCGTCCTACTAAACGATGTAGTTCATCTACAAAGTTATCTTTATTATGTTCTAAGCCAAAAATATATGGATTTAATACATCTAAACAATTCAACAAAATCATATCCGACCCAAAAGCTCTGGCAATCTCTGCATTTGTGATATCCCCAATAAAACTTTCTCTAGGCGCTACATTTTCAGACAAGATGACACGCCCCTCACTTGCCTTAATACTTTGTTTCAATTCTTGTGCATTCATACTTAAAATTTCGGATGCATTTGCGCTAATTAATCTTTTCATTACTTACTCCTCAAAATTTCTGTGACATTTTGCCACGCATTCTTACTCTTTTGTTCTGTACAACCCTTATAAGCCCCTAAATACGGTGTAAAACCAAGTCTTGAATATAACTTGATAGCTCCATAACTTTGCGATTGGGTTGCCAAATACAATGGATACTTAATTGGAATTGTATCGTACATCATACAAAGTTTTGTAAGCATGGCCTGCGCAATCTTTTTATGTTGAGCCGATAAACTTACCGCCACATAATGTACGCGAAGTCTACTTTCTTCAAAATCATTTCCAAACCAAAGTCCTGCACTGCCAACTAGTTCATTATTTTCATTTGCGACAAACAAGAAATGTTTAGAAAAGAAATCCTTATCTCTTGTAAGCATATTATCCCATTTCTTTCTTGCCTCTTCTAGATTTTCAAATAAACAAACCTGGGTTTGTAGCTTGCACCAAGCTTCTTTTAATGATTCATCAAATTCAACATAATGAAATTCTTGATTTAATTCGATTTCTTTACGAATGGTCTTGCGTGCCATGACCATCAATACTTTTTCATAAGGTATACTTGTATCTAATACTGTCATATAATTCTCCATTTCCTAAAATTAGTATAACATAATCTTTCACACTTTAAATGTTATAACATTTACTTGACTTCTCTTTTTTTACGTTCTAGAATGAAACCGTAAAAGAGAGGTAATCAATTATGAACAAAACACAACTCGCAAATTATTTTGACCACACATTTTTAAAACCTTATGCAACTGAAGCTGATCTAACTAAATTATGTAATGAGGCAAAAGAAATCGGTGCCGCTATGGTTGCGATAAATACAACTTGGACTCGTTTTTGTAAAGAACAATTAAAAGGAACAAACGTACATGTAGGAGCTGCCATCAGCTTTCCTTTAGGACAAGCTGGCCTAGCATCTAAAATTGCCGAAACAAAGATTGCGATTGAAGATGGAGCTGACGAAATCGATTATGTCATTGATATTGGGCAAGCTAAAATGCACCACTGGGACTACATTAAAGAAGAAATGGAAAGTATTGTTTCTATTTGTAGAGAACATAACGTCATTTCAAAAGTTATCTTTGAAAATTGTTATTTAGAAAAAGATGAAATCAAACAAGTTGCTTTAATTGCCAAAGAAGTAAAACCAGACTTCATCAAAACAAGCACAGGCTTTGGAACTGGCGGAGCCACTTTAGAAGATGTTCAATTAATGGTTGAAACTGTCGAAGGACAAGTGAAAGTTAAAGCGGCTGGAGGCATTCGTGATTGGAAAACATGTAAAGCCATGATTGATGCAGGTGCACAAAGAATTGGAACAAGCTCATCCCTAAAAATCTTAGAAGAATTTGAAGCCGAGGCAAAATAACATGAAACCATTTTTATTAGAACCCATTCATGATTACACAATATGGGGAACCAACCACATCTCTAAAGCTAGAGGCATCGATGAAGACTATGGAACTTGGTGGGAAGTCAGTGCCCACCCTTATTGTTCAAACAAAATTATTGGAACTAATAAAACATTAATGAAAATGATTCAAGAAAATCCGGATGAAGTATTAGGTAAAGGCTTTACGCTTCACGAAACATTACGATTGGCTTATCTAGACACAAAGGATGCATTAAGCATTCAAGTTCATCCTGAAGATGATTACGCCCTAGAACACTCCAATGATTACGGAAAATATGAAAGTTGGTATATTCTAGATGCCAAACCAGGCGCGACTCTAGTTGCCGGAACAACAATCAATGATGCAGATGAAATTAAAAATGCCTTAATGAACAATGATGTTGAAAAATATTTAAACAAAGTAAAAGTTCATAAAGGAGACTACATCATCATTCCTAGTTGTATGCTTCATGCCTTGGGAAAAGACATCTTAGCTTTAGAAGTAGGTACAAACTCGAACACAACCTATCGTTTCTATGACTACAACCGTAAAGGAAAAGATGGAAAAACGCGTCCTTTACATGTCAAAGAATCTTTTGATGTCACAAACTTCAATTTAAAACCTACTTTTGTTCCACAAAAACAGGAAACACACCGAATTGGAGACTGTCCTAATTTTACTGTAGATGAAGTTTATGCTGATTCTGATATGGATCTAACTTGTGATGAACATTACATGATTCTATCCAATATTGATTCAGATTGTACAATCGTATGGAACAATGAAGAAATTGTATTACCACAATATGATAGTCTATTTGTACCATTCGCATCCAAAAAAATCACAATCAAACAAGGAGCACACCTATTAGTGTCAAATCCTAGAAAGGACTAATTTATGAAAACCATTTTAGTTACCGGAGCCAATGGCTATATCGCAAGCTTAGTAAGAGCGTATCAAAAAGATAACTTTAACTGGATCTGCATGACAAGAAAGGATGCAGACCTTACAAATCCTGAAGACGTAAAAAAATTTGTAGCTTCTCAAGATTTTGACGTTTGTTTTCACACTGCTGCCAATGCAACTACAGCCTTCTGTAATGAACATCCAGATTTAGTTCATAAAATCAATGTAGAAAGTACACAAGCGATCATTGATTGTTGTAAAGAAAAAGGTGCTAAATTGATTTTTTGTTCAACCGAACAAGCCTTCAATGGAAAAGAAAATCGTGGTCCTTTTAAAGAAGACGAACCATTAAGTGCTGTGACTGTATATGGACAAAATAAAATCGAATGCGAAGAGTTGATTCAACAACAATTGGATGATGCGATCATCTTACGCTTTACATGGATGATGGGACTAAGCTATCCAGGCATCAAGGCAAGTCCAAGCATCATTAAAAATGTCATGAATGCGCTAATCAGCCATACTCCTACATTATTTACTGTGAATGAAAAACGTGGTATGACATATGCCAAGCATTTGGCAACCCAATTTGATAAAATCACAAAACTTGAACCAGGCATTTATCATGTCGCATCAAAGAACACTATGACCACATATGAATCCGCAAAATATGTGGCTAAAGCCTTAGGTGCAAGTGATGAACTGATTGAAGAAATCATTTTACCAAACAACGAACGCTACCAAGATCGATTCAGAGATTATCGTTTAGATAGTGAAAAACTAGAAAGTCTTGGAATACATTTCGCAACATTTGAAGAAGATGTAAATGAAATTCTAATGGATTTTGGATGGAAGAAAAGTTAAAATAGCTTGTAGGAGGCTATTTATGACTATACTTGAGGAAAACGTTAAAAAATATTACCAAAGCGGATATAACTGTTCAGAAACACTACTTCATGCCTGCAATGAAACATATCAATTAGATATTTCAGAAGAAGACATGAAAATGATGGCTGGATTTGGTGGCGGCATGTTTATTGGAAGTACATGCGGTGCATTAATCGGATCGATTGCTGCCCTATCAAAAATGGTATGCAGGACAAAAGCACATGAAATGTTACCTGAATTAAGACCATTGATTCAAAAACATACACGTAACTTTAAAGAACTATTAGGCAGTTTAGATTGCGCACACATCAAACCTGTACATCATAGTACGGATCCAAACATCAAATGTATGAACACTTGTTTATTAGCGGCAAAAGCTCTAGAAAAAACAATGGAGGAAGAACACCTATTATAGGATTCTTCCTCTTTTCTTATATTCGTAATAACCTGTCTACACGATGAATCAAATCTTGTTGAATACTAAAATCAACCTCAATACCATCCTCTTTATATTCCTGTCTATGCACCTTACCATTGGTATGAATATAATCAAGTACACTTACCTTTTCATAAGGAATCACGACATGTAAAGTTTCCATATGAAATAATTCCTTTTCAATTTCCTGCTTTAAAAACTCAATACTCGACTTTTCCTTAGCACAAATATAAATACGATCCTCTACACGTTTTGGATATTCAATATTTGTCTGATCACATTTGTTAAAGACATACAAGTAGGGAACTTTTTCACATCCAATTTCTTTTAATGTTTCTTCACAAACCTGAAGTTTGCTATCCTTATGTTCATTTGAAATATCCACTACTTTTAAGATCAAATCCGAAACCACAGCTTCTTCAAGTGTAGAATGAAAGGCTTGTACTAAACTGTGTGGTAAATCACTAATAAATCCAACTGTATCACTTAAAGTAAATACATTATGGTTCTCTGTTTCAATTTGACGTGTTGAAGTTGTCAAAGTCGCAAACAACATATCCTTCTCAAATACAGACTTATCTTCATTCACAAACCCATTCATAATACTTGATTTACCTGCATTGGTATAACCCGTTAGAGCTACACTTTTAACCATACCTTTTTTACGCTGATTACGCTGTACGCTTCTTTGCGTATGAATCTTATCTAATTCTTTTTCCACAAAATGAATCTTACCTTCAATTCTTCGCGCATCCAGTTCGATTTTCTTTTCTCCTGTTCCCTTGTTTCTAGAACCACCACGCTGTCTATCCATATGTTTATAGCTGCCTTGAAGTCTTGGCAATAAATACTTCAATCGTGCACACTCAACTTGAAGCATGCTCTCTTTTGTCTTAGCACGAGACGCAAAGATTTCTAAAATCAAAGCACTTTTATCCATGACTTCACAATCAAAAAAGTCCGATAAATTTCTTTGTACAGAGGGCGAAATAGCCTCTAATACAAGAACCATGCCACATTCTTGATCTTCAAGAATGCGTTTGACCTCTTCAATCTTACCAGGATTCATATAATACTTTTTATGAGGATGCTCCAAATTCTGTGATATACTCATGCAAATTTCAATATCACAGGCAAGAGCTAATTCTTTCATTTCCTCCATTCTTTCTTCAAAAGAATGGCTTGTGTATGTTTGTACACCAATCAATATTGCTTTTTCCATAAATGTATTTTATCATACGATGCTAAAATGTTATAATATTTCATGAGGTGAATTCCATGAAAATTGCTTATTTAATGCACTATATGAAAAATAATTTTGAAGAAATAACAGAAAACCTAGATATATTGATCAACCAAGGCGATGACGTTTACTTGATGGTAAACGATGATGATCTACGTGATGATTTGATTCTATCCTATTGTGATACGCCAAATTTACATGTGGCTCATCACCAACAAACTGCCCTTCCAGCCGATATGTCACTACCTAGAGGCTTTATTGTATTGATGAAAGATGCTTTAGAATTTGAAAAAGAATATGGATCTTTTACATATGATCGTTTCATCATAATGACTGATGGTATGATCCCTACAAAATCAAAAGCACAACTTGTAGAATATTTAGAAACACATGAAGACGAAGATATCTATTATGAAGTGGATAACTCAGATGAAAATGTAGAAGTAAAGAAAAGATTTGAAAACTATGCCTTCTTTACAAACTCTTATGATTTCCAAAAATCAAAAACCATTCGTGCCATGAATAAAATGACATCCAGTCTTGTTCATTCCTTTAAAAAACGTGAAATTGAGGACACAATCTATATCAGCTATCCTTGGTTTATACTAACGCACGAAAGTGCTAAAGCTTTGGCAGACAATCTAGCCTACTGTTCAAATACATTTAAAATGTGTTTATATCCAGAAGAAATGGCCATTGCGACAATGTTACATAAATTCTCAAATGTAGATCATCACAATGAAAACATATGGGCAGTTGGTAAAAATGGTGAATATATTCTGCAACAACCCATGGAAAATGTAGAATTGGACGCAATCAAAGAGTCTACTTATTTTGCAGCTCTAGCTCATAGTGAAGATAATCTTCAAGTTTATGAAGACTATTTTGATGCCTACACATCCGAATCATAATCGTTTCGGATAATCACGGGAATCAAAATATCCTAAAAATTCTTTATCACATCTATTCTTCACTCTATAAAGACAATGTGAAATTTATTCATTTAGGAGATTCACAAACTACAAGCATTAATGGCTTAAATAACTTTATATGTGTTAAAGGAATAATGATACATTAGATTTACCTAAATTCCAAAGATTAACTGTTTTATACAAACGCATCCATTCTCACATGGAGATGAAGGTTTGAACGAAATAAAAAAAGATATCGATCAACATCATGCAGATATCTATCTTTATGGACATACGCATTTAGTCAAAGAACAAATCTACAATAATTGTCTAATTCTAAATCCAGGCTCAATCACTTTACCTAGAGATGATTAGCATGGATCTTATATCATTCTAACAATCGATAAGAAAGTCACATATAAAGTAGTTCGAATTAATGTAGAAACTTTCTTAAACCAATATCAATGTTTCATTGAATAAGGCAGCCAAATCATTGGCTGCCTGTTTTCATTTATTTAATAAACTGTTTTGCAAAATTCCATGTATCTCTACACATATCATCCAAGTTCTTTTCAGCCACCCAGCCAAGCTGTTCCTTAGCTCTTGTAGGATCTGCGAAAC
>OGWT01001291.1_pt1 | contig 19521 bp, 16 predicted proteins | sample 1576101 | NCBI WGS metagenome assembly OGWT01 (sample SAMEA3541481, study PRJEB24748) | human gut metagenome | biome: human gut; feature: human-associated habitat; material: faeces | place: China | collected 2012 | reverse complement strand
ACTTAGTCAGGCTGTCACGCTGGTAGAGAGTGTGAAACCCGAGCATCAGGCAGTCGCACAGGAGGTTATCGAAAAATGTCTGCCGTATTCAGGTAATTCTATCCGTGTGGGTATCAGTGGTGTTCCCGGAGCGGGGAAGAGTACGTCGATTGATGTATTCGGCCTGCATGTACTGGAACGTGGAGGTAAGCTGGCTGTACTGGCTATCGACCCGAGCAGTGAGCGTTCGAAAGGAAGTATTTTGGGAGATAAAACCCGTATGGAAAAACTTTCCGTTCATCCAGATTCCTTTATCCGCCCCAGCCCTTCTGCCGGTTCGCTGGGTGGCGTAGCCCGTAAAACCCGTGAAACGATTATTTTGTGCGAAGCAGCAGGTTTCGATAAAATTTTTGTCGAAACAGTGGGAGTAGGACAGAGCGAAACAGCCGTTCATTCGATGGTGGATTTCTTCCTGCTGATACAGCTTGCCGGAACAGGAGATGAACTGCAAGGTATCAAGCGTGGTATAATGGAGATGGCAGACGGTATCATCATCAACAAGGCTGATGGTAATAACATCGAGAAGGCGAAGCTGGCTGCTGCTCATTTCCGCAATGCGCTACATCTGTTTCCGGCTTCTGAATCGGGGTGGACACCACAGGTGCTGACATATTCAGGTTTTTATGGCATCGGAATCAAGGAGATCTGGGACATGGTGTACAGTTATATCGACTTTGTGAAGAAGAACGGATACTTTGATTACCGCCGCAACGAACAGGCTAAATACTGGATGTACGAAACGATAAACGAACATTTGCGTGATAGTTTCTACAACAATCCGGCTATCGCTTCGATGCTTACAGCTCAGGAACAGGAGGTATTGCAAGGAAAGGCTACTTCGTTCTCGGCTGCGAAAAAGTTGCTCGATACGTATTTCGGTAATCTTTGATTGCTGGGCTTGCGACGGAGTACATAATTTCTCTGAAAATTTTTGTACGAACTTGCTGAACTTTTGTACAGAAAATAAAAAAACATCGAGATATTTTGGGCAGAAATTGCTGATATTATAGAAACTCTTTCTGAAGGTCTTTTTTAAAAGCCTTTGGGAAGAGTTTTTTTATTGTTATCGCTGTGTGATAAATTCATCAATAGGTTGATTCTCAGTTGTATTTAAGGCTTTGAAAACTCTGTTGTATCAATGAATAAACCAACTGCTATATTACAAGCGACTATGAGCTTTCGAAAATGTTTTGTCGGACAGAAATGTTTTATTATGCGTTGGTCACAGCAAAATCTTCATGGATAGTTGTGCTTTATTACAATTGACTTGGTAGGAAATTTACTTTTTTCAGAAAAAAACAACAGAATATTTGGTTTATAAAATAAACTACTTTATATTTGTGATGTAATAGAAATAGGAATAAACGCGCGGATTTCTATTTTTTTTGCAGTAGTAGTTTATAAAATAAACTGTTTTATCTTTTAAAAATGTAAGGAGTATGGAAGAAAAGAAGATGTTTACAGAAAAAGAGAGTCTGGAACTGATTTCCCAGATGATTCAAATGACGAAAGAAAATTTGGAACGGGGTAGTGGCAATGTTTTTCTGATTTATGGATATGCTGCAGTAGTGCTTTCTGTAGTTGTATATGCAGCCGTGTATATCACAGGCAGACCGTTGTGGAACGCCTTGTGGTTTTTGATGTTTATTCCTGCCATTGTTATGAAAGTACTTCAGGTTCGTAAGAAACCTTCTGTGGTAACACATATGGATAAGATGCTTGCTCATACCTGGTGCATCGTAGGATCGTTGTTCGGACTGACTGTTGTGGCCATGCTACTGATAGGTATGGTGATTGGTTCGTGCAATTTTGGCTTGATGCTTCCGCTGTGTTTACTATATGCGGGTATAGGAACTTCGATTACCGGTCTGATTGTTCGGGTTCCAGCCCTGGTGTATTCACCTCTTGTTGCCTTTTTGGTTGCTGTCTATATGCTGATGGTACTGACAAATGGCGGTAGAGTGGCTCCGGAATGGAATCTATATTTCGGTTTTTCTTTCTTGCTTATGATGGTGATACCAGGACATTTGTTGAATAAAAAAGCCGCTGCTTATGCTTGCTGAACTAGATCCGTTGATACACTCGCAACTGCGTCTGGCGATTATGTCTATCCTATTATCGGTAGATGAGGCCGACTTTGTATACTTGAAAGAGAAGACTGAATCTACTGCCGGTAATCTCAGTGTGCAACTGGATAAACTGAGCAAGGCGGGATACATTCAGGTAGAGAAAGAGTTTGTCGGAAAAAAGACTCGTACATCGTGCCGGATTACAGAAACAGGCAGAAAAGCGATGGAAGAATATATAAAGGCACTGAAGACTTATCTGGATTTGTAGGATAAGAGAAACACGTTCGGAAAGAAGAAAAGGTAGAGGCCGGAATTCCAATTCAAGAAAGAAGAGCTATTGGTTTAGATAAGTGTCCGATAAACATATATGAATATGAGCTTATCAGCATTGTTCCTGTAGATAACCTGCATAGCTGAATTCTGTAGGATAATTGCTTGTTCATCAATACTCTATCTTTGGATTGAAGATTCTTGTCAGACTGCAATAATTGATTTGTACGCTAATCATCCTAATCTGTAATAAAAAAGGTTCTATCACCCCATAGCGGGAAAATGATAGAACCTTTTTGTATTTTATTCTTGTAATTTACAATCAGAAACCAGCCAGGCTTACAATCTTGTCGACTGCTGCACTAAGTCCGTCAGGATTCTTACCGCCGGCAGTTGCAAAGTGAGGCTGACCACCACCACCACCTTGGATCAGTTTGGCAGCTTCGCGAACCAGTTGTCCGGCATTCAGTCCGGCCTTCACCTGATCGTCGCTCATGGTAACAGTAAGCAACGGCTTGTTTTCGAATACGCTACCAATTACTACGAACAAGTTTTCAGGGAACTGTCCTTTCAACTGGAAGGCAATATTCTTGACTGCGTCAGCTGGCATCGGAAGAACAGCCTGAATAACTTTCACACCGTTGATTTCTTTTGCACCTTCAATCAGCTTGTTCTTTACAGCAGCTTCTTTTTCCTTCATGAATTCTTCCATCTGTTTCTTCAGACCGGCATTTTCTTCGATGTATTTCGAGATAGCGGCTTTCAGGTCGGGAGCGTTGTTGAACAAAGCTTTCAGATCGTTGATAGTATCTTGTACAGTATCGAACATTTCTTCAACCTTCGCACCTGTAACAGCTTCGATACGGCGTACACCGGCAGCAACAGAGCTTTCTGAGATAATCTTCACCATACCAATCTTTCCTGTTGCCGATACGTGAGTACCACCACAGAATTCGATAGATGAACCGAACTGTACGACACGTACTTCGTCGCCATATTTTTCACCGAACAAAGCGATTGCACCCAGTTCTTTTGCCTTTTCGATAGGCAGGTTACGGTATTCAGTCAAAGGAACGTTTTCGCGGATTTTAGCATTAACCAGATGTTCTACTTCGCGAATCTGTTCCGGAGTTACTTTCTGGAAATGAGAGAAGTCGAAACGCAAAGAGTCAGGAGTAACAAGAGAACCCTTCTGTTCTACGTGAGTACCCAGTACCTGACGCAATGCTTCGTCCAGCAAGTGTGTACAAGAGTGGTTGGCTGCACAAGCTGCACGTTTGTCTGTATCTACACATGCCATCATCGGAGCTTCCAGATGTTCCGGAAGTTTCTTTGCTATATGGATAGGAAGATTGTTTTCCTTCTTGGTATCGATGATATCGATAGTTTCGAATTCGCTTACCAATACACCGGTATCACCTACCTGACCACCACTTTCTGCATAGAACGGAGTATCGCTCAATACAATCTGGTAAAGTGTCTGATTCTTCTGCTTAATCTGACGGTAACGCAGGATGCTTGTTTCGTATTCAGTATAGTCGTAACCTACGAAAGTTGTTTCTCCTTCTTTCAGTGTAACCCAGTCGCCTGTTTCTACGGCAGCAGCATTACGTGCGCGTTCTTTCTGTTTCTGCATTTCAGCTTCAAAGCCTTTTACGTCGGCAGTCAGACCATTTTCACGCAAAATAAGTTCAGTCAAGTCGAATGGGAATCCGAATGTATCATACAGTGTAAATGCGTCTACACCGCTGATTTCAGTCTTACCGGCAGCTTTAGTTTCAGCCATTGTCTTGTCGAGCAGACGGATACCTGTTTCCAGTGTACGGAGGAATGATTCTTCTTCTTCCTTCATAACTTTCTCGATCAATGCCTGCTGTGCTTTCAGTTCAGGATAAGCACCACCCATATTTTCAATCAGTACAGGAAGCAACTTATACATGAATACTTGTTTCTGTCCGAGGAAAGTGTAAGCGTAGCGAACGGCACGGCGCAGGATTCGGCGGATTACGTAACCAGCCTTTGCATTAGACGGCAACTGTCCGTCGGTAATAGAGAAAGCGATGGTACGGATATGGTCGGCTACTACGCGCATAGCTACGTCTACCTTTTCATCGTCGCCATACTTCTTGCCAGACAAATCGCCGATTGCCTTGATGATAGGCTGGAAAACGTCAGTATCGTAGTTGGATGTCTTGCCTTGCAAAGTACGTACCAGACGTTCGAATCCCATACCGGTATCGATAACTTTTGCTGGAAGCGGTTCCAGTGTTCCGTCAGCCTTACGGTTGTACTGCATGAACACCAGGTTCCAGATTTCGATAACCTGCGGATGATCTTTGTTAACCAGTTCACGTCCCGGAACGGCAGCCTTTTCTTCAGCCGAACGTGAGTCGATATGAATTTCTGAACAAGGACCGCAAGGACCTGTATCACCCATTTCCCAGAAATTATCGTGTTTGTTACCGTTGATGATGTGATCTTCTGGGAAGAATTGTCCCCAGTAGCCTGCTGCTTCGTCATCGCGGGAAATACCTTCGCTCGGGCTTCCTTCGAATACGGTTACATACAGATCTTTCGGATCAAGTTTCAGTACGCTTACCAGGTATTCGTATGCCCAGCTGATAGCCTCTTTCTTGAAGTAGTCGCCGAAAGACCAGTTACCCAGCATTTCGAACATGGTATGATGGTATGTATCGTGACCTACTTCTTCCAGGTCGTTATGTTTTCCACTCACACGCAAGCACTTCTGTGAGTCGGTTACACGTTTGTATTTCGCAGGATGGTTACCCAGAATAATATCTTTAAACTGGTTCATACCTGCATTGGTGAACATCAATGTCGGGTCGTCTTTGATGACCATCGGTGCTGAAGGCACAATCTGATGTCCTTTCGACTCAAAGAATTTTACAAATGAGTCGCGGATTTCGTTTGCTGTCAACATAATGCTTATAATGTCTTGTAGTTAATATTCTCAAAATTGATTTGCAAAGATAATCGGTTTTATTATTTTTGTCCGTATGTTTGATGCAAAAACTTGACATGTTGCATCTTAAAATTTTTCAAAATTAGATTTGAATGCGTAAAGTCTATTATATTTATAATCCGAAAACGCGTACATACGACCGTATTTATCCCACTATGCGCCAGCGGGCGATGAGCTATTTGCGGCGTCTGTTTGTGGGTATGGGACTGGGTGCAGGATGTTTTATCATCCTGTTGCTGATTTTCGGTTCTCCTTCGGAAAAGGACCTGCGTGTGGAAAATTCGCGCTTACTTTCACAATATCATATTTTATCTACCCGTCTGGACGAGGCTCTTGGTGTGATGCAGCAGCTTCAGCAGCGTGATGATAATCTGTACCGAGTGATTATGCAGGCAGATCTCGTGGCGGATGCCTTGCGTTCGGCCAGTTATGGTAAAACAAACCGTTACGAGGATTTGATGGATATGGCAAATGCCAAGCTGGTAGTGAATACTACTCAGAAGATGGACTTGCTTTCACGTCAGATTTATATGCAGTCGAAATCGTTTGACGAGGTAGTAGAGTTGTGTAAGAAACAGGATGATATGCTGGCATGTATTCCTGCTATCCAGCCGGTGGCCAACAAGGATTTGAAGCAGACGGCTTCGGGATATGGAAATCGTATCGACCCTATTTATAAGACTGTTAAGTTTCATGCGGGCATGGACTTTTCGGCAAACGTGGGTACACCGGTGTATGCCACTGGAAACGGTACGGTACAGAAAGCAGGCTGGGAAGGATTGTATGGCAACTGTATTGTCATTAATCATGGTTTCGGTTATGTTACCCGATATGCTCACTTGAGTAAAATTGATGTGAAGGTAGGGCAGAAAGTAGTGCGTGGAGAAACTATTGGTAAGGTAGGAAGTACGGGAAAGAGTACCGGACCGCATTTACACTACGAAGTGCATCTGAAAGGGCAGATTATGAATCCGGTGAACTATTACTTCATGGATTTGGATGCGGATGATTACGACAAGATGATTCAGATTGCTGCCAACCACGGTAAGGTATTCGATTAATATTACAGACTAAACAGAAAGGACATGGCTTTGAAGAGCGATAAAAATTTGAAATTATATTATTCTATTCGTGAAGTGGCGGAAATGTTTGATGTAAACGAGTCACTTTTGCGCTATTGGGAGAAGGAGTTTCCTATAATTGCTCCCAAGAAGGCGGGAGGAAATATCCGGCAGTATACGAAAGAGGATATTGAAAATATTCGCCTGGTATATCATCTTGTAAAAGAAAAGAAAATGACTCTTGCCGGAGCCAGACAGCGTTTGAAGCAGAATAAAGAAAGCATTCGTGATACGGCCGAAATCATCGACCGCTTGCGGCGTATCAAAGAAGATTTGCTCAGTATGCGTAAGGAGTTAGATTATCTCACCTGATGCTTGCAGGTGTGAATTGTTTGGCTGGTGACTTAATTCTAGGTCTTTTTAAGCGATCATCAGACTTTTTCCGGACGTCGTATATGCGAGGAAACAACGAAAAACAACAATAAAAATGGCATATGAAGTGATTATGGTTTATCATCTTCATATGCCATTGTATTTTTTAGGGATATTTGCTGAATATCTTTATTTCGTCTTAATGGTTGTAATCTGTTATTGTCATCATCAGAAAGATACGTCTTTTTAGTCGGCAATTGTATCTTCAAAGTTTTCGATACGGGTTACTTTCTTGATGTGATCTATCTTTTTGAGGTTTGTACAGATGGTATTCACATCATCTACATCGTGTACGTAAAGCTGAATGCGACCTTCGAAAATACCATCGTTCGATTCAATATTCAATTTATGAATATTTACATTCAACTGTTGAGATATAACTTGTGTAACCTGATTGAGGACTCCTATGCCGTCTATACCTTTAATGTATACATTGACCGGGAAGTTTAATGCTTTGCCTGTTTCCCATTCTACAGCAAGCAGTCGGTTACCGAAACTGGTCTTCAGCTGGGCTGCAATCGGGCACTGGCGTTTATGAATGACAATACGGTTGTTATCGTCAATGTAACCAAGTACATCATCCCCCGGAATCGGTTTACAGCAATCAGCCAGAATGTAATTCTTCTGAATGGCATCAGGAGTCAGCTTGATGATTTTCTTTTTGTCTATATTCAGTGCAGGCTGTTCAGCTTGTTTCTCTTCCTGCTTGTTTTTACTGGTTCCTCCGAATGCAAAGCTGATATATTTCTTCCAGTTGGTAGGCGATGGCTTTTCCTTCAGTTCGTTTTTGTCTGCTTCACCTAATGAGAATATTCCCTGACCGATATTTAAGGTCAGTTCATCGTAATTCTTTACGTGATGCAGGTTGCAGAGCTTCTTGATATTCTCATCATTTGACGGCAGGTTTTCCTGATGGAAGAAATCGGTAAGCATATCTTCACCTTTCTGCTGCATTTCTTTCTTTTCACGCTTCAGAATAGCTTGTATCTTAGCTTTGGCTTTTGCTGTGGTGGCAAAGTTTATCCACGAAGGCTGTACCTTTTGTGATTTGGAAGTAAGTATTTCTACCTGATCACCACTTTGTAGCTTGTGGCTTAGTGGAACCAGTTTATGGTTTACCTTAGCTCCGATACAGTGACTGCCCAGGAATGTATGGATAGAGAAAGCAAAATCGAGTGCCGTACAGTTTTGCGGCATAGTCTTGATTTCTCCTTTGGGGGTGAAGACAAAAATTTCGGATGCAAACAGGTTCAGTTTGATGGTATCGAGGAAATCGAGCGCATCAGGCTGTGGATCGTCCAGAATTTCCTTAATGGTCTTCAGCCACTTGCTCAGTTCGCCTTCATCTTCACTGCCTCCACCTTCCTTGTATTTCCAGTGAGCTGCAAATCCTTGCTCGGCAACGTCATTCATGCGTTCACTTCTGATTTGCACTTCAATCCATTGCCCTTTGTTACTCATCAGTGTCACGTGCAGTGCTTGATAGCCATTAGCTTTCGGATGGCTTACCCAGTCGCGCAGACGGTCGGGGTGAGGCTTGTATATTTTCGAGATAGCTACATAGATATCGAAGCAGTCGTTCAGTTCCTCTTCTTCGTTTCTTGGAGTAAAGATGATGCGCACAGCAAGGATATCGTAGATTTCTTCGAACGTGATATGCTTGGTCTGCATCTTGTTCCAGATGGAATAAGGAGATTTTACACGTGCCAGAATGCGATAAGGTATTTTCATCTTATTCAGTTGTGCACGTATAGGAGCTGTAAACTCGGTAAAGACGCTTTCGCGCTCTGCCTGAGTAGCTTGCAGCTTGTCTTGTATCTCTTTGTAAGTTTCCGGATGTTCGTATTTGAAACTCAGGTCTTCCAGTTCTGTTTTTATGCGGTTCAGACCTAGTCTGTTGGCAAGAGGAGCATAGATGTAAAGGGTTTCTCCCGCAATCTTATATTGTTTGCTGGGAAGCATGGAACCGAGGGTACGCATGTTGTGCAGACGGTCGGCTATTTTTATCAGAATGACTCGGATGTCGTCATTCATTGTAAGCAGGAGCTTTTTGAAATTTTCAGCCTGAGCCGAAGCGCGGTCGCCGAAAATGCCTCCGGATATTTTTGTCAGTCCGTCTACAATCTGTGCAATTTTAGGTCCGAACAGATTTTCTATATCTTCCACCGTATAGTCGGTATCCTCTACTACATCATGCAGCAAAGCCGAACAGATGGAGGTAGACCCCAGTCCGATTTCTACACACGCAATGCGTGCTACCGCAATAGGGTGCAGTATATAAGGTTCGCCCGAACGGCGTCGTACACCTTTATGTGCTTGCTTGGCAAAATTAAATGCTTTGGTGATTATTTCTACTTTTTTGCGGTGCTTGCTTTCCAGGTATCGATCTAAAAGTTCTTGAAAGGCATCATTTATTTGCTTTTCATCTGCTTGCTCTTGTGTAAGTTTTTCATCCGTCATTGTATTACTCCCTTAATCTATATTGCAAAAATAAAGAAAATAAAGAATTTAACAAGTAGAATGAAGTTTTTTCTTACAAAGCTATGGAAAAGGAAGATAGAAAAATGAAAAACCATCCTGACAAATCTTGGGATTGTCGGGATGGTTTTTATGATATTTCGGTGTAAAAATATGATACTTATCGGATGCGGAGTGATCTTCCGGCACGTATGTTACTGCCTTTGATTCCGTTCAATCTGCGTAACTGCGATACGCTTACTCCATATTTGGCTGCAATGCCTCCCAAGGTTTCTCCGTTTCTGATTCTGTGATAAACGGCTTTTCCTGATTTGGCAGACGATTTAACATCGGCTACTTCTACTTTGCTGCGTCGTGTCTGATAGACCTCCGGTTTATAGTTATAGATGCTGTCTTCGTTTTCGAGGAAACAGCTCATCATCTTGTTGGACAAGCGAAGCGCATAAGGCTTCTCATTTCCAGGAATGATGTCTTTTTTAAACTCCGGATTCAAGGCACGAAGTTCATCGATGTTTGAGTTGCATACGGCGGCTATCTGCTGGAGGTTGAGCGGACGAGATATGTGTATAGTATCTGTTCCTTCCGGCATTCTCATTTCCAGCGGGCTGATGTTATGCTCACAGTAATAGGTCATGATATAGTTTGCAGCGATAAATGCCGGCACATATCCACGAGTTTCCTGAGGCAGATAATTGTATAGCTTCCAGAAGTCCTTTTCTCCTCCCGAACGTCGGATAGCTTTGTTTATTGTGCCCGGACCGCAATTGTAAGCCGCAAGTACCAGATTCCAGTCGTGATAGATATCGTATAAGTCTTTCAGATAACGTGCTGCGGCACGAGTAGATTTGATCGGGTCACGACGTTCGTCTATCAGACTGGTTACTTGCAGTCCGTAAATTTTACCTGTAGCCAGCATGAACTGCCATAAGCCTACGGCTCCCTGACGGGAAGTTGCCATCGGGTTTAAGGCCGATTCGATTACAGGAAGATATTTTAACTCCAGCGGCAGGTCGTGCAAGTCGAGTGCCTCTTCGAAGATGGGCATGTAGAAATTATTAGCACTCAGCATGAATGCAATCTTCTGTCGCAAGCGGGTAGCATACATGTCGATAAATTTGCGCACCACTTCGTTATACGGCATTTCGATGATGGCCGGAATACGTTGCAGACGATCCATGTAGATAGAGTCGCTTACTTCCGGATTGGTAGAAGTCGCAGTACAGTTTTCTCCCAGATTGATATAATTTTTCGAAATCCAGTCCAGATATAAACTGTCTGTTTCAGAAAGCATACCTTCGGGCAAATCGGCAGCTGCCTCCACACCTGAACTGGAGCGGACGACAATACTCTTTTCCGTTTGTTGGGCAAAGAGGGGCGAAAAGCTAAGGAAGGCGAGTATGCCAATACATAGTTTTTTCATAATTTAAAATCTAATACTGCATTGCAAGCCTATTCCTTGAGGAAGCTTGCGGTATGCATCGTTAAATATTGCAGGTTCCAGTGTCATTCCCAGATCGTTCGATATATCGAAGTTCGATAGCTCAGCGTCGACATATGCGTCGATTACCGACAACAGATAAACCCCGATGAAAGCAATTATACTTAAATCTCGCTGACGACGGAAGACATCTTTTCGTTTACGAATCAGTTCTTGATAATAAGCAAGGTTGTTTTGTACATCTTCCTTTGTCAGACCGGCTCTAAGGATATTCATGTAACTGTCGTTATTCGGATTGTTACTCATGATGTCCTGATATGCCTGTGTATAATCCTTATACATCTTGCTGTTCCAGGTCAATGCATAAGTACATCCCACGAAACCTCCATAAACGATAGGCAGTTTCCAATACTTCCGGTTGTATATCTGACCTGCTCCGGGTATGGCAAGCGACAGCCAGATAGAATTATTGGGAGTGGGAAGCCATTTCTTTTTCTCCTTTATGGTTACAGGTTTCCGGCTTTGCAAAGAGTCACTCTGACGCATAAGTCTGGCCGTATCTACCGGAGCTTCCAGTTCCTCGATGCGCTTTTGACGTATATTCAGCGTATCGAGTAAAGCAAGGCTGTCGGCCACGTTTTGCGCGCGTATCGAATCGGCATTCAGTAAGCCTTTCCGGTGCTTGAGTGCACGTTGTGCATATCCTTCCGTACTTCCTCCCCATGCGAAACAGAGCATCAGTACGATATACAATACATATGTAAACGATCGTTCTCTCAAAACTTGTCCTTTTTATTCTTTTGGTTTCAATGAGTCCAGTATCTCCATGATTCTTTCCAGATCAGCTTCGTTGCTGAACGGGATACTGATTTTACCTTTTCCTTTGTTGCTGCACGAAAGCTGCACCTTTGTACCGAAGAAGGTACACAGATGATTTTGCAACATCGTATATTCTTCAGACAGTTTGGCGCCTTTGGGAGCAATCTTCTTGCCTCCCGACTCTACGCTTTCGCCGGCTGAAAGGGCTTTTACTATTTCTTCTACCTTGCGGACTGAATACCCTTGGGTGATTATTTCGTTGAAAATACGTATCTGTGTCTTCGGGTCATCCAGCGCAAGCAAGGCACGTGCGTGCCCCATATCTATTTCTTTATTTTTCAGTGCAACCTGTATCGGAGCAGGAAGTTTAAGCAGTCGCAGGTAATTGGCGATGGTAGTACGCTTCTTGCCTACACGTTCGCTCAGACGTTCCTGAGTCAGTTCATATTGTTCGATCAGATGCTGGTAGGCGAGAGCTATTTCCAGCGAGTTCAAGTCCTCGCGCTGGATATTCTCTATCAGAGCCATTTCCATTACATTCTCATCGTCGGCAGTACGGATGTAAGCAGGAATAGTCTTCAGTCCTGCCTGTATAGAAGCACGGTAACGTCGTTCTCCTGCTATTATCTGAAATGAATCCTCATTCAGCTTGCGTAAAGTGATAGGTTGTATGATGCCGATTTCAGCTATTGAGTCGGCAAGCTCTTGCAGGGCAATCGGATCGAACTCGCGGCGCGGCTGGTTCGGGTTTACCGAGATTTTACTCAGTTCCACTTCGTTGATGGAAGAAGAGCCCGAAGTCTTAACCTCGTCGTTTGTAGAAATCAGCGCGTCGAGTCCTCTGCCCAGTGCAAATTTTTTCTGTACGGCCATATTTGTTTATTCTTTCAGCTTTCTATGCTTCTTAATTTTTGTTTATAATTTCGTTTGCCAAAGCCAGGTGGTTTTTTGCTCCTGTAGAATCCGCATCATACAAGATGGCAGGTATTCCGTGGCTGGGAGCCTCACTCAGTTTGACGTTTCGCTGGATAATGGTTTTGAATACCAGTTCCTGGAAATGACGTTTCACTTCGTCGTATATCTGGTTTGCCAGACGCAGACGTGAGTCGAACATTGTAAGCAGGAAACCCTCTATTTCCAGCGAAGGGTTCAGTTTTGTCTTGATTATCTTGATGGTGTTCAGCAGCTTGCTGATACCTTCCAGTGCAAAATATTCGCATTGTACCGGAATGATGACTGAATCGGCAGCTGTCAGTGCGTTGATGGTAATCAGCCCCAGCGACGGTGAACAGTCTATCAGAATATAATCGTATTCACTTTTCATCGGCTCTAATGCCTTTTTCATAATCTTCTCACGGTTTTCCAGGTTCAGCATTTCGATTTCTGCTCCCACGAGGTCGATGTGAGAAGGAATAATATCCAATCCGTCAATATCGGTCGTGTAAATAGCTTCCCGTATATCGGTCTGATTGATAAGACATTCATAAATAGAACAATCTATTTCTTTTAAATCTACTCCCAGACCGGATGAAGCATTCGCCTGCGGGTCGGCATCGACTACCAGCACTTTCTTCTCGAGAGTTGCTAATGATGCAGCCAGATTAATGGTTGTAGTAGTCTTACCTACGCCACCTTTTTGGTTGGCTAAAGCAATAATTTTTCCCATATTAATCAGTTTATCTGATTGCGAAGTAACAAATAATCGTCGAAACTATGTATCAGCAAATGTCTACATTTCTTGAAAATGTTGATAACTTACGGCTTTTGTTAATAACTTCGGCGAGGCAAAGATAACGATTTATCTGTAATTATTCGTCGTGGTTTGGGAAGATTAATATTTGTTGTAACTTTACCGGCGATTATTAATGGAGAAATATATGAAAAACGAAAGACCTCTTTTATTGCTGTCGAATGATGATGGCGTGAATGCCAAAGGAATACAAGAACTTATCGCTGCGTTACGCACTGTTGCCGACCTCATTGTTGTTGCGCCCGACGGGCCGCGTTCGGGTTCATCGGGAGCCATTACTTCCGAGCATCCGCTTCGCTGTACAAAGATGCGTCAGGAGCCGGGACTCATTGTATATAAGTGTTCGGGAAGTCCTGTCGACTGTGTCAAACTTGCTTTGCACGCTTTGGTTCCCCGTAAGCCCGATATGGTGATAGGAGGTATTAATCATGGCGACAACTCGTCGGTCAATGTACACTACTCTGGTACGATGGGAGTGGTGATAGAAGGATGCCTGAAAGGAATCCCTTCGGTAGGATTTTCGCTTTGTAATCATAGTGCGGATGCTGATTTTTCAGCAACGCTGCCTTATGTGCGCCGCATTGTAGAAGAAGTGCTTGCAAAGGGACTTCCCGTAGGTAAGTGTCTGAATGTGAATTTCCCTGATACAAACGAACTGAAAGGTGTGCGTATCTGCCGTCAGACTGATGGGGTATGGACCAATGAATTTGTTAAGGCAGATCATCCGCGTGGCGGATATTATTACTGGCTGACAGGTGAGTATCAGAATAACGAGCCTGATGCTGAAGATACCGATCACTGGGCGTTGGAACACGGTTACGTGGCTATTACTCCTACGCAAATTGATGTGACGGCATATTCGCTGATGGAAGACTTGAAACACTGGAACTGGAACGTATGAAATATTATCTGATAGTAGGAGAGGCATCGGGCGACTTGCATGCATCGAACCTGATGCGTGCCTTGCAGCACGAAGATCCGCAGGCCGAATTTCGCTTTTTCGGAGGCGATCTGATGAAGGCGGTGGGAGGTACTTGCGTAAAGCATTACCGTGAACTGGCATATATGGGTTTTATTCCCGTACTGCTTCACTTGCGTACTATTTTCCGTAACATGGATTACTGCAAGAAGGATGTTGAAGCGTGGCAGCCGGATGTGCTGATCCTCGTTGATTATCCGGGATTTAACCTGAAGATAGCCGAATATATCAAACAGCATACGCGGATACCTGTCTACTATTATATTTCGCCTAAGATTTGGGCTTGGAAGGAATATCGCATCAAAAATATCAAGCGCGATGTAGATGAACTGTTTTCTATCCTGCCTTTCGAGGTCGATTTTTTCAAGAAACACCAGTATCCGGTGCATTATGTGGGCAATCCTTGTGTCGATGCTGTGGATGATTTCCGGAAGAATGGTGAGGAAACTTTCAGTGAATTTATTGCTGCCAACGGGTTGGAAAACAGACCGATCATAGCCTTACTTGCAGGAAGTCGCCGGCAGGAAATCAAAGATAATCTGTCGCGTATGATTGAGGCGGCACGCAGTTTTCCGCAGTATCAGTTTGTGGTGGCGGGAGCTCCTGGTATTGAGCCTGATTTCTACAAACAATATATCGACAGCAGCACGAAGATTGTGTTCGGGCAGACTTACCGTTTGTTGCAGCAGGCTGAGGCTGCACTGGTTACTTCGGGAACAGCTACGCTCGAAACGGCTTTGTTCCGTGTACCTCAGGTAGTATGTTACTATACGGCAGCAGGCAAGTTGGTTTCTTTCCTTCGCAGGCATATCTTGAAGGTGAAATACATTTCATTGGTAAATCTGATAGCCGACCGTGAAGTGGTAACTGAACTGGTTGCCGACGGTATGACGGTTGCCAATATAAAAAAGGAATTGGCTAAGATTGTACCGGGAGGAAGCGGGCGTTCGCTTATGCTTTCAGAATACGACCGGCTGATAGCAATTTTAGGAGAACCCGGAGCATCGGAGCGTGCTGCATCTCAGATTACAGCTTTGTTAAAGTCGAATCACAAAGCCTGATACCATTGGCTTCTGTTTTTACATGGAGACTTTGTTGAAAGAAGAGCAAAAGTGTAGAAAAACTTCTTGATGTTTTTTTATTTTTTGTACGAATTTCAGACATAATAAGCCCTTCATTTCTTCTATTTATCAATACGTTGTGAATCAGTTGATTGCATAGCAAGATGCATATCTGAAACGTATAGAAGAAATGAAGGGCGATTTTTATGCTCTTATGCAAGGATAAGTCCTACCAGATACAGGTATACTACAGCTGCTGGAACGGCCATCAGGGTGCTGTCGAAGCGGTCGAGCATACCTCCGTGTCCAGGCAGGATATTGCCTGAATCTTTAATGCCGAGGGTACGTTTCATCAGCGATTCGGTCAGGTCACCCCATGTTCCGAATACTACTACAGTCAGTCCCAGTCCAATCCATACACCGGTGCTCAGGAATGTAAAGAAGTGTGCCATGACGATGGCTGCAATGATGCTGAACACGGCTCCACCGATAGAACCTTCCCACGATTTCTTTGGTGAAATACGTTCGAACAGGCGGTGTTTTCCAAACAGCATGCCGGTACAGTAAGCACCCGTATCGTTTACCCAGTTGAAGATAAAAATGGACAAGGGCAGTATAGGGTTATACTGAGATACGCTTTCTGTTGCGCTGCTGTGGTAAGCCAGTACGTTGAGCAAAGCGAATGATAAGGCAATATATATCTGGCTCATCATGGCATATGCCCAGTTATTGAGCGGATTAGGTTGCTTCTTGTACAATTCACTGATAAACAGATAAAGTATCAGGAAGAGATAAGGGATGAATATCTCATTCGCTCCCGGCACTACTCCGATATATCCGAAACAGAGGAATAAAAACAAACCAGCCAGAATGGATATAGGTTTGTTCATGCGCGTATGCTCCATTCGGTTGACAATGTTTCCGAATTCATTGATCGTAAGTGCACTGATCAATGCAAACAAAATTGTAAATGAAATGGGCCCTCCCAGAATACAGCCTACAAGTACGGCTACGAATATCACTCCTGTGATGGCTCGTTGAAGAAAATTGCTTTTCACGGCAGTAAGGTTTTAATGTTTGTTATTAAAAATACTTTTGTCATTCAGTAAGCTCGTTTGGAGCCTTCTGAATGACAAAAGTTATGTTATCTGTTGTTTATCAGATGATTGTCAGGCTTGCTTTTCCTCATCTTGTGTAGCAGAAGTTCCGGAGTTTTCAGTCTGTTCCTTAGTTTCCGGTTCAGATACTGTAGCAGCTTCTTCTGTTTTTTCGGGAGCAGGAAGAGCTTTTTCTTCAGCAGCCATGATTTCTTCCGAACGAGATGCCCATGGACGCTTTCCGAATATCTTTTCTACATCTTCTGCAAAGATGACTTCACGGTCTATCAGAAGCTGTGCCAACTGGTTGTGACCTTCCTTATGCTCTTGCAACAATGCCTTGGCACGAGCATATTGTTCGTTGATCATCTTCTGCACTTCCTGGTCAATCAGTTCAGCAGTATGCTCACTGTAAGGTTTGTTGAAGCTGTATTCGTCATTGCTGTAATAACATAAGTTAGGCAACTTGTCGCTCATACCTGCATATGCTATCATGCCGTAAGCTTGTTTGGTAACTCGCTCCAGGTCATTCATAGCACCGGTTGAGATGTGACCGATAAATACTTCTTCGGCAGCACGTCCTCCCAGCGTAGCACACATTTCGTCCAGCATCTGTTCCTTGGTTGTAATCTGACGTTCTTCAGGCAGATACCATGCTGCTCCCAATGCACGTCCGCGAGGAACGATTGTAACCTTAATCAGCGGATTAGCATGTTCTAGGAACCATGAAATCGTAGCATGTCCTGCTTCGTGCAGCGCAATGGCACGTTTCTCTGCTGCTGTCATAACCTTGGTTTTCTTTTCCAGACCACCGACTATACGATCGATTGCAGCCAGAAAGTCATCTTTACCCACTGACGGTTTTGAATGGCGGGCAGCTATCAGAGCAGCTTCATTACATACATTGGCAATATCAGCTCCACTGAATCCCGGAGTCTGGCGAGCCAGCAAGTCAACGTCTACCGTATTATCTAGTTTCAATGGGCGGAGATGTACGCCAAATACTTCTTTACGTTCGTTCAAGTCGGGTAGATCTACATAAATCTGTCGGTCGAATCGTCCGGCACGAAGCAAGGCCTTATCCAAAATGTCTACACGGTTGGTTGCAGCCAGGATAATAACTCCACTGTTTGAACCAAATCCGTCCATTTCTGTAAGCAGCTGGTTCAGGGTGTTCTCGCGTTCATCATTACCTCCCATGCTCGGATTTTTTCCACGGGCACGACCTACGGCATCGATCTCATCGATAAAGATGATACAAGGTGACTTTTCTTTAGCCTGGCGGAATAGGTCGCGTACGCGTGAAGCTCCCACTCCGACAAACATTTCAACGAAGTCGGAACCTGATATAGAGAAGAAAGGTACGTCAGCTTCGCCTGCAACAGCTTTGGCAAGCAATGTTTTACCTGTTCCCGGAGGGCCTACTAACAGGGCTCCTTTAGGTATCTTTCCTCCCAGTTCTGTATACTTTTGAGGTTGTTTCAGAAATTCTACTATTTCCTCTACTTCCTGTTTGGCTGCTGCCTGACCAGCAACATCCTTGAAAGTGATGCGGTTTGCTCCTTTTTCGAAAAGCTGTGCTTTGCTTTTTCCTACACTGAACACACTTCCGGCTCCTCCCGGACCTCCGCCACCACTCATACGTCTCATGGCGAACATCCATATTCCTATTAATAATAAGAAAGGAGCAATGTTCCAGAAAATCATACCAAAATAATTGGTTTGCTTTTCGTAGCTGATAGAACCTGTAAAGTTTCCGCTGTCTTGTTCTTCGTCAAGGAATTTATCGAGTGCTTCCATTGAGCCTATCTTGACATTTACAGAAGGACTTCTTCCTACTTTATTAGCATCCTTTCCGAACACATCAACAATGTTTTCAGGCTTGATGAACATATCTACGGTGTTGTCATCGTAAGCAATGATTTTACTTGCATATCCTTTGCTTACCATTTCCTTGAATTCGGTATAGGTTATTTCCTTGCTAGCGCTTCCGTCTTCGCTCGAGAAATAAAGAAAACCAAAAACAAGTGCTATTATAACGTACAGCCAACTCAAACTAGGTCGGGGTACATTAATCTTAGGTTTATTGTTGTTTAAATTTTCGCTCATACAATTTTTTTATGAAATTAGTCAATATCGGGGAGAGATGTTAATTTGGCATCTGCCCACAGATGTTCCAAGTTGTAAAAATCTCTCACTTCAGGTAAAAAGACATGTACCAGTACATCTCCGTAGTCCATTGCAACCCATTGTGCATTACGCACACCATCCATTCCGTATACTTTATGACCGGTTGTCTTTCTGACGTATTCTTTTACTGAGTCAACGATTGCCAGAACCTGGCTGGGAGAGTTTCCCTGACAAATAACGAAGTATTTACAAATAGTATCTTCTATATTGGTTAAGTCAGCTATTACAATGTTTCTTCCTTTTTTCTCTTGAATGCCTTCTGTAATTTTCTTTACTAAGTCTTTTGTTTCGTCCATTATTATTGTTTCCGTTTTTATTTATTATTCATATATAAATTAATGTAGCAAATATACTTGCTTTTCTGTATATCACGAAGGAATGAGGCTTAATTCTCTTTTTCTTTTGTATTTTTTTGAAAAAAAAGCTCCAAAATATTGGTATATTATAAAAAAGTTGTACCTTTGCACCGTCAAAATCAAATGAGGCTGACAAAACAATAGATTTTGGGCTATGGTGTAATGGTAACACAACAGATTCTGGTCCTGTTTTTCTTGGTTCGAGTCCGAGTAGCCCAACATCTTACAAAAGCGGAAGTCTTCATGGAGAGGATACCGTAAATATAAGTTTGGGCTATGGTGTAATGGTAACACAACAGATTCTGGTCCTGTTTTTCTTGGTTCGAGTCCGAGTAGCCCAACAGATTAAAAGCATTTTGGAGAAAATCCAAGATGCTTTTTTCTTTTATATATTCTTTCGATACGTATTTGGAGCTCAAGATAAAACGGATCAACGTAAAAACCTGAGGGATTCTTATATTACGCATAAATTTTAGACAGTCTAAACAGAAAGAAAGCT
>OGWT01001284.1_pt1 | contig 19572 bp, 20 predicted proteins | sample 1576101 | NCBI WGS metagenome assembly OGWT01 (sample SAMEA3541481, study PRJEB24748) | human gut metagenome | biome: human gut; feature: human-associated habitat; material: faeces | place: China | collected 2012 | reverse complement strand
TTCCTGCTGGACGGCATGGCGTGGGCGGCGTTGGGCGCCATCCCGAACCTGCTGGACTACCCGATCGCATTCGGACTGCTGGGGCTGGCGGGCTGCTTCCGCGGCAGCAAGGCGAAGATGACGGCGGGCTTCGTGCTGGGCTGCTTCGGGCGGTTTATGGCGTCGTTCCTCTCCGGCTTCATCTTCTATGGGCAGTATGCGCCGGAGGGCGTGAACCCCGTCTGGTACTCGCTGACCTACAACGGCAGCTACATGCTCGTCGAGTGCATCATCTGCATCGCGCTGGGGCTGCTGGTCGGGGAGCGGCTGGCGAAGGAACTCAAGAAAGTCGCATGACGAATTTCCCTCGGAAGATGTTCCGGGGGATTTTTTCGTGCGCTGATTCAGCAGGATTTTGCCCCTCCCGCGGCGAAATCAACAGGTGGAAAACGAATGGGGAGGCTAACACGGATGATTGACCTTTGCACGCTGGGCACGGGCGGCACGATGCCCCTGCCGGATCGCGCGCTGGCGAGCCTGTATGTGCGCGTGGGCGGCCGCGCGGTGCTGGTGGACTGCGGAGAGGGCACGCAAATCGGCATACAGCGCCTGTCGTGGGGCATACAATGTATTGATGCCATTTTGCTGACGCACTACCACGCCGACCACTGCTCCGGGCTGCCGGGGATGCTGCTTGCCATCACCAAAGCCGGGCGGACAGCGCCGCTGCACATCTACGGCCCGATTGGGCTGGAGCGCGTAGTCGCCGGGCTGCGGGTGATTGCGCCGTCGCTGAGCTGCCCCATCGTGCTGCATGAAATCATCGACGATTATTCGCCGTTTGCCGCCATTGGGCTGACGATAACGCCCTTTCCGCTCAGGCATGAGATGCCCTGCATCGGCTACCAGTTTCATCTGCCGCGTCCGGCGCTGTTCGACCCCATCCGCGCGCGGGCGCAGGGGATTCCGGTGAAGCTGTGGAGCATCCTGCAGCGCGGCGAAACGGTCAGCATGGACGGGCAGACGTACTATCCGCATCAGGTGCTGGGGCAGCCGCGGCGGGGGATTACGTTCGTTTACGCGACGGACACGCGCCCTGTGCCGGGCATTGTGCGCATGGGGCAGGACAGCGACCTGATGATTTTGGAGGGCATGTACGGCGCGGAGGAAAAGCTGCCTCTGGCACATAAAAACTGCCACATGCTTTTCCGGGAAGCGGCGCAGTTAGCGCGGGACGCCGGAACGAAGCGGCTGCTGCTGACGCATTTCTCGACGTCGATTGAGACGCCGGAGGAATTTCTGCCGAACGCGCAGGCGGTCTTCCCGGAAACGACGTGTGCAACGGACGGCATGACGCTGACGCTGCGTTATCCAGAGGAAGCATAATAAAAACTTCCGGGACAATTCTATTCCGAAGGAGTGCACCGAAGGAGTCCAGAGGGCGATCGGAAAGCCCTCTGGAAGCATGGCGATTACCAGAAAGATAGAAAAAACAACTATGCCATCATAACAATTGCCATCAGCAAAATTGGAGGAATCATCACCATGCCAAGCGAATTGGAACGATTCAACGAGCGGATGCAAGCCTTCTTCGCGCCGCTGTGGCCGGGGGAGGAAAAGCCGCTGGTGCTGGGCGAGGGGTGCAGTGAGCGCCCGCCTGTGATGCTCATCGGAGAAGCGCCGGGGGAACAGGAAGCCATGTCCGGGAGACCTTTTGTCGGCAAGGCAGGGAAGAACCTCGATGGCTTCTTGACAGTGCTGCAATTAAACCGTGAGGATATTTATATCAGCAACGTCGTGAAAATCCGCCCGACGAAGGTCAGCGAAAAAGGGCGTGTGTCCAACCGCACGCCGAACCGCGAGGAACTGGCGCTGTTTACACCGTATTTGCTGGAGGAAATCCTGCTCGTGCAGCCGAAAATGCTCGTCACGCTGGGGAATACAGCACTTCACGCGCTGCTGGGCGCGAAAAGCACCATCGGGGCGTGTCACGGGCAGGTGCTGACGGCGCATGTTCAGGCGGACAAGCAGGCGAGGGATTTCCCGCTGTTCGCGCTGTATCATCCGGCGTCGATTATCTATAATCAGAAGTTAAAAGACGTGTATCAGGCGGATTTGGAGCGGCTGCGCAGCGTGCTGGCGGCGCAGTGACAATTCAGACGAAAAAATGTATCTTTGAGACAAAAAGCATAGCCAAACGGCGAAAAAACTGCTATACTCAAAGTATCAATTCACGCGGAAGGAGGTACGGGACGTGATAGACTTCATCATGACAAATTTGCCCATCATAGTTTGCTTTGTGCTGGGGATTGGGCTGCTGATTATGGAAGCGCTGATGCCGGGGTTCGGCATTGCAGGCTTCAGCGGCATTGCGCTGGAGGTCGTCGCGCTGGTGCTGACGTGGCAGCAGCACGGCACGATGGCGACGCTGGGGATGCTGCTGATTGTGCTGTCCGTGCTGGCGATTGCGATTTCCACATCACTGCATTCGCTGACAAAGGGCAAGCTCAGCAAGAGCAGCATCGTCAACAGCCACACCGAAAGCACGGACGCGGGCTATCGCTCGGCGGAGGACATGCAGGTGTTTCTGGGGCGCGAAGGCACGGCGACAACTGCGCTTAGACCTACCGGGCTGGGCGAGTTCGACGGCGTGCGGCTGAACGTGGTCAGCGAGGGTGACTTCATCGAGAACGGGACGAAAATCCGCGTTACGCAGATTGAAGGCTCGCGCATCGTGGTCAAGAAAGTGTGAAAGACAGCGGAGCTTCCGCGGAAGGAAACGTTCTGGCGGCGGCTCATGCGGTACTTGGGAAGGAGCGAAAAGGAATGAAGCGGCTGACAAGCATTCTGCTGGCGCTGCTGATGCTGGTTGGCATGGCGCTGGCGGAAGAGAAGTCGGACGCGGCGCTGGGCGACTGGTACGCGCTGAATACGGAGAACGAGGCGATTTGCCTGACGCTTCGAGAGGACGGCACGTTCTGCTATGACAGCCGCGAGGGAACTTGGCGCAAGACGACGGACGGCGAATATTGGCTGACGTTCAGCCGAACAGGACTGCTGGACGTCATGGCAAGCATGGTGAATTCGCAAGTTGCCGAACAGGACATGACGGCATTGCTGACGGAAAACGGCTTGGACGTTTACTACGGCAGCACGGCGGAAGGCGTGGTGGCGCACATGGTGCGGGATGCGGAAGAATTGCAGAATGTGCGAAAGCCGAAGACTGACACGCCGCTGGAAGCATTCGCGGGGACTTGGACGATGGAAACGGTGTTCGCCGGTGCAATGCAGATGACGTACACCCCGGACAAGGGCGAACGGCTGGCATTCTGCACGATTGACGGCTTGACGATGCTGCCCGGTGCGGCTTTGGGCAACTTCACGGAAGGAACAAGCTATCCGATGACGTTGGAGGATGGCAAGCTGCACACGACCATTCTTATGCAGATGACGGAGGAAGAAACGCTGGATTTCGACATGACGTTCTTCCAGACGGCGGATGGCAGCCTGTACGCGACGCTGCGATTGAGCGATGTGCCGGACAACCCGACGACGATGTTCCTGTTGATTCCGATGGAATAACACGTTCCCCCAATCAACACGCGGAAACTGCATGAAGAAGTAACCAACTGAATTGCGAGAATGGGTCAAGGGGGGACTTCGTCCCGTTTCCTTTGTCCCTTGTGGAGTCCAGGGGCAAAGCCTCTGGTAGGGTTAGGGGCAAAGCCCCTGTTAGGAGGATTGTAACATGGATGGCAATATGGCAATGATTCTGGGTATTATCGCTGTGGTGTTTGTGGTGGTGTGCGTGTTCCTGTCGTTCGTGCCGCTGGGACTGTGGATTTCCGCGCTGTCCAGCGGGGTGCATGTGTCGATGGGCGCACTCATCGGCATGAAGATTCGTCACATTAAGCCGCATCGCCTCGTGCAGCCGCTGATTAAGGCGAACAAGGCGGGTCTGGGGCTGAACATCTCCCAGCTCGAAACCCACTTCCTCGCCGGCGGCAACGTGGACCGCGTGATTAACGCCCTGATTGCGGCGTAGCGCGCGAACATCCCGATGGCGTTCGAGAAGGCTTGCGCGATTGACCTCGCGGGCCGTGACGTGTTCGAGGCGGTGCAGATGTCCGTCACCCCGAAGGTCATCGAAACCCCCGTTGTCGCCGCAATCGCGAAGGACGGCATTGAGCTGCGTGCCAAGGCGCGCGTCACCGTCCGCACGAATATCGACCGTCTGGTCGGCGGCGCGGGCGAAGAAACCGTTATCGCGCGTGTCGGCGAGGGCATCGTGACCACTGTCGGCTCGGCGGAAACCCACAAGCAGGTGCTGGAGAATCCTGATCTGATTTCCCGCACGGTGCTGTCCAAAGGCTTGGACGCGGGCACGGCATACGAAATTCTGTCCATCGACATTGCCGATGTGGATGTCGGCCGCAACATCGGCGCGCAGCTGATGATGGATCAGGCGGAATCCGACCGCCGCGTTGCGCAGGCGAAGGCAGAGGAACGCCGTGCCATGGCTGTCGCGCACGAGCAGGAAATGAAGGCCGCCGTGCAGGAGATGCGCGCAAAGGTCGTCGAGGCGGAAGCCGAAGTTCCGAAGGCAATGGCGGCTGCCCTGCGCGAAGGCAAGCTCGGCGTGATGGACTACTACCAGATGCAGAACACGATTGCGGATACGTCCATGCGTGATTCCATTGCCAAGGCGAGTGCGCCGCAGAGTACGCCCACGCACAGCTTGGAGAAGAAGTAAGCCGCTGCTTGACCGAAAGGAGGGGCAGCAATGTCAATATCATCCTATTTGGCGCTGATTATCATCGTGATTGTCATCAACGCGTTGAAGAGCGCACAGAAGAAGAAAGAAGCCGAGGAAGCGCGCCGGATGCCGACCGCGAAGGCGCAGCAGCCGAAGCAGCCTGCGCCGAAGGTGCACAGTCAGCCGATTGTGCCGACGCCCGCGCCGATGCCCGCTCATGCGCACACGACCGTCCATGCCGTGCAGCCGAAGGTGCATGAGCATCTGGCGGCGGAGTGCGACCTGGATGCGGAACTGCAGGGGAGCATAGGGTACGACAGCCCGGAAGGACGCGACAAGTGCCACGAGGACGAACTGTTCCCGGCACACGAGAAGCGCCCGGAAGCGCCGCACGAGGAGGTGCGGTCCGGCTTGAAGCTGGATTTCAGTCCGAATGCGATGGTGCAGGCGATGGTGATGCAGGAGGTGCTGACGCGCCCCTGCGAGAGAAGGAAGCGCTGATAAGCACAGCCCCTCTGCTATCGGTGATTGATGGCAGAGGGGTCTCTGTCGCAGGGGTTTCGCGCCCACAGGCGCGAAGTCCCTGCGTAACACGCGCATATAGCATGAAATCGCGCGCAACTCAATCGCGCGAATGGGTCAAGGGAGGAACTCCCTTGAAGGAAGGTGAACACCCATGGAGACACCAATCCGCGTGGTCATCGCGGACGATAATGCCGATATGCGGCGCATCGAACGCATGATGATCAGCCGCGCAGAGGGTTTTGAAATCGTGGGGGAGGCGGAGGACGGCGTGCAGCTGCTCACCCTTGTGGAGCAGGAAAAGCCCCAGCTCGTTTTCCTTGACGTTGAAATGCCCGGCAAAACCGGCGTGGAGTGCGCGCGGGTGATACAGGACATGAACCCTGCGATTGTGCTGATTTTCGCGACGGCGCACGATGAATATATGGGCGACGCCTTTGAGGTGTACGCCTTCGATTACCTGCTCAAGCCCTTCAAGAAGGAGCGCGTGATGCAGACGCTCGAACGCGCGAAGAAGCGTATCCGCCATCAAACCGACGGTGAAACGCCCCTGCCCGTGCATCCCACGCCCCACCCGGTCAGCGGGCGGCTGATGCTGCACCATAAGGACGGCGTGTCGTTCCTGAATGTCAGCGACATCGTGCTCGTGCAGCGTGAAGACCGCACGACCGTGTTTTACACCGCGTCCGGCGAACGATATGTTACGTCCGATTCGCTCTCTGACACGGAAGCACGGCTTGATTCATCCATCTTCTTCCGCTGCCACAAAAGCTACATCATCAACCTCAACCACATCAAAAACATCACCCCCTATGGGCGCTGGACGTACATTGTCCACCTGCAGGGGACGGAGCAGGATGCGCTCATTACGCACGAAAAGTACGAGGAATTGGAGAAAATGTTCTCCTGACCTGCTTGACAAGATTGGTGCGCTGTGCTATCATAGAAACGCGGTTAGAAAAAACTAACCGCAAATTTTTGACCGGATGGTTAGCGAAAACTAACCGCAAGGAGGAAAACATGAAGCACCCTGTGAAGAAAATTATTTCCCATCTGCTGATGTTCGCCCTTGTGCTGTGCGTGGCGATTGCGCCCAGTCTGGCTGAGAGCAAACCCGATTGCCTGCAAACTATCAGCGGGGAAAACGGCACGACGTACAGCAATCTGTTCGATGTGATTCTGTCTGACGACTACGACAGCGTGTGGGAAGAACACTGCAAGGCGATTGTGGGCGAGGAGAACGCGGCAGAAGCAGTCGAGATGCTCAAATCCTTCATCAGCGGCGACGTGTATGGCGACGACGCGGTAGCGCTGTACGGCGACGGCTCGGAGGGCTTCATCTTCGACTGCTGGTATTTGAACGATGTCAAGTCCTTCACCATGAACGGCGACGAGATTACCATCAATAAGCTGGATGGCACAAGCGAAACGCACAAGTACCGCTGCATCGGCACCTACCAGATTGGCGCGGACGAAACGATGACGTGGGGCGGCGAGACATTCTGCCCGGCGTTTGACTGCGAAGTGTATCAGGCAACTGACGACGCGGGCGACTTCACCTACTTCTTCTTCCGCGACGACACAATGGAAACGACCTACCACATCGAGTTCCGCTATGGCAGCGATTTGGCGGCGCTTCAGCAGTACATGAAGGGGCGGTATGCCTACTGGCTGGCAGCTGGCATCGACGCGAACGCTGACGCGGAAACGATTGACAACGTGATTGCACTATTCTGCACCGAGAACCTCAGCGTGGAAGAATAATCGGTATCAAAAAAAGGCGGAAATCCGTTGCGATTCCTGCCTTTTTGCGTTTTGGGGATTACACCGCGCCGATATCCGCCTGCCACATGGCGAACACGTTGTCTGCCGATTCACCGTTTGCAATCTCGGTGATGTAGTCCACCATCTCTTCCAGCGTGTTCAGCGCCAGCGACGTGTACGCCAGCACGTTGTTTCGATCCCAATCGGTGATGTTCTCCGGGTCAACGGAGAGGAAAATCTCGTACGCCGCGTACCACACGTTGTCCGACTTGATGACCATCAGCTTGCCGACATACAGCGTGCTGTTGACCCTGTTGAAGAAGGAAATCACCTGCGGCACAAGCGCCTCATCAAGCGGATTGGAGTAGCTGACGTTGATGGTGACGGCATCGCTGTACGCGTCAAAGATAACATCCGCGTCGCCCAGCGAGTTCTTGTCCAGCGCATAGCCAAGATAAATGCGGTAGCTTTCCTCGTCGGCGGTCATCTCCAAATCGACCGACTTCAGCTCATCCAGCAGCATGTTGTAGAGGTTCTGGCAGGCGGCGTCATCATCCGCCAAGGAGAGCGTCGGCACAAGCGCCAGCGCCAGCACAAGCAGCAGGGAAAACAGCTTTTTCATCAGGGAAACCCTCATTTCCGGCGAAATTCGCCAAGTTTCTTCCATTATAGCATGGGTCAGTGCGACGTGCAAGGGATTTTTGCGGTCATTCGCCCCAAACGTCCGACAGCCACATGGCGTACACATTCTTCGGCGTTTCGCCCTTCTCCAATTCTGGCAGATAGTCTGTCATCTCTTGCATGACGTAAAAGGCGTTGAAGGTGTAATCCATCACGCACCCGCGATCCCACGCGTCAATGTCCTCTGGATTGATGGACATGAAAACCTCGTAAGCGGGATACCAGTCGCCTTCAATGTCCAACAGCATCATTTTGCCGACATACAGGCTGTTGTTGAGATAGTTGAAGAAAGTCAGTACGTCCGGCATCATGGCTTCGTCAATTGGCAGTTCGTAGCTGACGTTGATGGTGCAGCCGTCCTCGTAGGCGGTGATGCGCACCACCGCGTCACCGTAAGTGTGCTTGCTGAGCGGATAGAAGAACATCACCTCGTAATCATCGTCGTAGCGAGTGAAATCAGTGCCGTCCACCTGCTTGAGAATCATTTGGTAAATATAATTGGCGGCAATGCTGTGCTCGCCAAGGGAGAACATCGGCAGAAGGCAGAGCACAAGCATCAGCGAAAGCAGTTTCTTCATCAGCAATCCTCGTTTCCGGCGAATTTTCTTCATTATAGCATGACGGACTGCGCCGCGCAAGTATCATCCGCGGCATAATGGGGCAGAATGACCGCGGAGGATGAGAATATGCTGACGATTTTTCTGCGTTCGGTGATTTTGTATGCCGCGTCCCTGCTGGCGATGCGCGCGATGGGCAAGCGGCAGGTGGGGCAATTGCAGCCGTTTGAGCTGGTCGTGGTCATTATGATTGCGGAGCTGGCGGCGACCCCGATGGGCGGTGTGGGCATTCCGATTCTCTACGGCTTGCTGCCGATGGCGGCGCTCGTCGTGTGCCATGGGCTGCTGACGGCGCTGTGCATGAAGTCCGAGCGCGTGCGGGTGTGGCTCTGCGGGCAGCCGACGGTGCTGGTGCGCAACGGCGTGATTTGCGAAAAGCAGCTGCGCGCCTGTGCGGTGGATTTGAACGACTTGATGGAAGCCATGCGCGCCGGCGGCATCCTTGACCCGCTGGAGGTCGGCACGGCGGTGCTTGAACCGGGTGGGAACATCTCCGTATTTCCGAAGGCGGACAGCCGCCCGCTTATGCCCAGCGACTTAGGGAAGATGCCGCCGAAGGAGGGGCTTCCGCTGCCGCTGATTTTGGACGGCGAAGTGCAGACGGAAAACTTGCAGCGCGGGCAGTTGAGCCTCAGCTGGCTGATGGGGCAGATTCGCGCGCTGGGGTTTGAGGGCGCGCAGGACGTGCTGCTGCTGTGCCTGAACACGCAGGGGATGCTGCTGGCGCAGGGGAAGGGGCGGACGCAGGTGCAGACGCATCAGGCGCTGCCGCCGCAGAAGGTGGTGTGGTGAATGAAGACCGGGGTGTGGATTTCGCTGATTCTGCTTGCGCTGACGATTGGGCTGGGCGTGTGGAGCGGGGAAGAGGTGCGCGCGCTGTCCGAGGAATACGCGGCGAGCGCTGAAGAACTGCGGACACTCGCGGAAGCGGAAAATTGGGCGGGCGCGGAGGCATCGCTGCAAAAATGCCAGAGCGTGTGGAAACAAAAAGTGCCGTGGCTGCAAACGCTCATCAATCATGATGATGTGGATGCAGTGACCACGGCACTGAAAAAAATCGAAGCAGGGATTTCGTCGCGCGAACTGCCCTTGTGTCTGGAGGCGTGCGCCGAATTGGGGGAACATGCCGAGCATCTGTACCATCGCGACGCGCTGACATTGGGCAATGTGTTGTAAGCACCGCGGGTGCTTCATGGCTAAACACGCGGACACAGCATGAAGAAGTCACCCACTCAATCGCGCGAAAGGGCAAGGGACAACGTCCCTTGCAGAGGCGAAATCCTTTACGTTCCCGTCTGCACGGTAATCAAGTGAATTTCCGGCTGGCAGAATAACCGCGCCGGAAGTCCCGTTGTGCCGACACCGCGCGAAATCAGCAGCCACGAACGGTTCTCCAGCAAAAGACCGCTCTCGTAGCGCGACGGTACGCCGTTGAAGTTGAACGCTTCTTCCAGAAACGGAATCTGCCCGCCGTGCGTGTGCCCGAACAGCCCCAAATCAAACCAGTTCCCGCGTCCGTTGCGGTCGGTCAGGAGGAGCGAGGACGAAATCACCGACGGGTTGTGCGCCAGAAAGATGACGAAATCCTTCGAGTTGACTTGCACCGCGACGTTTTTCGCATCGTCCATCTCCGTGCTGACGTCGTCGATGCCCGCAATGTAGATGTCGCTTGTGCCGATGCGCAGGGTCGCGACTTCGTTGCACAGCAGCGTCACCCCCGCTTTGGACATTTTGTTCCGCAGTGTGGATGGCTCCTCGCCCTTCTCCAACGGGCTGCGGTCGCATTCGCCCACAACGGCGTACACCCCGTAGTTGCTTGAAATGCGCCGCGGCAGATTCTCGAAAAACGCCGCCGCTGACCACTTGTCGCGCGCGTAATCGCCGCCCAGCAGCACAATGTCCGCATTCAGCGCATTGATGCGGTTGATGAGCGACGACAGCCGCGCGTCCGAAAACATCTGTGCCCCGTAGTGGATGTCGGAGACGTAGACGATGCGCAGCTGCCCAATGCCTGTCGGCAAATCCTCGCAGGTGATGGCGGTCTGTGTCGTCCGCAAGGTGTACGGCTCGACAAACGGGTACAGCACGCACAGAATCAGCGCCAGAATCACCAGCCGCTTTGTCCACCGCCGCCGCTTCTCGCTCTGCGGCTGATACGCGCCCGCCCGCTGGGAGACATAGGGTTCGTCGTTGTCGCCGGGAAAGAGCCAGCTTTTGCGCATGGCGGAAACCTCCTTTGTCGGGGGGGGACATCATCAAAACAGCTTCGGAAACAATCGACGATGGGAGCGGAAACCGAAGGGTGGAGGGGTAATCGGAACCCCTCCTCGCGCCTGCAGGCGCGAAATCCCTGCTTACGCCAGCAGCAGCATCAGCGGCAGCGTCAAAATCGAGAATGCTGTTGACAGCGCCACCCCGCGCGAAGCCAGCGAATTGTCACAGTGGTACATCTCGCTCTGCATGGCCGTCGTCGCCGCGCAGGGCATGGCGGTGCAGATGTACAGTACGCTCACCACCGCCGCGGGCAGACCCGTGAAACGCAGCAGCAGCACTGCCGCCGGGAAGATAATCAGCCGCAGCGCGCAAGCCAGCAGCAGCTTCCAGTCCTGCAGGTGTGCGAAGCGAAGATCAATCAGCCGCGCCCCGATGACGAACATAGCAAGCGGCGTCGTTACATTGCCCATCATCGACAGCGCGTCGTTGATGAAACCCGGCAGCCGCCAGCCCGTCAGGAACAGCACAAGACCAACAATCACCGCAATCAGCGACGGGTTTGTCAGCAGCTTCTTGGGCTGAATCGCACTGATGCCGCCGAAGAAGAACGAGCCGAACGTCCAGCACATCAGGTTGAATGCGCCGACGAACACGACGGCGTAAATCAGCATATCCTCGCCCAGCGTTGCGATGACGACCGGGTAGCCCATATAGGCGCTGTTGGACAGCATGGCAAGGTTCGTCAGCACGCTGCGGCGCTCGTTCGGCTCGCTGCGGTAGAGGAAGTAGGCAATCAGCCCGCTCAGAATCATGATGGCAAGGCTGATGAAGAACACGAGAATCAGGTCGTGAATCAGCTCCGGACTGGCATCCTTCTGCAAGCCGTAGAGCGTCAGGGCGGGGAGGGCGAAGTAGAGAACAATTTTGTTGAGTGTGGAAATGCCGTTTTCGTCAACGAGTTTCCCCTTCGCCGAGAAGAAGCCGCAGAAAATCAGCAGAAACAGGGTGATAACCTGCAAAAAGACAGCCATAAACTACATCCTTTCTGAAATGCGTATTGACAAGCGCAAGTCGATATTGTACACTATTTCAGAAGAATGTCAAGGGAATCATAGCATATTTCCTTGAAAAATGGAGGAAGAAAAAATGGCTGATTTCCGCACCTTTGACCCCTGCAATCTGCTTGCGCCCGTTCCGGCGGTGATGGTTAGCTGCCGTGCGCCTGAAGCGGATGCGAAGCCCAATATTATCACCGTAGCGTGGGTCGGCACGGTCAACAGCGAACCGCCGATGATGTCCATTTCGGTGCGCGGCAACCGCTTCAGCCATGACCTGATTGCAAAGAGCGGCGAGTTTGTGGTGAATCTGGTGGATGAAGCCCATTGCAAGGCGCTGGATTTCTGCGGCGTCCGGTCGGGGCGTGATGTGGACAAGTGGCAGGAGTGCCATCTCACGCCCATGGCCGCGCTGAACATGGATTATGCCCCCGCGATTGCCGAATGCCCGGCGTATCTGGCGTGCAAGGTGGTGCAGCAGCTTGAATTGGGCAGCCATACGATGTTCGTGGGCAAAATCGTCGGTGTGCAGGTGCGGGACGATCTGTTCGCGGCGGACGGTTCGCTGCATCTGGAAAAGGCGGGGCTGGTGACGTACACGCATGGCACATACCAGAAGGCGGCGGACGTGCTGGGCTTCTTCGGTTACTCCGTCGCGCGCCCGGAGGTACTCAAGCGGCGGATGGACGCGCTGACGAAGTAATACGAATTCAAAGGGGGCAGAAGCCCTCTTTTTTGATGCGCTTATTCCGCGCGCCGCCGCTTCGCCGGACGACACGAGCGAATCCACCGCAGCCCAGAAATCATGTCAAACTGCATTCGCGTATCCTCCAGCATATAAATAGGAAGAAACTCGCTCAATGGCGCGCGTCCCAGTCCTCCAGCAGCATCGCCCACAGCTCCACGTCGTGGAAATTGCCCTTGTTGAACACCTTGCCGCGCAGTGTCCCTTCGTGGCGCATACCGCATTTTTCCATCACGCGCCCGCTGGCGGGGTTGTCGCACTCGTGCATCGCCTCGACGCGGTGAATGCGCAGCGCGGTGAAGCATTCGCGCAGCACCGCTGCCAGCGCTTCGGTCATCAGTCCGCCGTTCCAGCAGGAGCGGGCGAGCGAATAGCCGAGCTCCACCACGCTGTCCGCGTCGCTGTAACTCATGAAACCAATCGTGCCGACGACGCGGTTCGTTTCGCGCAGCACGATGCCCCAACTGGACGGCGCGCCGCTGTGGTACTGGCTGATGATGTAGCGCAGGCAGCTGCGCGTATCCGCCATCGACTTGTGCGCATCCCAGAGAACATGCCGAGCGACTTCGGGGTCGCGGGAGTAAGCGAACATATCCGCCGCATCGCGCATCGTCAGCGGACGCAGGAGCAGCCGGTCGGTCGTCAGGCGCGGCAGGGACGCGAAGTAATCCGCTGCGGGAATCGGCTCATTCGGCGGATTGCGGTGGGAGAGCCATTGCCCCAGCTTTTCATACATGGCGGAAGAAACCTCCGATAATTTGCGGCGAAAACGGCGCAAGCGGCACAGGGGGATTCCCTTGCTGACAGCCGACGACAAGCAGATACACACCCAGCGCCAGCATGAGCAGCATCAGCAGCAGAAAGAGAACATACAGGGGATGACGCTGCTTTTTTCCAGCCATAAAGCACCTCCGTCAGCGAAATTTTCCGAAAAAACGCGCAAAAATCCGTCCACACGATTGCATTTTGATGAAATATTTGTTACAATAAGCGTGGATGGAACAGAACGTGCGTTTCGCACGTTTATTGTTTGCAGGGTGCGGACAGCAGCTGCTGCACCATCAGGAGCGCCAGCGCGGTCTTGCCGTCGCGGAACGTGCCGTCCATCACCTTCTGTACCGCGTCGGAAAGCGGCATCCGCAGTGTGCAGACGAACTCATCCTCATCCGGATGCGTCTTTCCAGCGTGCAGCCCCGTCGCCAGGTAGAGGTGGATGCGCTCGTTGCAGAAGCCGGGGGTCGTCTCCAGCACGGTCAGCTTGCGCCAGTGGTCGGCGGTCAGCCCGGTTTCCTCGCTCAGCTCACGCTGGGCGCAGACGAACGGGTCTTCATCCACCCCATCGAGCTTGCCCGCCGGAATTTCCAGCGTCAAGCGGCCAACGGCGATGCGATGCTGGCAGACGAGAATCACGTTCCCGTCATCATCCAGCGCGACAATGCCTGCCGCGCCCGGATGGCACGCCACCTCGCGCAGGGCGGTTTCGCCGTTGGGCAGGCGCACATGCCAATGCTCAACGCGGATAATCTTGCCGGGGAAAACGACTTTCCCATCCAAATACTCTTCCGTCAGCTGCTTGTCGTCTATCATGGTCAAAGTCCTCCTCAAACAATAGGATGATTTTCGCCATAGTGATTCGACAAGAGACGCAAAAAATCCTGCGAATCGCAAGGAAAAATGCGGCAGGGTGCGGAAGATTGACAAACCGCGCCGCTGCGGTATAATAGAATGGCATCAGGCCCGCAAAGGGCAGGAGCAAGGAGGAAACCCAACATGAGAAAATCCGGCGTCAAAGGTCTTGGCCGTCTGCTGTCTGTGCTGATGGTGGCGGCGCTGCTGATGACAACCGCGATGGTTCCGGCGCTGGCGCTGGATCGCTGGGAGGACGTCGTCGTGTCCGTCATTTGGACGGATTCGCAGGGACAGCAGCAGACAACGCAGGCGTTCCCCGTGCCTGACAGCGCGGAACATGCGTATTGGGCGACGCTGGATGCGTCCGCCCTTTTCAGCACGGTTCAGGTGCAGGTTGTATCGTCTGACCCGGCGTATACTTTCTACTTGAAAGATTATGCGTCGGAAATCATGTGGACGCAGGATGCGACCGCCCTTGACCCGATGTATTCGTATGAAGTGGATTATTACTGCAACAGCGTCTATGAAGGGATGTTCCCGCTGTACCTCTCGTCGCAGGGAATGCCTGAAACGCCTGCGCAGGAGAGCGTCAACGTGCCGGTGTACTATGTGACGGAGGATGGCCAGCAGCTGGATTTCCAGTACGCAAGCTGCCTGACGAACGCGACTACCCAAGTGTACGCCAATTCCAGCGTTGTGCCGTGGGATTATCTGCTTGTCAAACCCGCGTCCGGCGTGGTGGATGTGTTTGTGGACAGCATGGGCAACGCGTCGCCGAGCGAGGTGCGCTTTGTCTACGCCGTGCCGGAGCAGCCGACCGAAGCGCCGACGGAAGTGCCCACCGAAGCCCCGACCGAGCTGCCCGTCATTCAGGCGGAAGTGACTGTGCTGTATCAGCTGGATGACAACGGCACGATTCTGGACACGCAGTATGTGATGCTGAATCAGGGCGACAACTATGTTACCGCCAATAGCGCGATGACTGCTGGGTATCAGCTTGTCGGCGAGGACACGGTGCATGTGTGGGTGGACAACGGCGGCACGGCGAGCGTGAATCCCGTTGTGTTCCACTATGCCACGCCGCAGCCGGTAACATCCAACATCGACGTGTTCTACTATCACGAGAACGGCACGCTGCTGGATCAGCAGTCGCAGCCGCTGACCGAGGGCGTGAACTACATCTATACCGCCAGCGACCGCGTGGGCGGGTACGACCTCATCAGCGAAAATCCGCAGACGGTCACGCTGCGTCCTGACGGTACGACCGACTTGGCGAGTGTGTCCTTCTTCTATGCTGACCCGCAGCCGACCGAAGTGAACGTGCCCGTGCATTACCTCAATTCCGAGGGCGAGCCTGTTGCGATGGACGACACGCTGACGCTGGGCGAGGGGACGCACCTTGTGACGGCGAATCCGCAGGGCATGGCGGACGGCTATGTGCCGATGCCCGGCACGGAAAGCACGGTGGAAGTGAACGTTTCCGGCGGTATCGCGACGCCGAGCGAGGTGTATTTCTACTATTATATTCCCACGACGGAAGCACCCGCAACCGAAGCGCCGACCGATACCCCCGCGCCGACGGACACGCCTGCCCCGCAGACGATGCCGGTGGCGATTCACTACTTCGACATGAGCGGCGTGGAAATTGCCGACCCGGTGGTGAAGGAACTGCTGCCGGGGACGTATCCGATGATTCCGGAGCGCGAAATCCCCGGTTACGAGCTGGACAGCACCCTGACGCAGTTTGACCTGACGGTGGATGTGAACGGCACGCTGTACATGGACGGCGAAGAAATTCCGGCGGATGCGGTCGGATTCTACTACCACCCGGTGCAGACTCCGACGGATGTTCCCGCGACGGAAGCACCGACGGACACGCCTGCGCCCGCAACGGACGTGCCTGCGACCGACGTTCCGGCGACGGACGCGCCGACTGATACCCCCGCGCCCGCGCAGCAGTTCGTGACCGTCACCATCCGCTACTACAACACGCTTGGCGAGGAGATTGCTGACGCAAGCGTGGCGGAGCTGATGCCGGGAACGTACCACGTCACGCCCGCGTATGACAGCATTCCCGGCTACGAGCTGGAAAGCAGCTGGACGTCGTTCGACCTGACGATTTATGCGGATGGCACCATTGCCATCAACGGTGACGAAGCGACGGCGGAAGACCTGGCGTTCTATTACCGCCCGATTCAAAGCGCAGCGACGGATGTTCCCGTGACGGAAGCGCCCACGAATACGCCGATTCCGACCGAAACGCCGACCACTGCGCCCACTGAAGCGCCGATTCCCGTCGGGCAGCCGGTCAACCGCTACGCGACCATCAACGGCAATAAGGTGGCGTTCCGCAGCGAGCCCTCGACCAGCAAGAGCAACACGGTCATCAAGCGCTTGGCGAATGGCTCGAACGTCTACGTCGTCAACGAAATGCTGAATGACAAGGGCGAACGGTGGAGCGTCGTCATGGTGGATGGGCAGAGCGGCTACATCATGAGCGAATTCCTGATCATCATGACGCAGGCGGAAAGCGACGCGTATGCCGCATCCACCGGCGCAACGCCTGTGCCGACGGCAACACCGATTCCGACCGAGACCCCGACGGCAATTCCGACCGAAATTCCGACGGAAGTGCCGACGGCAACCCCGACCGCCGCACCGCAGAACGCGACCATCATCATCCAGTATCTGGACAGCTACGGCAGCCCGGTGGCGAATGCGCAGTCGATGACGCTCGCGCCCGGCACATACACCCTGAGCCCGATGCCGACGAATTTGCGGGATGGATATGAGCTGATTCCCGGCAGCGAGCAAATCACCCTGACTGTTTTCCAAGACGGCACGCTGAGCATGGATGCGGCGGATATTGCCTTCTGGTATCGTCAGGTAGCGACCGCCGCGCCGACGCAGACCCCGACTGAGGCTCCGACGCCGACCGCTGTGCCGTACGAGGGCTATGCCGTCACCACGCGCGAAACCGAAATGCGCACCGGCATCGGCACGGGCAACTACGTCATGGCGACGCTGCAGGCGAATGTGCTGGTGTATGTGAATAGCCAGCTGAACACGGCGGGTGAAACGTGGGACATTGTGACCACGCTGGAAGGGACGTCCGGTTATGTGCCGGACGCGAACCTCCGCTACGTCACCGACGCGCAGGCGCAGGTGTACATTCAGCAGTGGAATCAGTCCCGCAGCACGCCCACGCCCAGCCCCACGCCGTACCTGACGCCTGTTCCCGCACAGGAGATGGGCTACGCCTACGCCGTGGGCAACAACGTGCCGCTGCGGCAGATGGCGGGCGACTTCAGCGCGATTGAGGCGTACCTGATGCAGGGCGAAGTTGTCTACGTCTCCGGGCAGGATTATCTGGGTAGTATGCCGTGGCACCGCGTGCAGTATAATGGGCAGTGGGGCTATGTGCGCTATGACATGCTCCGCTTCATGACGCAGGCGGAAATCGAGGCGTACCTGAATAACCTGAACGCCACACCCGCACCCACGCTTGTCACCACGCCCCAGCCCTACGACCCGACGAACTACTCCAGCTACGGCTATGTGACCACGACGACCTCGGTCAACTTCCGCCAGCAGCCCAGCATGAACGCGAGCCGTATCAGAAAGCTGTACAACTACGCGTTCTGCTTTGTCCTCGGCACAACGACCGGCACGGACGGCGAAACGTGGTATCACATCCGCTACAATGACCAAGAAGGTTACGTCAACGGAAAATACTTCCATTGGATGACGGTGGAGGAACTGGAAGAGTTCCTGCAAAGCAGCGAGTACATTCAGGGCATTCAGAACAACACGACGGGGAACGCCACTGCAAAACCGACCAGCGGTCTGATTCCGGAAGAAGACAAGACCATCAACGACTGGAAGGGCAGCGGCGCAACGGTCAGCTATGTGCCGTGGCAGGGCTTTTCAACGCCCGGCCCGCTGACTTCGCCCACAACTGCCCCTACGCAGGAAACCGCCACGCCGACGCCTTCCGCTTCGCCCACACCGACGCTCGAACCGCTGCCCACCGCAGCCACGACGTACCCCGTGACGAACGAGAGCGGCAACAGCGGGCCGGTTTTCTTCATCGCGATTGCGGTCGTGCTGCTGCTGGGCGGCGGCGGATTCGCCTTCATGCAGTACCAGAAGAAACAGCGTGAAGTTGCCATGAAGGCGGCACAGCGCCGCGCACAGGCAGCGCGCAATGCGGATCGTCCGGTTGCGCGTCAGGCGGGTCAGCCGCAGCAGATGCGCACCGGCGCGTATGCGACTCCCCAGCAGCGTCCGCAGACGAGCAATGGCGTTTCGCCTGTGCAGGTGCGCCCGGCGACGCCCGTTCCGCAGACGCAGGATATGCAAAACCGACCGCAAGTCGGTTATCGCACGCCGATTCAGCCCCTGACGAAGCCGCAGGAGACCCCGTCCACTGCCGCGCCGAAGAGCACGACGACGATGGAGAATCCGTATGCGCGCCCGGTGGCGAAATCGGCAGAGGAAGCGCCGCGCCATCGTCGCCGTACAGATCAGTATCGCCAGGATGACGACAGCGCAAACCCGAATGGGTAACAGAATATTTGGCAGGAGCAGCACGATTTGCGGGTTGCTCCTGCTTTTTTTGTGAATCAACAATATTTTGCTGTTTTCTGTTTACCAAGTTTGGAATGTTACATTGAAAAAGACGAACGAATGGCATGGAAACAAAGAAAAACCGGTCGAAAATTTGCGTACACTGAACGAAAATTACGAAAATTCGAGGAAAGCAACAGACAAAAAATATTCCTATTACGATAGTTTTAACATGCAAATAACAATACTCAGGAAACTAACAAGCCGTTAACAGGTGGAAATGACAAAATTGCCACACGAAAGTATGGCAAAACACACAAAAATGCACCAAATGAGCATAATGAATGTTATTTTTCCGTCTTGACAGTTGAAAATTTGATGGTATAATAAACCATGTAAGAACTTGAACTGTGATTTGCCGGGAATTTGGCGAATTGCATATCGAGAAACGATAAATGTGTTACATGTGAAGGAGACGTGAACTGTGACAGAGAAGGAACTGCGGAAGCTGGGACGCGCGGAGCTGCTGGAACTGCTGCTGGAACAGGCACGGGAATTTGAAGCACTGGAGCAGCGGCTGAATGCGGCAGAAACGGCGCTGCAAAGTCGGCAACTGCAGCTGGAAACGTGCGGCTCGATTGCGGAGGCATCGCTGAAGTTAAACGGCGTGTTTGAGGCGGCGCAGAAGGCCGCGGAACAGTATCAGCAGAACGTCGAGCGGCTGTGCCAGGAGAAAATCAGCGCGGCAGAAAGCCAAGCGCAGGAAATTCTCGCACGCGCAAAGAAAGCCGCCAATCAGCAGTAAAGAAACATGACAGAAGGGAGGGCGCGCAGGTGTCAGAAGACAAGAATCAGCAGAAAGCGGGCAAACAGCTGCTCAACGACACGCAGGAAGCGGCGGAACGCGCCCACCTGCTGCGGCAAATGAACCCCACATCCGCACAATTGGAAACGGAACTGAAGCATGAAAAGCGCAAGCACAGCTACAACCGCGCCCTGCGCAGCACGCTCTATACGCTGCTGGTGGTGGCGGCGGTCGCG
>OGWT01001264.1_pt1 | contig 19734 bp, 12 predicted proteins | sample 1576101 | NCBI WGS metagenome assembly OGWT01 (sample SAMEA3541481, study PRJEB24748) | human gut metagenome | biome: human gut; feature: human-associated habitat; material: faeces | place: China | collected 2012 | reverse complement strand
TACGCTCGGTAGTCGGGATCGGTGAGAAGAGCGTCATGGCCATTATTCGATACAGGGAGCGGCTCGGCGGATTTTACAGCGTGGATCAGTTGGCCGAGGTTCCGCAGGTCACGGAGTCCAATTTCGAGCGGATCGTGAAACAAATTTACTGCGATAGTTTCAAAATTCGAAAAATTGATATTAACTTTGCACCTCCGAGTACGCTCAAGGGGCATCCTTATTTGCCGCCCGCCGTATTTAGGAAGTTATTTAGTAAAAGACAATTGAAAGGAGGTTGGAGTACCGTCGAAGAGTTGGTTGAAGAGCACATATTAACCCCGCGTGAGGCCGAGCGATTGGCCCCGTATCTTCGGTTTACGGTACGAGAAGCCTCGAAAGACATACCGAACGGGGAGTCGGCGTCGTCCGGATGGAGTCCCGCCCCGATACAAGACACGATCCATTAGAAATTAGAGTAAAAAACAATAAAAAAAGCAACGAATTATGATTATCATGCCGGTAAAAGAGGGCGAGAACATCGAGAAGGCCCTCAAGAAATTCAAACGTAAATACGAGCGTACGGGTGTTCTGAAGGAGCTTCGTCGTCGCCAGTATTTCACCAAACCTTCGGTTGCGAAGCGTATCGCCATGCAGCATGCCATTTACGTAGAGAAGCTGCACCGCGACGAGGAATAGGAAGATTTTTCCATATCTTAATCCTGATAATAGACAAGAATTTTTTATCTTGTCTATTATTTTTTTGTTGTTTTACAGCGGGTTGCTCTCTGTTTCTCCTGCAAAACTAAATTTTTTAGTTTGAAAACTATAAAAAATAGTTGTATGTGAAATTTTTTTAGTTATCTTTGTTTCAGAAGATTTTTGTGCAGGAGCCGGCAATGCGGAGCTGTGCTGCCGTTTGTGCAGGTCCTGTTTCGTTCGACTTTAACCGACATTGATTATGGAAAAGCTGACACCTAGAGAAGAGGAGCTGATGCGTTGTTTCTGGACGCGGGGCCCGTTATTCGTGCGCGAACTGGTTGCGCTCTGGCCCGAACCGAAACCTCATTTCAATACGTTATCGACGATGGTGCGTGGCCTCGAGGCGAAAGGGTACGTCGGACACAAGGCCTATGGCGGCACCTACCAGTATTATCCGCTCGTCAGCGAGGAGGAGTTCAGCCGCAAGACGCTGAAGGGCGTGGTGAGCAAGTATTTCGACAATTCCTACCTCGGGGTGGTTTCGTCGCTCGTACGGGAGGAGAAAATCTCCGTGGACGATCTGCGCGACCTGATCCGGCAAATCGAAAGTCAAACCGAAAAACGATAGTCCTATGCCGACCTTTCTGCTTTACAGTCTGAAGGCTGCGGGATGCCTGGCGGTCTTCTACCTGTTTTACAAGTTGTTGTTGAGCCGCGATACGCTGCATCGGATGAACAGGGTGTTGTTGTGCGGAGTGTTGCTGCTGTCGTTTTTGCTGCCTTTGTGCGTAATTACCGTCGAGAAGGAGTTGCCCGGGGTATCCGCCGCTGGGATCGACGTGATTCCGGAAAATTATTTCCGGCGGGACATGGTATTCGAAAACCGAATCCCCGACGATACCCGGGACCTGATGATAACAGAGGAGCCGGAGCCTGCTCCCGAACCGTTCGACTGGGGCGTTTTGCTCGGAATCATCTATTTTGCAGGGGTATTTGCGACGTTGGGATGGACCGTATGCAACATCGTGCGGGTTGTGCGAATGACGCGCCGCGGCCAGCGCATACCGCTTGGAAACGGGAGCGTTTTGGTGTTGTCGGACCGGATTCGAGCTCCGTTCAGTTGGATGAGATACGTGGTGATGTCCGAGGAGGATTATGCCTGCGGCGGAGGGACGATCCTCGTGCATGAACAGGCGCATCAGCGGTTGGGCCATTCGTGGGACCTGCTGCTGGTCGATTTGCTGGGGTGTTTGCAGTGGTTCAACCCCGCGATGTGGCTGTTGCGTGTGGAACTGCGTGCTGTGCACGAGTACGAGGCCGACGAGCAGGTGCTCCGCTGCGGGGTCGATGCGAAAGATTATCAGATGCTGTTGATAAAAAAGGCCGTTGGCGGGAGGTGGTACTCAATTGCCAACAGCCTTAATCATAGTAACCTTAAAAACCGAATTACCATGATGTTGCGTAAAAGATCATCGAGGTGGGCCAGGGCCAAGGCGCTCTATGTCCTGCCGCTTGCGTGCCTGGCGCTCGGCGCTTTCGCACAGACCTCCTATGTTCTTCCGGAGGACAAAACTACGAAAAATTCCGGAAACGGTGAAATGCCTCTTCCTGCTGGTGCGGACGGCCTCACAGTCGGTACACCGGAAGGGGGAATGCCACCGGTCGAAGGCTCCATGGCCGAATTGCTCGCTAATCTCGAGCGTACCGCTCTCGAAAAGCAAACGGCAGAATCGGGGGCGCACACCTTTACCGGACGCGTATTTGGCCGGGACGATAAGCCTTGGGCCGGTTATGAGTTTATTTGCAGCGGCGGCCGGCGGGTTGTGACCGATGCGGAGGGCCGCTTTACGATCGTTACGGAGAAGCCGATCGTTTGTTACCTTGTCGGAGGGGAGACGGATCAGAAAGTAAAATCAGTCGGTAGCCGCTTCGGAATTCCGATGGGGACGGACATTGCCTTGGAATTTCATTTGAAAGAGTCGCTTGCTCTGACCCACCTGCCCGTATCCGATGAACCGGTAGTGTATGCGGTTTATGGCGATCCGGCAGATTTTCGCTTCGATCCGGAACATCCGCCTCTGATAATGGACGGGGGCGAGGAATTGTCGGCTGAAACGCTGGATACCTATTTGGGGTTGCCGGAACAGAAGATGATTGGTGCTTGGATGGTCAAAGGGCCGGAGGCACTGAAGGGATACGGTACGCGGGCGGCGAACGGAGTGTTGTCGATTAGGGTTCAGACCTATCCTTATACGGAGTCTTGGAGTCCGGCCGATCCGTCCTTGTGGGATCCGGAGGATTTGGAGCTTTATCTGGTGTGGGAAGGGGATGAGTTGCCCGAACAGTTTGTCGCCCGCCGCGATGCGTACATGAAAGAGGAGTTTGCCAAGTTGCTGACTGCTGATGCCGGGAAACTCGAACGACTCGGGTATAAATCGGTCGATGGTGCGGAAGAGTGGGTGACTGTCGAGGTGAGCGACGGGGCTGCCCTCATTCCTTTCTGGATTGATCTGTCGGACGAGGGCTTGTATCTGCTCGACGGTGAGGAGATCGATTACAGACAGTTGGGCGCGATGTCACCGTCGAGTATCGCCACGGCGACCCGAATGACCTCCGGCGAGGCACGCAGACGCTACGGCGATCGGGGTCGTTACGGTGCGATCGTCTATACGAGTCGTCCGGAGTCGGAACGTGTGACAATCGAAGAGAAACAGAAGCCTTCCGATTTGTATCACTATATTACGGGCGATTTCGAACCGACGGGTGTGCCCGATACTTACCGGGTGCGGCGGATCGAGTTTAGCCATTCGATGCCGTTCGAATTCCGGCCATTGGTACTGTGGAATGGCAAGGTGTCGAATATCTATCTTTTTACTACTCCCGGTATCGTTCACGAGATAGAAACCGTTCGGATCGTAACCGAGCCGGACGAAGCGACGGTCGCCAGATACGGCGTATCGGCCCGGAACGGGGTGATCGAGGTCGTTTCCAAAACGGCTTCGCGTGAGGATGATTTCGAGGTGACCGTTTATGATAAATACAACAATCCGATGCGTTATCTGAAGGGTAGTTTCCGATCGGTGGATGGTAAAAATACCTATAAGGTGAGCGGATTGAAATTGCGGAACGTGCAGGGAGTACGTCCCGGAATGTTGCCGTTGGTAGCTGTGGACGGGCGTGTGGGGTCCATCACCGATCTGGAGAAGATTCCTGCCCGCAAGATCGAAACCATACAGATTTTTTCCTGGGAGGATGTATTCCGTGACCCGGCATTAGTCGAGCGTTACGGGGATGCCGCCCGTGTCGGAGCGATTCTTGTGACGACTCGTGATGCTGCGAAACAGGCCGAAAAAGAGGCCCGGAAGTCCGGTGCAGGTGAATCTGTCGTCGCATCCGTACCGGAGGGACCGTCGTTCGGTACGGTTCAGACCGGTAATACTCCGGTGGACGGGCAGGTCAAGGTGCGGATTTCCGAAGTTGCTGTGCCGAACGATTCGCTCGTGGTTTCCGGTCACGATTTGAGTTCGATGCTCTTCCTGCTCGATGGCAGAAGAGTCGCAGTTGCCGAGGTAAAGGCTTTGAATGAAGCGGAGATCGAATCGATGTCGGTCTTGAAGGATGAATGGGCTGTCGAACGTTACGGCGAGGCGGCGGCGGATGGCGTGGTTTATGTGACGACGACCGAAGGTGCCCGGCAGTTCGGCCGTTTGGAGTGTAGTTTTGAGCATGGAAACTCTTTCCAGGAAGGTCCTGGTTTTTATCGGATCAAGGATACGGGAAACGGATTTGCGATCCGTCCGCTCAATGGAGCCCGACCGCTTGTGTTGATCAACGGCCGGCAGGTCGATGATGATTATTTGAAGTCGATCGATGCGGGGAAGGTTCTGTGGGTTCGGATTCTGCAACCCGGTTTTGAATTGTTGGACCGTTATGGCGAGCGGGCGTGGGACGGTGTGATCGAGTTTGGGACGAATGAATCCGGAGAACGTACGACTTTGGCGGTTTATTCGTCGGATGCATCGGGCAAACGCAATAAGATGACAGTCGTCAGGGAGCCTTCCGGCGCCTCCTCGGGGCACTCTTCCGTGTCTAAGTCTATTGCTACGTCGGCGCAGCCTTTGGAGGAAGTTACGGTGGCGACTTATACGGCTGGAGTGGATTCGGTTTCGATTGAGAATGGCTCTCTGAAGCAGGTCGGTTTAATAGTATTGGATGGCGAGGAAATTTCTGCCGATCGCCTTTCGCAACTGGATCCCTCCCGAATCGACGCGATGACGGTATTGAAAGGAGAGCAGGCGGTCGAACATTATGGCGAGAAGGGAGCGAAAGGGGTGATCGAGATCACGACGAAAAAAAATCGGAGCGGCGTGGCCGGCGAATGAATATAGAGAAGTTCCAATTCATAAGTGTTATTGTTCCGTCAGGGAAGCATCCTGCAGCCGCACTTAGTTGCGGGATGTTTTTTATAAAAATAGGAGCGTCCTGACGGGGACGCTCCTATTTTTATCTCCGGTCGTGGCGAACGGATTCTTTTCATACCATACGAAAAGAACATTCGTTCGGAGGGTGAATCCTTTAGTGAATCCGTCCTTCTTTGGCCTCGATGCACTCGGTTGCGTGAGGCACTTTCATCAGCCGCTCCTTGGGGATCAGCTTGCCGGTGGTTTTGCAGATGCCGTATGTCTTGTTCTCGATGCGTACGAGTGCCATTTCGAGGTTGCGGATGAATTTCATTTGATGGGCTGCCAAGCGGCCGCTCTCCTCTTTGGAGAGCGTAGTGGCTCCCTCCTCCAGCACCTTGAACGTCGGCGAGGTATCCTCCGTATCGTTCGATGCGGTGTGGGTTATCGTGGCGCGCAGGAGTTCGTAATCCGCACGTGCTGTTTCCAGTTTTTTGAGAATGAGCTGTTTGAACTCTTCCAATTCGGCGTCACTGTATCGGGTTTTTTCTGCTTCTGCCATAGTTTCAATATTTTATTTGTAATAATGTTATACTAAATTAAACAATATTCCCGTTACTTCCAAATTTTTTGCCGGAAACGTGCAGGTTCTCCTTTTTTGGTCAAATTTTGGTCACCGCGATACGGACCGGTTGCTCATCTACCTCCGACTCCACGACGAATTCGCCGCTGGGAGAAGGCACTCCTTCGATTTCGACAGCCAGCGTCTGCGAGGCGATGTAGTCGGCGAAGGATTTGAGCGCGGGAAGGACGAACTCCTGCTGTTCGATCTCCACACGGATTTTGTCCGTCACCTCGAAGCCCGAATCCTTGCGGATGTTCTGGATACGGTTGATCAACTCGCGGGCGATACCTTCGGCACGCAGGTCGTCGGTGATCGTGATATCGAGGGCTACGGTCAGCTTGCCCTCCGTAGCTACGAGCCAGCCCGGCATATCTTCCGAGGTGATTTCGAAATCGGCAGGGGTGACGGTGATTTTTTCGCCGTCCACGTCCAGCAGGGTTTCCGCCGATGCTTCGATCGCGGCTATCTGATCCTGTGAGAACCCGGCTACGAGAGCTGCGATCTGCTTCATCTGTTTGCCGTATTTGGGACCGAGGGTCTTGAAGTTGGGCTTGATGCGCTTGGTGATGAGTCCCGTCGTATTTTCGATCAGTTCTATTTCCTTGACATTCACTTCGCTCATAATGAGCCCCTTGACGGCTTCGATGCGGCGTGCGGTGTCGGCGTCGAGGACCGGAATGAGTATCTTCGTGAGCGGCTGGCGGACTTTGATGTTCACCTTGCGGCGCAGGGCCAGTACCATCGACGAAACCTGTTGGGCCATAGACATCATCTGCTCCAATTCACCGTCGATGAGCGAGGAGTCGCAGACGGGGAAGGTCGAAAGATGTACCGACTCGTCCGTGTGGCGACCGCTTACGGCGTTCAGATCGCGGAAGATACGGTCGGAGATGAACGGCGCGAACGGTGCGGAGAGCATCGAAACGGTTTCCAGACAGGTGTAGAGCGTCTGGTAGGCTGCCAGTTTGTCGCGTGTCAGACCGCCGCCCCAGAACCGCTTGCGGTTGAGGCGCACGTACCAGTTCGACAGGTTTTCGCATACGAATTCCTGGATCATACGGGCCGCCGGCGTCGGATCGTAATTCTCGAGCGATTCGGTGACGTTCCGGACCAGCGTATTGAGCAGGGAGATGATCCAGCGGTCGATCTCCGGGCGTTCGCTCATCGGAACTTCCGGCTCCTGTCCCGTAAAACCGTCCACATTGGCGTAGAGGGCGAAGAACGAGTAGGTATTGTAGAGCGTGCCGAAGAACTTGCGGCGCACTTCGTCCACGCCGTCCCGGTCGAACTTGAGGTTGTCCCAGGGCTGCGAGTTGGAGATCATGTACCAACGCGTCGCGTCGGCGCCGTAGGTCGAAAGTATTTCGAAGGGATCCACGGCATTACCTAGGCGCTTGGACATTTTGTTGCCGTTCTTGTCGAGCACCAGGCCGTTCGAAATGATGTTCTTGAAGGCCACCGAGTCGAAGAGCATCGTGGCGATGGCATGCAGCGTGAAGAACCATCCGCGCGTCTGATCGACGCCTTCGGCGATGAAATCGGCCGGATAGACGCTCTTGAAGTAGTCGCCGCCGTGCTCGAAGGGGTAGTGTAGCTGGGCATAAGGCATGGCGCCCGAGTCGAACCACACGTCGATCAGATCCGGTTCGCGCCGCATCGGTTCGCCTTTGGACGAAACCAGCACGATATTGTCCACGTAAGGACGGTGCAGGTCGATCCGGTCGGTCGAGTAGTTCTCTTTGGAGAGGTCGCCCGGCTTGAAGTTCTTGTAGGGATTCTCCTTCATCAGACTTGCCGCGACGGATTTTTCGATTTCGGCGACGAGCTCTTCGACCGAGCCGATGCACTTCATTTCCGAGTAATCCTCCGTAGCCCAGATCGGCAGCGGCGTGCCCCAGAAGCGCGAGCGCGAGAGGTTCCAGTCCACCAGACCTTCGAGCCACTTGCCGAAGCGTCCCGTTCCGGTCGATTCCGGCTTCCAGCGGATCGTCTTGTTGAGTTCGATCATCCGGTCGCGCAGCGCCGTAGTTCGGATGAACCAGGAGTCGAGCGGGTAGTAGAGCACCGGTTTGTCCGTACGCCAGCAGTGGGGGTAGGAGTGGGTGTGCTTTTCGATCTTGAAAACCTTGTTCTCGGCCTTGAGCATCACTGAGAGATCGACGTCGAGCGTCGGCGCGTCGGCGGCGAGCGAATCGTCGTAGGCGTTTTTCACGTAACGGCCCGCCCATTGGGAATAGGCCGCTGTATCGACGTTGTCGCGTATGAAGGTCGGGTCGAGCTCTTCGAGCAGGAAGAACCGTCCCTTGCGATCGACCATCGGCTGATTCTTGCCCGCCTTATCGACCATAAACAGCGGGGCGATGCCTGCGGCGCGGGCCACGCGGTCGTCGTCCGCACCGAACGTCGGGGCGATATGCACGATACCCGTACCGTCGGAGGTGGTCACGTAGTCGCCCAGGATGACGCGGAACGCATCGCCCGCAGGCTTCACCCAGGGGATGAGCTGTTCGTAGCGGATGCCTTCGAAGTCCGGACCCTTGTAGGTGACCGGAGAGATTTCGAACTTGCCCTCCATCTTGGGGGTAAAATACGACCCCAGCAGTTCTTTGGCCAGGATGACAGTCTGGGGGGCATCCGTATAGGGATTGCGGCATTTGACGCGCACGTATTCGATTTCGGGGCCTACGGCCAGCGCGGTATTCGACGGCAGTGTCCAGGGCGTGGTGGTCCAAGCCAGGAAGTAGAGATCGCCTTCGGCTCCGTCGAAGAGTTTTTCGCTCCGCTCGTCGCGGATGATTTTGAACTGCGCCGTGCAGGTGGTATCCTTCACGTCGCGGTAGCAGCCCGGCTGGTTCAGCTCGTGGGTCGAAAGTCCCGTGCCGGCGGCCGGCGAGTAGGGCTGGATGGTGTAACCTTTGTAGAGTAGCCCCTTGTCGAAGAGCTGTTTCAGAAGCCACCAGAGGGTTTCGATGTATTTGTTGTCGTAAGTGATGTAGGGGTCGTCCATATTGACCCAATAACCCATTTTGCGCGTGAGTTCTTCCCACAGGCCCGTGTACTCCATCACCGCCTCGCGGCAGGCGCGGTTGTACTCCTCTATGGAGATTGTGCGCCCGATGTCCTCCTTGGTGATGCCGAGTTTCTTTTCGACGCCTAACTCTACAGGCAGTCCGTGCGTGTCCCATCCGGCCTTGCGGTGAACGAGGTAACCTTGCTGCGTCTTGTAACGGCAGAAGATATCCTTGATCGTGCGGGCCATGACGTGATGGATGCCCGGCGTGCCGTTGGCTGAGGGAGGTCCTTCGTAAAAGACGAAGGTGGGATGACCCTCGCGGGTGGAGATGCTTTTGTGGAACGTGTCCTGTGCGTCCCACTCTTTCAGTACGTCGGCGGCCAACCCCGGCAGATCGAGGCCTTTATATTCTTTGAACTTCATATCCTGTTGTTTTCAATCGTCGTTTTCATGGGCTGGCAGAATCCGATCCGGCCCGATTCCGCCGGACAGCCCCGAATGCGGAGCTGTTACCTGTCTTTGTCGTATTCGGCAGCGCCGGAATTCGCTGTGTGCCGCCTGTTTCGTGCGGGAAGCCGGCGGCGGATTTTACCAACATGCAAAGTTACGAAAAAATATGAATAAATAAATCCCCGGAAACAGTTTTTTATCGAGGGGCAACGAGTTGTGGAGGAAGCCGTTGCACGATTTCCTCGAAAGATTTTTGGAAGTAGTGGATTTATTCGTCGGTTGCGGTGCGGATAACGCGGGCCGGGTTGCCGGCAGCGACCGAATCGTCGGGAATGTCATGCGTGACCACGCTGCCGGCGCCGATGACGCAGCGGCAGCCTATCTTGACGCCCGGACAGACGATCACGCCGCCGCCCAGCCAGCAGTCGTCGCCGATTTCGATGCCCGCTCCCTTTTCTTTGCCCGTAGCCCGTTCCGCAGCGTTCATCGGATGCACGGCCGTCAGAAGTTGTACGCCGGGACCTATCAGGCAGCGTTGTCCCAGGCGAATCGGCCCGAGGTCGAGAAAAACGCAGTTGAAATTGACGTAGGACCCTTTGCCGATGGAGATATTGTATCCGTAATCGCAGTGGAAAGGGGCGCGGATCATGGCTTCGACCCTCGGACAGAGTTCCCGGAGCGTTGCCAGATAGGTCGCGTCCTTGTCTTTGAGCGCGACGTTGAGCCGATGGGTGAGGTGGCGGGCCCTGGCACGATCGCGTACGAGTTCCTCGTCATTTGGGGAAAACCACTCCCCGGCCTGCATTTTCTCCTTTTCGGTCATGGGAATCGGCTTTTAGTCGAAGCTCTGCATCTCGATCAACTTGGCGTAGATGCCGTTTTTGGCCATCAACTCCGAGTGTGTGCCCTGTTCCGCGATCCGACCCCGTTCGATGACGATGATTTTGTCGGCGTTGTGGATGGTCGAGAGGCGGTGGGCGATCACGATCGATGTGCGGCCTTGCAACAGGGAGTTAAGGGCGTCCTGCACAAGTTTTTCGCTCTCGGTGTCGAGGGCCGAAGTCGCTTCGTCGAGGATCAGGATTTCGGGATTCTTGAGTACGGCTCGGGCGATGCTCAGGCGCTGGCGCTGACCGCCCGAGAGTTTGGCGCCCCGGTCGCCGATGTTGGTGTCGTAGCCCGACGGACACTCCATGATGAAGTCGTGGGCGTTGGCGATTTTGGCCGCAGCGACGATCTCTTCGTGCGTCGCTCCCCGGCGTCCCATGGCGATGTTGTTTTCGATGGTGTCGTTGAACAGCACGGTATCTTGCGCAACGATGCTCATGTGGGCACGCAGGCTCTCCTGCGTGTAGTCGCGGATCGAAACCCTGTCGATCAGGATGTCGCCGCCCGTAGTGTCGTAGAAGCGGGGGATCAGCTCGCTGAGGGTCGATTTGCCGCCGCCCGAAGGACCGACCAGAGCCACTGTTTCTCCTCGCCGGATGTCGAACGAGATGCCGTCGATCACCTCCCGGCTGCCGTCGTAGGAGAAGTGTACATTGCGGAATTCGATCTTCTCGTGCAGGCCGTCCAACGTCTTGGCGTCGGGCTTGTCCTGGATTTCCGGTTCGGAATCGAGCACGTCGAAGATGCGCTCGCCTGCGGCGATACCCTGATTGATGTTGGCGAACTGGTCGATGAACGAGCGCACGGGGCGGGTGATCTGCGAGAATACGGCGATGAAGCCGACGAATCCGCCGGCCGAAAGCGATCCGTTCATGACGAGCGAACCGCCGAAGACGATCAGTACCGCGACGGCCGTCAGGCCGAGGAATTCGCTCATCGGCGAGGCTAGTTGCTGGCGGCGGGCCATCGAGAGCATCAGGCGCGAAAATTCGGCGTTGAACTCGGAGAACTTGCGGCGGATATAGTCGGTGGCGTTGTAGCTTTTGATGACCTTGATGCCCGAAAGCGATTCGTCGAGCACGCTTACCATGTCGCCCATGCGTTCCTGCCCTTTGAGGGCCGGGTGGCGCAGTTTTTTGACGATCCGTCCGATGATGAGCGCCACTACGGGCAGGAACAGGATGGCGAACAGGGACAACTGCCACGATACGAGGAGCATGTAGATCACGTAACCGATAATAAGCAGCGGATCGCGGAAGGCGACTTGCAGCGTATTGGTGATGCAGTACTGGACCACCATGACGTCCTGTGTGATGCGCGACATGAGATCGCCCTTGCGCTGATCGCTGAAATATCCGGCGTTCATCCCCATGATTTTGTTGAACAGATCGTTGCGCATGCGTTGCAGCGACCTGACACGCATGTTTTCGACCGTCCAGGCGCTCATGTAGCGGAAGAAATTGCTCAACAGGTTCATTACGATCGTACCGCAGGCGAGCAGGAGGAGCATTTTCGACATCGTGAAATTCGTCCCGAACAGTTGCGTATAGACGTAGCTCAACATCTGCGAGGCGTCGATGTCCGAGAACGAGAGCCCGTGCATGGGAAAGTCGTAAACGGGTTGGAAAACGTAGGAGTTCTTGTCGTCGAACAGCGTGTTCATGATCGGGAGGATCATGGCGTAGGTGAGCGTGTTGAACAGGGCGTACAGCAGCGCGTAAAAGAAGTAGGGGACGGCGTATTTGGAGATCGGGCTGACGAATCCCAGCAGCCGCATGTATGTTTTGAACATAAATTCCGGATCGGTTATTGTTTCGGAGTAAAGTAGGGGCAAATATAGCAATTTAATCAGGATATGCAATCCGGTTGTCCGATTTTGGGGAAAGAATGTTATTTTTGTAACAGGATAGAGTCATAAAAAGGAACAATAGACCATGGAAAATTTCAAACAGATCGATCCGGCTGAAATTACCGATAATTTTATCCGGGCCATCGGCCGGGAGTGGATGCTCGTCACGGCCGGGAACAGAGAAAGTTGCAATACGATGACCGCCAGTTGGGGTTTGATCGGGTTCATCTGGGGACGCCCCGTGGCGCAGTTCGTGATACGTCCGCAGCGTTATACGCGGGAGTTCGTCGATCGGGAGGAGAGGGCGACCCTCTCGTTTTTCTCGCCCGAATATCGTGCGGCTCTCGAATACTGCGGCAGTCGTACCGGCCGTACGGAGGATAAGATCCGCAATGCCGGACTGACGGTCGCCTGTACGGACGACGGAGTGCCCGCGCCGGCCGAAGCACGCCTGATCCTGCAATGCCGCAAGCTCTATGTCGGAAGAATCCGGCCCGAAGGGTTCGTCGATCGCAGTTGCGATACGAAATGGTATCCCCAGCACGATTATCACGAGGTCTATATTGCCGAAATCGAGCGAGCTTACGTGCGGAAGTAAGTTAAGTAGAGATAGGAGCAGGAGGTGAGTAGGGCAATGCCGTCCCGAGTTCGGGCGGCCGTGTGACCGGATAGTTTTTTAAAAAGTCTCGGGACATTTCGTCGTGTTTCGGGGCTTTTTATTCTCTTTATATGGCTTACTCTCCACTGCCCGGAACATACCCGGTATCTTCCAGCAGGTGCGCCCTGTCGTTGGCTGCGGCTACGGCCAGTTGGTCGCAGCGGTTGTTTTCGACCGTATCGGCATGACCCTTGACCCAGACGAAACGGACGTTGTGACGGCGGTAGGAGCGCAGGAAGCGGGACCATAGATCGGGGTTCTTCTTGCCGGCGAACCCTTTCTTCTCCCAGCCGAATACCCAGCGTTTCTCCACGGCATCGACCACGTATTTCGAATCGGAGTAGATCGTCACGTCGCTGCCTTCGAATTTCAGCATTTCGAGGGCTACGCAGACGGCCAGCAGCTCCATGCGGTTGTTGGTCGTCAGGCGGTAACCCTGCGACACCTCCTTGCGGAACCGTCCCGATATCAGGACCGCTCCGTAACCACCCGGACCGGGATTGCCCAGGGCCGAGCCGTCGGTATAGATGGTGATTTCCGGCATAGTCGGGTATAAACTCCTCTCTCTGCTGTTGTAAGCCGGAGAGAGGAGTTGAATGTTTCGTGATGAGTTATTTCAAGGCCGCCAGTTGTTCCCGAAGCGCGGCGATCTTGGCTTCGGCGTCAGCCTGTTTGGTCCGTTCGTTGGCCACGACTTTCTCGGGAGCCGACGAAACGAATCTTTCGTTCGAGAGCTTTTTTTGCACGCTGGCGAGGAATCCTTCGAGGTATTCCAGTTCGCCTGCGAGTTTTTTGCGTTCGGCCTCGATGTCGATCATGCCCTCCATCGGTACGAAGTATTGCGTGGTCTTTACGAGGAATCCGACGGCCGAAGGATCTTTCTCCCGGGTGGTTTCGATCTGCGAGAGGTTGCCCATTTTCTGCAGGACGGGAGCGTATTCCGCCGGGTAGTTCTCGTCGGCGATCACCCGGAGCGTCAGGGGGTCTTTCTGCGGAATGTTTTTCTGCTTGCGGACGTTGCGGACGGCCGTTACGACCTCTTTCGTCAGTTCGAACCGGCCCAGCAGCGCCTCGTCTATCTCCCGTGCTTCGGGCATGCGCTGGACCATGATCGACTCGCCTGCCTTGCGGGGTGCCAGGTCCTGCCAGATCTCTTCGGTGACGAACGGCATGAAGGGGTGTAGCAGACGCAGCAGGTCGTCGAAGAAACCGCACGTGGCTTCCAGTGTCGGCCGGTCGATCGGGCATTGGTAGGCCGGTTTGATCATTTCGAGGTACCAGCCGCTGAAGTCGTCCCAGAAGAGTTTATACAGATTCATGAAGGCTTCCGAGATACGATAGGAGGCGAAGTCCGATTCGACCTGACGCAGCGTCTTGGCGAGCGCTTGACGGAACCATTCGATTGCCAGGCGGTTGTTTTCGCTTTGTGCCAGGGTGTCGTCGATCGTCCAGCCGTTGACCAGTCGGTAGGCATTCCAGATTTTGTTGCCGAAATTGCGTCCCTGTTCGCAGAGAGCCTCGTCGAACATTACGTCGTTGCCCGCTGAGGAGCTCAACAGCATCGCTACGCGCATGCCGTCGGCGCCGAACTGGGCGATCAGGTCGAGCGGATCGGGCGAGTTGCCGAGCTGTTTGGACATCTTGCGGCCGATTTTATCGCGCACGATCCCCGTGAAATAGACGTGACCGAAAGGCTTCTCACCCCGGTATTCGTAACCGGCCATGATCATGCGGGCCACCCAGAAGAAGATGATGTCGGGACCGGTTACCAGATCGTTGGTCGGATAGTAGTATTCGATGTCTTTGTTATTCGGGCGGCGGATGCCGTCGAATACCGAGATGGGCCACAGCCACGACGAGAACCAGGTGTCGAGCACGTCCTCGTCCTGCCGCAGATCGGCGAGCGTCAGCGAGGCGTCGCCGCTCTTGGCCCGGGCTTTCTCCAGTGCCTCGTCTGCGTTGAGGGCCACTACGTAGCCGCCTTGGGGCAGATACCAGGCCGGAATGCGCTGGCCCCACCAGAGCTGGCGCGAGATGCACCAGTCCTTGATATTCTCCATCCAGTGACGGTAGGTGTTCTTGTATTTTTCGGGAACGAGCTTGATTTCGTCCTCCAGAACGGCCCGCGTCGCCGGTCCGGCGAGCTTCTCCATCGAGAGGAACCACTGCATCGAGAGCTTGGGTTCGATCGCTACGCCGGTACGTTCGGAATAACCCACGTTATTGGTGTAGTCTTCGGTTTTCTCCAACAGGCCGGCCGCGTCGAGATCCTTTTCGATCTGTTTGCGCAGGGCGAAGCGCTCCATACCGGCATAAAGCCCTACCTTGTCGTTGATCGTGCCGTCGTCGTTGAAGATGTCTATCGATTCGAGCCCGTATTTTTCACCGAGCATATAGTCGTTCACGTCGTGCGCCGGAGTAACCTTCAGGGCACCCGTGCCGAAAGCGATGTCCACGTACGTATCGCGGATCACGGGCACCGACCGGCCCACCAGCGGGACGATGACCCGGGCGTCTTCGGGCAGCCAGGCGTAGCGTTCGTCGTCGGGATTGACGCAGAGGGCCGTATCGCCGAGGATCGTTTCGGGCCGGGTCGTGGCGACGATGATCGTGCGGTCGGTGCCTTCGACCCGGTAGCGCAGGTAGTAGAGCTTGCCGTGCGACTCTTTGAACACTACCTCTTCGTCCGAAAGGGCGGTCTGGGCCGACGGGTCCCAATTGACCATGCGTACGCCCCGGTAAATCAGCCCCTTTTCATAGAGGTCGCAGAAGACCCGCAGGACGCTTTCGGTACGGGCTTCGTCCATCGTGAAGCAGGTGCGCTCCCAGTCGCACGAGGCGCCCAGCTTGCGCAGCTGTTGCAGGATCACGCCGCCGTATTTCTCTTTCCAGTCCCAGGCATGACGCAGGAACTCTTCGCGCGAGAGCGACGATTTCTCGATCCCCTCGGCCTTGAGTTTGGCCACCACCTTGGCTTCCGTGGCGATCGAGGCGTGGTCGGTGCCCGGGACCCAGCAGGCGTTCTTGCCCTGCATGCGGGCGCGGCGCACCAGTACGTCCTGCAACGTGTTGTTGAGCATATGTCCCATGTGGAGCATACCCGTGACGTTGGGTGGCGGGATGACGATCGTATAGGGTTCCCGTTCATCGGGTTCGGAATGGAAAAGGCGGTGCTCCATCCAGTAGTCGTACCATTTGGATTCGATCTCCTGCGGGGAGTATTTGTCGGCGATTTGCATGATATTGTATGCGGTATTTATAATAATTTGTACAGGATTTGCAAAGTTATGAACATTCTGCTAATATGAAATAAAATTAGGAGGAAAATCGTTATCTTTGCAAAATCTGTAATTTTTTAAAAAAAGTAGATGTTTTTCGTACTCAAAACTTTCCCGGTCAAGGAAAGGAGGAGCGAGGGGAAAGCGGTCGGGGTCGGGAGTTTCCGAAGGGAGAATTTATCCGACGATACGGAAAACACTTCGATTTTTAGCCACATAATAAAAAGAATATGAGTAAGAAGGATAAAATAAAGAATATCGACATGGACGATCTGAAGGCACTGCCCGATGTCCTGGACGGACGCCATCACGTCATTCCCATCGTAACGGGCGGGGACGAGGTGTTGGAAGAGGTCAACGTGCCCGAAATATTGCCGATATTGACCTTGCGCAGTTCGGTGCTGTTTCCCGGAGCGATCACGCCGATTACGGTCGGCCGAGAGAAGAGCATCCGGCTGGTGCGCGAAGTGAACGAGCGCAACGGATTGCTGGGGGCCGTGCTGCAACGCGAAAGCGAAGTCGAAGATCCGGCGCCGGACGATATGTACAAGGTCGGCACTGCGGCTCGTATTATCAAGATTCTGGAGATGCCCAACGGCAACCTGACGGTGATTCTAAACGGACTGGAGAAAATCGAGGTGAAGGAGTATGTCTCCACGGAACCTTATTTCCAGGCCAGCGTGACGCCGTTGCGCGACTCTTCTCCCGATGTAAAGAGCCTGGAGTTCGAGGCTCTCGTGGATTCGATCCGCGACATTGCGCTGGGTATCATCGCTATTTCGCCGGACATGCCCAAGGAGGCGGCGTTCGCCATCAAGAATATCGACTCCAAGCGGGGAATCATCAACTTCATCTGTTCGAACCTCGAGCTTTCGGACGAAGACCGCCAGTCGCTGCTGGAGTCTCCCGGTCTGCTGGCCCGTGCCCGCAAGTTGTTGGAGATTCTGGTGCGCGAGCAGCAGCTCGTCGAGCTGAAGAACGAGATCCAGAGCCGTGTCAAGCAGGAGATCGACAAGCAGCAGCGCGATTACTACCTGCAGCAGCAGATGCGCACGATTCAGGACGAGCTGGGCGAAGGTGCCGACAGCGAGCTGGAGGGATTGCGCGAGAAGGCGTCCAAGAAGAACTGGCCCAAGGAGGTGGCCGAACTTTTCGAGAAGGAGATCACCAAGCTCGAACGGCTCAATCCCGCCGTGGCCGAATATTCGGTGCAAGTTACCTATCTGCAACTGATGCTCGAGCTGCCCTGGAACGATGTGACGCAGGATAATCTCGATCTGAAATGCGCACGCGAGCAGCTCGACCACGACCATTTCGGGCTGGACGAAGTGAAAGAGCGTCTGTTGGAGCATTTGGCCGTCATCAAGCTGAAAGGCGACTTGAAATCCCCGATCCTCTGTCTGTACGGCCCTCCGGGCGTAGGCAAGACCTCGCTGGGCAAGTCCGTGGCGGCGGCGCTGGGACGTAAGTTCGGCCGTATTTCGCTGGGCGGTCTGCACGACGAGGCCGAGATACGCGGTCACCGCCGCACCTACATCGGGGCGATGCCGGGCCGGATCATCCAGACCATCAAACGCTGCGGGTCGTCCAATCCGGTCATCATCCTCGACGAGGTGGACAAGGTGACCGTAAGCAATCACGGCGACCCGTCGAGCGCACTGCTCGAAGTGCTCGATCCTGAACAGAATACGACATTCCACGACAACTACCTCGATACGGAGTACGACCTGTCGAAGGTGCTGTTCATCGCAACGGCCAACAACGTAGCGAACATCCCGGCGCCGCTGCGCGACCGAATGGAGATGATCAATATTCCGGGCTATATCCTGGAGGATAAGATACAGATTGCCCGCAAGCACCTGATCCCGAAGCAGCTCGAGGCGCACGGCGTCCCGGCCAAGCAGTTCAGGATGGGGCCGAAGGTGATCGAGAAGGTGATCGGCGAGTATACCCGCGAATCGGGTGTGCGCGCGCTGGACAAGAACATCGCGAAGATCGTCCGCACGCGTGCGAAGAACATCGGTTTCGACGAACAGTTCAAGCCGGAGGTGACGGCTGCCGATGTGGAGAAGATCCTCGGCGTGCCGCGTTTCCAGAGGGAGGAGTATGAGGTCGGCGGCATTGTCGGCGTCGTGACGGGGCTGGCTTGGACGGAGGTCGGCGGCGATATCCTGTATATCGAGTCGATCCTGACGCCGGGCAAGGGCGCCCTGACGATGACGGGCAACCTCGGCGACGTGATGAAGGAGTCGGCCACGATCGCGCTGCAATGGGTCAAGGCCCACAGCCGGGAGCTGGGGATCGATCCGGAGATGTTCAGCAAGTACGACGTGCACATCCACGTGCCGGAGGGAGCGATCCCGAAGGACGGGCCGAGCGCCGGTATCACGATGGTGACTTCGCTCGTATCGACCTTCACCGGCCACAAGGTCAAGGAACGCGTCGCGATGACGGGCGAGACGACCCTCCGGGGCCGCGTGATGCCCGTCGGCGGGATCAAGGAGAAAATCCTCGCCGCCAAGCGCGCCGGTATCCACGAGATCATCCTCAGCGAGGATAACCGCAAAGATATTTCGGAGATCAAACCCGAGTACCTCGGCGGCCTGAAGTTCAATTATGTGAAGACCAACAGCGACGTGCTGAAATTGGCGGTGATGTGATGCGGGTAGTGGTGGGCCTCTCCGGAGGCGTCGATTCGAGCGTGGCGGCCTACCTGCTCAAGGAGCAGGGATACGATGTGGTGGGGCTTTTCATGCGCAACTGGAAGGATACGACCGGGACGCTCGAAGGCGATTGCCCGTGGTACGACGACCACATGTTCGCCGAACTGGTGGCCAAGCGGCTCGACATCCCGTTTCATCTGATCGACCTGAGCGATGAATACCGCCGCCGCGTCGTGGACTATATGTTTGCCGAGTACGGCCGGGGACGGACGCCGAACCCGGACGTGCTTTGCAACCGCGAAATCAAGTTCGACGCCTTCCTGAAAGCGGCGCTTGACCTGGGGGCCGATTACGTGGCTACGGGTCACTACTGTCGCCGCGAGGACGTCGAGATCGACGGGCGCACGGTACACCGTCTGCTGGCGGGCAGCGACCCGAACAAAGACCAGAGTTATTTCTTGTGTCAGTTGACCCAGCGGCAGCTTTCGCGCGCGCTGTTTCCGATCGGACACCTGCTGAAGCCGGAGGTTCGGCGGATCGCCGCCGAACAGCACCTGGCTACGGCGGCCCGCAAGGATTCGCAGGGCATCTGTTTCGTCGGCAAGGTCGATCTGCCGGTGTTCCTGCAACAGTGGTTGGAGGCCCGCGAGGGCGATATCGTCGAGGTGCCGGCCTCGTGGGACGGCTACCGTCCGCTGGCCGACGGCGCGACGCTCGATGAGTTGGCTGCGCCGTACGCGTACCGCGAGACGGACGGAACGTGCGTCGGACGGCATCGCGGGGCGCATTTCTTCACGATCGGGCAGCGCAAGGGCCTGAACGTCGGAGGCAAGCCGGAGCCGTTGTTCGTGATTGCGACGGACGTGGAGCGCAACGTGCTGTACGTCGGCCAGGGACAGCGACATCCGGGACTTTACCGGCGCGGGTTGCGCATTCTGCCGGACGAGATGCACTGGGTACGTCCCGACCGGGCGTTGCAGCCGGGCGCGAGCGCGCGGTTCCGGATGCGGATACGCTACCGGCAGCCGTTGCAGGACGGCGTGCTGCATGTGACGCCCGAGGGCGGGTATATCGTGTTCGACGAGCCGCAGCGCGGCGTTACGGCCGGGCAGTTCGCCTCGTGGTACGACGGCGAGGAATTGATCGGATCGGGGGTGATTCATTGTTAAGGCAAGTGTGCAGACCGTATAATCGGCCTGTATGCTCTTGGTAACAGCACACGTGAGATTAGT
>OGWT01001237.1_pt1 | contig 19922 bp, 22 predicted proteins | sample 1576101 | NCBI WGS metagenome assembly OGWT01 (sample SAMEA3541481, study PRJEB24748) | human gut metagenome | biome: human gut; feature: human-associated habitat; material: faeces | place: China | collected 2012 | reverse complement strand
GTATTCCTTTTCGGACGGTCATTCTGTTTTCAAGGTGCTGTCCATCGATGAACTACCCTAAGTCTACACCTAAATGACCGCCCGTCCCGTATATCCGAAAGGTAGGAAATCGGCTTAAAAAACAGGCTATTTCCGTGCTCTCGGAATTATGGTAAAATAAACATAAAAATTGGCTTTCAAGCCATAGGAGGACAATAATCTATGAAAATCGGAATTTTATGTGCGGGTGACGAAGAACTCGCCCCATTTTTGCCCTTGATAAGCAACTGTAAGATAACGGAAAAAGCTATGCTGAAATTCCATGCTGGACAGATTGATAGTGTAGAAGTTGTCGCCCTGTTTTCCGGCGTGTGCAAAGTAAATGCCGCCATAGCCGCTCAGCTTTTGATAGATGTATTTTGCGTGGATATAATTATCAATTCAGGGACAGCGGGCGGTATGGAGCCAGAACTTGAAATATTCGATACAGTTATCTCCACAGAAGTTTGTTACCACGATGTAGCGCCAGACATTTTAACGGAATTTCATCCGTGGATGAATTCTGTGTTTTTTGTGGCAGACCCAAAGCTGATAGATATGTCAAAGTCTGCTGTTGACAAGCTTTCAACTTCTGGAAAGGTAGTTTGGGGCCGTATGGTAACGGGAGAATCGTTTATAACCGATGAGAGCCGGCAAAAAATAAACGATGAATTTGCTCCCTTGACGGTTGACATGGAAACTGCCAGTATCGCTCATGTCTGCTATGCAAATGACATACCGTTTATCGCCATTCGGTGTGTGACCGATACTGAAAAACACAGCGGAGTTGATAATTTTGACGGAAACTGTGCAAAAGCATCAAGTATTGCCAAAGATATTACGGTTGCTTTATTAAGAGAAATCAAAAAGTCGTGGTAAGATTGGATGATATTTTAGAACAGAGGACAGAGGGGGGGAGAGTATGGCCCTAACTATTCAAGAACGACTAAAAGACCTGCGTGTGGAGCGTGGCTTGACGCTGGAACAGCTTGCGGAACAGACGCACCTCTCCAAATCTGCGCTTGGCAGCTATGAAGCGGACGAGTATAAGGACATCAGCCACTATGCCCTTATTGAGTTAGCAAAGTTTTACGAAGTGACTGTTGATTATCTGCTGGGCCGTTCCCAAACAAAAAATCACCCAAACGCCGATCTTGCAGACCTGCGTTTGAGCGACGATATGATTGAACTATTGAAAAGCGGGCGGGTGGACAATTCCCTCTTGTGTGAACTGGCGACCCACCCGGATTTTCCCCGGCTCATGGCCGACCTTGAAATCTATGTGAACGGCGTGGCAGGAAAACAGGTGCAGAGCGCAAACGCCATTGTGGACGCTGTGAGTGCAACAATTATGAAACAACACAATCCCGGCTTGACTGACCCGCAGCTGCGACAGCTTATCGCCGCCCATATTGACGACGACAGCTTTTGCCGCTATGTGATACAGCAGGACATAAACAAGATAGCCCTCGACCTGCGGGAAGCCCATAAGGACGATTTTTTCAGTGTCCCAGAGGACAACCCACTGGAAGATTTCTTGCAGACCGCAGAGGAAACCACCAGAGAGGACAGCGACCCGGAGCAGGCGGCTATGATGTTTATCTGCAAGCGGCTCAAACTGAATTACAAGAAGCTGTTCGAGGAAGAAAAGAAATGGCTAAAAAGAATTGCACAAAAGTCTGACTTGCTGAAAAATCCAAAGCCCCAGCGGGGAAGAAAGTAGGAGAACGGAAAATCGAGATTTGGAGTGGTGAACTATGAAACTATTTGATTGGGGTGGGAGAGAATAAAGACATACTTCTTTGATGAACCAGACTATAAAATTTAAGGAGAGCAAGGAAGTATGAACACAATAAAATTAAGACCAATCATTACCGTTGAAGAAAAAAACACATTTGTAAGTGAAATACAAGAGGCTTTTCAAATTTCTTATGTGTCAGAGTTTGGAGAATTTGAAAAGCAAGTTCTTCCCACGGAAGATATAGAAGAATCTTTTAACGCAAAAGGCGCTGAAGCATATATCGCAGAAATTGGCGGAGAAAGAATCGGCGGAGCAGTCATTGTAATAGATGATAAGACCGGCTACAACTCACTTCATCTTTTATATGTGAAATCAAGCGCACAAAATGCTGGAAATGGATTTAAGATATGGAAAGCGATTGAAGAACTACATCCTGAAACAAGAATTTGGGAGACGCATACCCCATATTACGATAAGCGGAACATTCATTTTTATGTAAATCGTTGTGGTTTCAAGATTGTAGAATTTTTTAATCCTAAGCACAAAGACCCACACCAAATAAGTGAAAGCGCAGGCAACATACCAAAAGAGAACAATTATTTCTTTAGATTTGAAAAAGAAATGAAATCCAGATAGTAATTTATCGGAGGATAGCAAAGCCAGCCGAGCCAGTCAACGGTCAAGATGAACGGCGCATACGCGCCGCCGTTGACAGCCCCGCCCGCCTTTGCTGATGAGCAATCAAGGCGGGAAAGCCCTAAAATGGCTTCACACCTATTTCAATAATTGGAGGAGATAAAAATGAGATCAGAAAAGGAAGTTTATGATATTGTTTTGAATTTTGCAAAAACAGACAAACGCATTCGCATGGTTACTTTGGAAGGATCTAGAACAAATACAAATATTCCGCCTGATGATTTTCAGGATTTTGATATTACTTTTTTTGTTACGGATATGGACAGCTTCACAAGTGATGATAAATGGCTAGATATATTTGGTGAAAGGTTGATTCTGCAAAAGCCGGAAGATATGGAATTATTTCCAGCTGTAGAAAAGGGATTTTCATATTTAATGCTGTTTACTGATGATGTTAAGATAGATTTAACTTTGCTGCCGCTGGAACTGATAGACGAGTATTTTACATGGGATAAACTGGTAAAGTTACTGTTGGATAAAGACAACCGTATCGTAAAGCCGCCAATACCAACGGATATAGACTACCACTTGCAGAAGCCTACTCAAAGAATGTTTGACGATTGCTGTAATGAATTTTGGAATACTACAACATATGTAGTAAAGGGCTTATGCCGCAAAGAAATTCTTTTTGCTATTGACCATATGAATGATATAGTACGAAAAAAATTGCTTCGCATGATTTCCTGGCTGATTGGTATCAAACAGGGATTTCATTTCAGTTTGGGAAAAAACTATAAATTTATGAAGCAATATGTCCCAGAGGAATTGTGGGAACGACTTATGTCCACTTATAATATGGATTCCTATCCCCATATGTGGGAATCCTTTGAACAATGTATGGCATTGTTCCGGGAGGTTTCGTCAGAAGTGGCATGCCAGTTGGATTACCAGTATCCACTATATGATGAAAAAATCAGTAATTATGTGATTCGGCAAAAGAAAAAATATGGCATTGAAGATGATAACAAATAAAATTTTTTCAATCGAAAAAATTTATTTTGATTATTCAATTTTGAAAAACTGAATACCTCAAAATCAGAAAGAGCGCGGACAAGCACTTTGAGGGATTGGCCGCCTTGTCCACCCATCCAGCGGGGCGGCGGGCGGCGATCAAGGCCGGGTGTAACCCCGTTCATTTCAGCCTTGACGGTTGCCCGCTGTCCTGCTACTTTTCCGGGAGTGTGGCCACAACTTCGGGACACTTTGTCCACAAGTCGGAGCGTAGGACGAGGGACGGGGGCTTTCATATACGCCCTGTCTGCTGATGAAAACAGACCTGCGCTTGCGGCTCCACGCCACACAAGCACAGTCCTGTTTTCCTGCCGCCCCTCCCCGGCGGCAACGGCATTTTCACGGCAACGCCGACAGAGCGTATAACACACTACACTTTGCTTCGCAAAGTCGTGTGCCAAATGGGGGCGTTGCCCCCTTTGGAAACCCCCACAAGAAAAGGCGGTACGCTACCCCTCCACGGGGCGCATACCGCCTTTTCTTGTTATCCAGCCCTCCGGCTGTATCGGTTGAGCAAAAGTCAGCGTGGGAATGGTGTGGTATCTTTATCTAAGTGAATCCCCCGTCTCCCATTTTGAAACTGTCTTATTTGTAACACCTATTTTTTCGGCTAATTTTTCCTGAGTAAGACCTGCTTCCTTTCGCTTTGCTGCAATAAGCTGTCCTGTTTTTGCCGTGTTCATAGTATCTCCTCTCTTTCTGATACAATAATACACAAGCCCTTTATAAAATGATACCCCCTGAAAGTAGAATTCAGGGGGAATAGAAGATTTTCTTTAAAAATAGTCGCTTATGTTACCGGAAACCTTTTTGAGACTTTCAACAAATACCATTCTTTCTATTTCAGTCATATCCTTTGTTATGTATTCAATCCACTCTTCGCCTATTTCTACGAGATAAGGGTAAATATCCAGTGCCTTTTTTGTGGGATATACGTTTATGCATCTTCCGTCTTCAAGATTTTCCTCTCTTGTAACATAGCCCTGCTCTTCGAGTTTTGCAAGGCTTTTGGCGACGGTTCCCTTGCTTATGTCGAGAATTTCGCAGAATCTGTTCTGTGCCATGCATCCGTTTTCACAGATTATCATTATAAAAGGCAGAGTACCGCTGGTTATTCCGAAATCAGCTGTTTTGTTGCCCATATAAATCTGCATTTTGCGGTAAATAAGAGAAATCATTTTTAGGATATTTGTTTCCTGATAATTGTCCAATTTTTTATCACTCCGCAGCATAGGATAATTATATTTGGTTTCCTATGCAACTTAATTTTATATTTGATTTTATCATATGTCAAGGAAATATATGCTTTTATATGTTTAAGAAGTGGACAATTGACACTTTGAAATTGTAGGTTTATAATATTAAACGTATAAATAGGAATTATATTACGATAAAATAGTTTCCATAGAAACTATTAGAAGGAGTGAATTTAATGAAGTATCCGGTTATTACAATCGGCAGGGAGCACGGCTCCGGAGGAAGAATAGTGGCCGAAAAGGTTGCTCAAAAGCTGAATATACCTCTTTATGACAAAAAGCTTATCCGCATGATAGCTCAGGACAGCGGCCTTTCCGAAAACTATATTGAAAGCGCTGAAACTAAAAGAACTTCAAGCTTTCTGTTCAACATTTACTTTGACAGCAACAATCTTCCTGTGGACGATCAGATTTTTATTACTCAGTCCAATATTATAAAACAGGTTGCAGAGAAAGGTCCCTGTGTTATTGTTGGACGATGCGGAGACTATGTTCTGCGTGAGATGGAAGACTGTCTTAAAGTTTTTATTTACGCTCCTCTTGAAGAGAGAATTAAACGTGTTACGGAAGTTTACAATGAAAAGACAAACGATCCGAAAAAGTATCTTGAAAAGTATGATAAACAGCGCAGTGCGTATTATAACCGATTTACTGAAGAAAAATGGGGAGATCCCCACAATTATCATCTGATGCTCAACAGCACAATCGGACTTGACGCAATTGCCGATTATATTGTAAGTCTTGTTTTGGGGGAGGATAAAAATTAATGTCAGAAATAGCAAAAAAAGAAAATAAAATGGGAGTAATGCCTGTAAATAAGCTCCTTGTTTCAATGTCAGTGCCCATGATGATATCAATGCTTGTGCAGGCTCTTTATAACATAGTAGACAGTATGTTCGTAGCGCAGATAAGTGAGAATGCCCTTACAGCGGTTTCACTTGCATTCCCTGCGCAGAATCTTATGATTGCCGTTGCAACAGGTACAGGTGTCGGTATCAATGCGGTTTTATCCAAAAGCCTTGGTGAGAAAAACTTTGAAAAAGTAAACCATGTAGCCAATAACGCCATTTTTCTGACAGTATGTAATTTCATAGTTTTTGCTCTTTTGGGAGGCTTTTTCTCAAGGATTTTCTTCACTTTACAGACTGATATTACTGAAATTGTCGATTACGGTGAAGACTATCTTCTTGTATGTACTCTGTTTTCATTCGGCATTTTCGGTCAGGTGACTTTTGAAAGACTTCTTCAGTCAACGGGAAAAACTTTTTATACCATGATTACACAGGGCGTCGGAGCTATTATTAATATAATCTTTGACCCCATTATGATTTTCGGACTTTTAGGTTTCCCGAAAATGGGAGTTGCCGGAGCTGCTGCCGCAACTGTTCTCGGACAGATAGTCGCATGTATTTTGGCAATAATCCTCAATCACTTTAAAAACCATGAAGTAAGGCTAAACTTTAAAGGATTCCGTCCCAGCGGAAAGATTATCAAAACCATTTACGCTGTCGGTGTGCCGTCCATAATAATGGCTTCAATAAGCAGCGTTATGACCTTTGGTATGAATAAAATTCTTATTGCCTTCACTTCTACTGCTACTGCTGTTTTCGGAGTTTACTTTAAACTCCAGAGCTTTGTATTTATGCCGGTTTTCGGTCTTAATAACGGAATGGTTCCCATTGTTGCATATAATTTCGGAGCAAAAAAAGCCGACAGAATTACAAAGACTGTCAAACTCAGTATAATTTACGCTGTTGCAATAATGCTTATAGGCTTTGCGCTGTTCATGCTTATTCCTGATAGCCTGCTGAAAATTTTCAACGCTTCAGACAATATGCTTTCAATCGGCGTTCCTGCTTTGAGAATAATCAGCTTTAACTTTATTTTTGCAGGATTTGCAGTTATCTGTTCATCGCTTTTCCAGGCTTTGGGTCACGGTATACTCAGCCTTTTGATTTCGGTATTAAGACAGCTTGTTGTCCTTCTGCCTTGCGCTTATATATTTGCACAGTTCGGCGAACTCAATAATGTATGGCTTGCTTTCCCCATTGCGGAAATAGTTTCCTTTGTCATATGCATAATTTTCCTTCGTTATGCATACCGCAAGGAGATAAAGCCGTTAAAAATCAGTCAGTAATTTTAATTTAAAATCAAAAAGCGAAATGCGCAGAGCAAACAAGGCTCTGCGCATTTCTTATATATAAAAACCGCTATTATCAATATGCAACAGGAACATCTATTTCCATATCGCTTACAGGATAGGTGACACAGGGATGGATGAAACCGAATTTGCGGTCGGCTTCTCTTCTGCCGTCACGGCCGTCGGCAATAATGAAATCGCCTTTTATGAGCTTGCTGTGGCAGAATCCGCATCCGCCTGCTCTGCACTTGTTAGGTGCGTTGAGACCTGCTCTCTCCATAGAGGTGAGAAGAGTTTCGTTCTCTTTTGCGTCAATATTGTAAACAAGATCACGCATATGAACTGTAAGGCGGAATGTCTTTGGATTTTCCACATTGCGGTCGCCGCAGTAAAGTGCATCTTTATGAATGGCTTTTATGGGGAGTCCATAAGGCTCGAGCTCTTTGAGTACGAAATCATACATGACTTTCGGTCCGCACATAAAGAATGTAACGTCCTTGATGTCCACATATTTTTCCATAACTGCTGCGGAAATAAATCCGTGCTCGTATCCTTCGGCTTCTTCATCGCTGAGAACATATACCACTTTAAGTCCCTTTGTAGCTAATTCGTCAAGCTCATCTTTGTATGCGATGTGCTGTGTATCACGTGCGCCGTAGAAAAGGGTCATATTGTAGTCTTCATCGCCCTCAACCATGCTCATTGCCATGGAGATAAAGGGAGTAATACCACTACCGCCGGCTATGCAGGCAATGTTCTTTTTATCTCTCAAATTCTCATAGTGGAACTCTCCGGAAGGTTCGGTCATAGTGAACTGATCTCCGACCTTAGCCTGAGTGTCCAGATAGTTTGAGAAAAATCCTGCATTTTCAATTCCGAGAACAAGCTTGTTTGCAAGAGCTTCTCTGGGGCTTGAAGCGATAGAATAAGGACGGCTTACAAGGCTGTCGCCAACCTTGCTCTGAAGTGAAACATACTCACCGGCTCTGAAAAACGGAAAAGCGTCACTGTCAAGGCGTTTGAAAGTATATTCTTTCATTCGGTCAGTGAGAGAACGAATTTCAGTAAGTTCAACAGTCATATATCCGGGATGAAGTTTGTGAGCTAATATATTTGTACGGTATTCTTTGGGCAGGGGAGTGTTTGCTCCGGAAGCGAGAGCTTCTCTGCGGTTGGGAACCAGCTTTTTAAAGCGGAGCATATCCATAAATCCGAAAATCTGCTTTTTGAATTTCATATTATTTTCCCTCCCTTTTCAGATCGCCCACAGTCTGTCTTCCGGAAAGATCGCCGGAAACATATGAGCTTGAGTATCCGCTGGAACGCATTGCATAGCCTCCTGCAAATCTGAGGCCGGGGAACAGTTCAGCGTCCTCTTTCATCATCATCATTCTGGGCATAAGGCTGTCCCAGTCGCAGGTTTCGTATCCGTAGATTACGCCTTCAGGATGTCCGCAGTAGCGTGCATAGGTTGTAGGTGATGCAAGGCAAATTTCTTCAATGGAATCTCTGATTTTGCATCCTGTTTCACGCTCAAATACGTTTATCATATCGTCTGCAACACGGTCTTTTGCCTTAAAGTAATCTTCCTCAGTTACGTTGCCCCAGTCGTCGGACATAAACATGGTTGTAAAATACATCATGCATGTTCCTTCGGGAGAACATTCGGGATAGGCGTTATTAAGGCAAACAGTTGCCTGAACGTGGTTTGTGTCGATTTTCTTCATTAAATCATACTGCTTAACGGTATCCGCTGTGTCGTAGATGAAGTAGTTGTGGCTCTTTATGCCAAGCTCTTCAGCAGATTTATTAAGACCCAGGAAAAGAGTAAGACCTCTTCCTGCAAAGGTGCGTGCGTTTGTAGCTCTGACCATTTTTTCGGTGACGGATTTTTCCTCCAGCATCTTTCCGAAAACAAGATGGGGGGAGCAGTTTGCAATAACGTGCTTTGTATTGATGATTGTTCCGTCAGAGAGTCTGACACCTTTGATCTTGTTGTCATCATCGGTGAGGATTTTCTCTGCCTCTGACTGATACCAGATGTCGCCGCCGAGCTCACGAATTCTTGTATCCATAGCAAGGCTGATTTCATGGGAACGCATTTTGGGCATCCATGCATCACGGGTGATATAGCGTATAACCATGGAGCCGTAATGAAGGAAACTCATGCGGTCACAGTCAACACCTAAATAGCACCAGTAAGCGTTGAGGATATCCTGAGCCTTTTTAGGCATTTTAAGTGCATCGAGAACCTCATTTACGCTGTAGCTTCCCGCTTTGATAAAGTTGGGGAAGTTAGCCTTCATATAGTTTGAATCGGTGTTTCCGTTTACGGAGTTTGAATAGGTCTGAGCGTCACGTACTTCGTTGCAAAGCTCAAAGAACTCTGTCATTGATTTGCGTGAACCGGGACAGTATTCTTCCATTTTGTCGATGAAAGAATCTATTCCGAAGGGCATTTCACAGTCATACTTTTTATCTGTGGTAATAAGGTGGTATGCTTCGGGGATTCTTATCCAGTCAATTTTGTCCTCTACGCCGAGGCTGCGGAACAAAGTACGGATATCTCCCGGCTCCTCAGGGGAACCAAAATCGTTGAGCTCGTGAAGACTTGCCTCAAATTCAAAGCGTCCACGCTTGAAGCTTGTGGCAAAACCTCCCGGCAGATTGTGTTTTTCAAGGAGCAAGCATGAAAATCCTCCCTGAAGAACACGGATTGCTGCTGTAAGTCCGCCGTTACCGGCGCCTATGACTACAACGTCATAGTTTTTTGCTGCTACTCTTTCCATGTTTTTCCTCCTTATATGATAAGGTTGCGGGATTTATTCAGCCAATACTGAAGTTCTTCCTCGCTTTTTACCTCTTTATAGTGGCGCAGCATAATGCTGTAAAGCTCGGTAAGCTCACGGTTCATTTCTTCCGCCGTTAAATCACGGTAATCCGTGGCTATCATTACGCCCATTGTATAGCAATAATACTGCATCCAGTGGTGCATATCTTTTGCACGCTGGGGATCCATGTTGAGGTTTTTGGATAAAAGCTCCACTGTGACTGTATAGTTTATATCGTCGGGGAGCTTTTCCCCGGAATCCCTTCGGCGAAGATAAAGGAACTTGAAAAGCTCCTTTTCTTTTTTTGCAAAGCTCAAAAATGCAATTGCAAGTTCTTTGTAGTTGGTGAAACTAAATCTCAGATATTTTTCTGAAGCGTATTTATATAATTCCTTTTTAAGGCAGTCGAGATTTTCGAACTCAGAGTATATAGGCTGTGTAGAGCTCTGAAGCTCTGCAGCTATATTTCTTACTGTAAGCGCCGATGCGCTTTGCTTTCTTATTACATCAATAGAGGCTTCTAAAATATCCTCTTTGAAAATACGTTTTTTAGGCGGCATAGCTCCTCCTGTGGCTGAACGCAAAAGCTTTGCTTATGCGAACAAGGATATGATTTATTTTCTGTGAGTCAGAAGATAATATGCATATATATTCTTTCTCTGAATACAGACGGTGTGTCAATGTAAAAGGTTAAATAACAAGTGTTATATTATCTTAATTTTAACGCTCTTATAGAAAAAGTTCAATAGAAAATTACGGAAAATCTTAAATAATAATAAACAAAAATCTTGTTATTTTTTTGACACTCAAAAAAGGGCGGCTGTATTCAGCGCCCTTTTCAAAAAATTATCTGTTTGTTTTAATCAATGATGCGTCCGTCGGCAGAAATTGTAATTACGTTCCATGGTATGAATTTACCGCTGTTCATAAGTGCGTTTTTAACAGCGTTTTCAAGTCCTCCGCAGCATGGAACCTCCATGCGTGTAACAGTTACACTTTTAATATTGTTGTTTTTAATAATCTGTGTGAGCTTTTCTGTATAATCAACTGCGTCAAGTTTTGGACAGCCTATTAATACAGTATGACCTTTGATAAAGTCGTTGTGAAAATTGCCGTATGCATAGGCGGAGCAGTCGGCGGCAATAAGAAGTTTGGAACCGTTAAAATACGGTGCATTGACAGGAACCAGCTTTATCTGAACCGGCCAGTGAGTAAGCTGACTTAAGTTTTCGTTATGGGTATTAGCTGATACAGTGCTGGTTTCTCTTGTAAAAGATTTTAAAGCCGAACCGGGACATCCGCAGGGAAGGGGAGAATTTGCTTTTTCTGCTTTTGCAGCAAGAACTGCCTTTTCGTTATAGGCAGGAGCTTCCCTTTCTTCAAATGTAATTGCTCCTGTTGGACAGGCTGGCAGACAGTCGCCTAAACCGTCGCAGTAATCTTCCCTTGTGAGCTTAGCTTTGCCGTTTATCATCTGTATTGCTCCTTCATGGCAGGCGCTGGCACAAGCTCCGCAGCCATTGCATTTTTCTTCGTCTATTTTTATTATTTTTCTTATCATATCTGTTTGCTCCCTTCAAAAACTATTTCTAATTGACTTTGCATCTGAATTTTACTATAATCTCTTAAATTAAATATGTTGAAAATTCAACAAACGGAGAATTTTTATGGAGCAATATTTTGAAATTTTGGAAAAATGTCCTTTGTTTAAAGGTGTTCACAGAGATGATATTTCAGGGATTTTAAAATGTCTTGAAGTTAAAATAAAAGAGTACAGGAAAGGCGAAACAGTATTTTTGCATGGAGATGCCGTTAACTTTTTCGGAGTTGTCCTTGAGGGAAGTATTCAGATTATCAGAAATGACTATTACGGTAATCGCAGTATAGTGACTACGGCTATGCCGTCTCATCTTTTTGCTGAAACCTTTGCTTTTGCAAAAGCTTCCGCAGTGCCTTTAAGCGCATGGGCTTCCGGTGACAGTACTGTTATGTTTATAAATCCGGAAAAAATTATAGGTCAGTGCAGCAAAGCGTGCGGTTTTCACAGCAGGATTATATCAAATCTCATTAAGGTAATGGCTTCCAAAAATCTTGAAATAAACAAGAAGCTGGAAATCGTTTCAAAGCGAACTACACGTGATAAGCTTATGACATACCTGTTTTTAACATCGCAGGAACTGGGAACAAAAAGTTTTACAGTGCCCTTTAATCGTCAGGAACTGGCGGACTATCTGGAGGTTGACAGAAGCGGTCTTTCTGCAGAGATAGGAAAGCTCAAAAAAGATGGGAAGCTTCTCTGCCGCCGCAGTGAGTTTACTGTTCTTTGATTTTTATTTTGCAAAAAAAATAAGTGTAAAAGAAACCGTCATAATCAGAAGAACTGCTGATTATGACGGTTTTTGTTTGTTCTGTAATAATTTTATGCTTCGAGAATTTCCATAAACTCTTCTCCGGTGATTGTCTCTTTTTCGTAGAGGAACTGTGCAAGTTTATCGAGCTTGCTGCGGTTTTCGATCAAAATATTCTTTGCCTTTTCGTACTCTTTTTTAATGAGCTCCACTACCTGTTTGTCGATGAGAGTCTGTGTTTCTGCTGAGCAGGCAAGAGAAGCGTCGCCTCCCAGATACTGATTGTTTACGGTTTCCAGAGCCACCATGCCGAAATCATCGCTCATTCCGTAACGGGTAATCATGGCACGGGCAAGTTTTGTTGCCTGCTCTATATCGTTGGAAGCACCCGTTGTCACTGAGCCGAATATAACTTCCTCTGCCGCTCTGCCTCCCGTATAGGTAGCGATTTTGTTTTCAATTTCTTCTTTGCTCATTAGGTAGTGGTTTCCATCGTCTACCTGCATTGTATATCCCAGTGCGCCTGAGGTTCTCGGTACAATGGTTATCTTCTGTACCGGTGCGGAGTGAGATTGCTTTGCGGCAACTAAGGCGTGACCTATTTCATGGTATGAAACAATCATCTTTTCTTTGTCCGTTAAAATTGCGTTTTTCTTTTGGTATCCTGCAATGACAACTTCTATGCTCTCTTCGAGGTCTTCCTGTGTTACTGTTTTACGTCCGTTTCTTACGGCACGAAGAGCTGCTTCGTTTACGATGTTGGCAAGCTCTGCGCCGGAAGCTCCTGATGCCATACGTGCAATTTTTCCAAAGTCGATGTTTTGAGATGCTTTTACCTTTTTGGCGTGAACTCTCAGAATTTCCTCACGGCCTTTCAGGTCGGGAAGCTCTACGGGCACACGGCGGTCGAATCTGCCGGGACGTGTCAGAGCCGGGTCAAGGGATTCGGGACGGTTAGTAGCTGCCAAAATTATAACTCCGCTGTTTTCCTCAAATCCGTCCATTTCAGTAAGAAGCTGGTTGAGGGTCTGCTCTCTCTCGTCGTTTCCGCCGATGTTGCCATCACGCTTTTTGCCTATTGCGTCTATTTCATCTATGAACACTATGCAGGGAGCTTTTTCTTTCGCCTGTTTAAACAGGTCACGTACCTTTGCTGCACCCATACCTACAAACATTTCAACAAATTCCGAGCCAGACATGGAGAAGAAAGATACATTTGCTTCTCCGGCAACTGCCTTTGCCAGCATTGTTTTACCTGTTCCGGGAGGGCCTACAAGCAAAATGCCCTTTGGCATTGAGGCGCCTACTTCTTTATATTTGCTTGGATCGTGAAGATAATCGACTATTTCAGCAAGACTTTCCTTAGCCTCATCCTCTCCGGCAACGTCGGAAAACTTAATACCCTCTGAGGATTTTACATAAACCTTTGCATTGCTTTTGCCCATACCGAAAGCCATTGAGTTGGGGCCTCCCGCTTTCTCCATGAGCTTTTTATACATGAACTGTCCGATTCCTACAAAAATCAAAATCGGCAAAATCCATGTGAGAAAAATATTCAGCAGGGGAGACATCTGCTCTATAATCTCTCCAGAAAACTGTGCTCCGGAATCATAAAGACGCTGTGTAAGATCAGGATCATCTACCATTCCGGTTTTGTATATCTGTTTTTCCTCTTTATCTGTGAAAACTATCTGGTTTTCCTGAGCCTGAATTTCAACTTTTCCCACTTCTTTATTTTGGGTCATGGTTATAAATGTTCCGTAATCCACCTCTTTGACTCTTGCACCGGATATGAGCGGCATAGCCAAAAAGTTAAAAAGGATAATGGCAATAAGAACAATGGTGTAATAATAAATTAGTGGTTTGCGAGGTTTTTTGACTTCGTTCATTTTAAATCCTCTCTTTCTTCACAAAGCTCGTTTTGAGCATCTATTGCTTTCATTGCGGCTATCAGTGCATATCGCATTGACTGTACCGCAAAATCAATGGCATATTCTGCATATAGAGCGTATGCTTCAGCATCGGTTTCGGCATCGTCACCGATTTCGCTGTGCAGATATTTGGGAAGCTCATCTTTCATAACAGTTTCTGCATTCTTAAAAAATTCAACCTGTCTTTTAGAAAGCGCTGCAACAGCAGGCGAACGGCTGGTTTGGGCGTTTTGTTCGAGAAGATAATTCTTTTCATCGTATTCATCTTTCAATTCCTGCAATTCCCGCCGAAGTTTCTCCGGCTCTGCTTCCTGACATAGCCTCAAGCGGCTCTGCATCTGTCCGTAAGCTTTTTCAAGCTCATAGAGCTTAATGGTTAAAATTCCGTTGCTCATAAAATCAGCTTCCTTCAAGGTGATTTATTGTTCATTTATGTTATAACAGAAACTAATTTATTCAGCCACTTGCAGTTTTATTTATCTGTACAGACAAAAAAGCCAAAGTGTAAGTCTTTTTTACACTTTAGCTTTTTTGTAAGTTAAAATTAAATTGGTAGGTTGAAAATTTATCGCTGATTACTGCTTTCTTATCATCTGTTCGGAAAGGAGTCTGTAAATCTGATCGGCAAGCTGGCTTACATTAAGATTCTTATCAGAGCAGTATTTAAATAGTAAACCTGTAATGCCGCATGCCCAGAAATCCAGAAGTACATTTAAATCAGAATAGCTTAATGTGGATTCAGGTACTTTCCTTTTAAGCATTTCCTGCAAATATGCTCTTGTAGCGCTCAGAAATGTTTTCTCAATTTCTTCACGTCTGTGGGAGTTAAGAAGTTTTGAAATCAATGTCTGATTTTCAGCGGCGGATGTGATGAAAACTTCCAATGCCTTTTCAGAGCTTTCAGCTTCAAGACTGCGTGAAAGCATATTCTGAGCTGATTTCGCCACTGACCATTCTACAACGTCCATAATGTCCTGAAAGTGATAATAAAAGGTCTGGCGGGAAATATTGCAGGCTTCTATAAGGGCTTTGACAGTGATTTTGTCAAGGCCTTTTTGACGCACCATATCTATAAAAGTTTCGGAAATTATATTTTTCATGTCTATCGGCATTATCGTGCACCCTCTGATATGAGAATAAATGAAATCTATACAGAGATTTTACCATAATGGCGGATTGTATGAAAGATAAAAGATGTGAATTTATTTTCTGTTTCCGTTTTTATCAAAGTTTTTTCTGAGTGCGGATTCCGTAGGGAAAATTGAACCTATTGCAGCAATAAGCTGAACTGCGCAGATTATTCCGCCAACAGTTCCCGTGAAATCAGTGCTTTTATCCAGAGTGCACAGCATGGTTGCTGCTGACAGGGGAAGCAAAACAAGTCCGCCAACGTACCATAATTTGCCACAGTGCTTATGTGCAAAATCCCAGGTGTCCTTGTTTTTCATGGACATATTTGTACGGTATCCGAAAACGGCGTTGATGTCTTTCGGAGGATGCTTGAGGAAGAGTTTGCCGAATCCGATCATGGAACAGGGTATAAGCAGAACCATAATAAACATGTAAATCCAAAATCCCATAATTTTATCCTCCTGCTGTTTGATTGCACTTTTTACAAGATGATTGTCGGCGCATCTGTATCTTATCCGTAAGCGTGAGTCAGAAATAAAGAAAAATCGGTTTTACACTCACTGACAGATTTAATCCTGTGCGGGAAAGCAGTTAAACTCCCTTTGTCAGCACAACCCATTCGCCGTCTTTTTCACGTGCCAAAAACCAGTTCCAGTAGTATTCCTCGTTTTTCTCCCAAGCTCCTCCTCCGATTAAGGGAGAGCGGAAATGTGATTTGAAAACTATGCATTCATTAAAATTACCTTTTTCTAAACTGTTACAGTATTCGAGATTCTCTTTTGATTCTTCATCTCCCATATAGGTGAGTGAATAAAGCTTACAGCCCTTCATTTCAGAAAAATCTTCTTTTATTAAGTTTACGGCGGACTCCATATCTTCCTCAGAATAAATTTGGGATTTTCCGTAATCTATCTGAGCGTTATGAGTATTACTGCATGAGCACAAAGTGAGTACGGTGAGACAGAGCAAAAGCAGAGAAGAAATCTTAAATTTTTTCATAAGCTATGTTCCTTTCAATAAACTTTTTACAAATTATATCATGAGGTATTTCACTGTACAATCATTCTGGAAAAACGTAATCACTTTGTTGCTTAAATGTAATTATTGTAATAATTAAAAGCCTGAAAGAATTGTAGGGGAATTATGCAGACTGATTTGCCTTTACTGCTGCTTCTATTATTTTTTTATTACTTAATAATCTTTCATCTTGTGGAGAAAATTCCAATGCTTTGTTTACCGCATCCAAAGCTTTTTCATAAGCTCCTGTATAGTAATATCCTAAAGACAGAAGATCATAAGGGCTACTTCCCCATGCTCCGGCTTCGCAGATATAAGTGCGTGGACGCTCCTTGATTTTTAGGGCGCTTTGTGCAAAATATAAAACTCCGTACCAGTTTTTTTCCTCATACAGCAAATTGGCCAAATCCATGTATGGCTCCCGCAGATAAGGTGCTTCCGCTATGCTCTTGTAATACCATACTTTTGCCTCTTCACGGTTTCCTTTTTGCAGATACGATCTTGCAATATAGCGCATGGAAGCACATCTCTCATCTTTCCACTGAGCTTTGGGCATGGAGAGATGATGCTTTAAAGTGTCTATGCATTTATCCCACTCTCCACGGAACATATATTCTCTGCCTAAGTAGTGCATATTTCGGTCGTCGTCGGGAGCTTCCTTTACAGATAACTCTAAAAGAGGCAAATACTGTGCACGGGATTTTGTAGTATCGGCGTAGTGATTAAGCTGTATTCCCTCTGCATAAACCGTATTGCATGGTTCAGTATCTGTATATAACAGCACCTCGTGGACAGGATGTTCCCAGTGGAATCCGTGACGTGCATGTATTTTATCAATCCAAAAAACCACTCCCTCTGTGCCGTCGGGATTGAAATTCCATGTGTAGCGGTACTGAGCTCTTTTTGTGTCCCGTTTCCATGCCTTTTCAAGAATCTCTCTCCAGCCCGGCTCAAATCTCTCATCCAAATCGACGCAAACGCATATGTCAATGTCTTCTGGTACAAATTCTAAGGAACGGTTCCTTGCTACATCAAATCGCCATGGAGTAATCTTTTCTTCGTAAACATCTACTCCTGCACTTTTTAGCTTTGAAACGGTTTTATCGGTGGAACCTGTATCAAGTACGATGATTTTATCGGCTTCATTCATGGATTTAACCCATTTTTCTACAAACTGTTCTTCGTTCTTGCAGATTGCGTATACACAGATTTTGTATTTGTTCATAGCAGTCAACCTTTCTGTGAACTTTAATGTTATGTATGAGTAATTAAAAAAGTTGGGGTATTTCCATATAAGAAATACCCCGAAAATATTAGGCGTCTCCTATTTTGTTAACTGTAATTGAAATGCTGTCGTACAAAATAGAGCCTCCGCTGTTATTGACAGTTAATGTGGTGGGCACTGATGCAACATTTATTATTTGCGAAAAAGCCATATTGGTTGTTTGGTTGGCAGCTTGTAAATTGCTTCGTGATACAGCACCCGGAACGGATGAACCATTCTGTTGGAGCGACAGTGAAATAGATAACGGGAATTTGCCGCCGCTTGGAGTTGTTATTGTTCCGCTGAAAGCGACGCTGTAAAAGCCGGGCTCTTGTATAACGATATTAGCCGAATTTGTTGCATGGGTTATCGCTGTACCGTTGGAAGCACCGTTTCGGTCGAAAATAAGTGGATTTTCGGATGTGCCGGGCTGTGAAGGGGTAGAATAAGCGTTTAAAAACTCTGCATCAGGCATTTGGCCAGGTTCTCCCTGAGGAATCACAAAATCAAATGTGGCTGCTTGATCTGTACCACTATTGGTGACAGATGCCTGTGTTCCCGGATCACCTGTAGTAACGGTTCCAACTTTGACAGTGGCGGCAGTACCTGCTTCACCTGTATCGCCAGAGGGACCTCTGGGTCCGGTAGGACCAGTAGCACCAGTAGGACCGGTAGCGCCAGTGGGACCAGTAGCACCAGTGGGACCAGTAGCACCAGTGGGACCAGTAGCGCCAGTAGGACCAGTAGCACCAGTAGGTCCAGTAGCACCAGTTGGGCCAGTAGCGCCAGTAGGACCAGTTGCACCGGTTGGGCCAGTAGCGCCAGTGGGGCCAGTTGCTCCAGTAGGACCAGTAGCGCCAGTAGGACCAGTAGCACCAGTAGGACCAGTTGCACCAGTGGGTCCAGTAGCGCCGGTGGGACCAGTTGCACCAGTGGGACCAGTTTCACCTATACGACCTGCAGGACCAGTAGGGCCGGTTGCTCCCGTAGGGCCGGTAGCGCCAGTAGGACCAGTTGCGCCGGTAGGACCGGTAGCACCAGTAGGACCAGTAGGACCGGTTGCGCCAGTAGGGCCGGTAGCGCCGGTGGGACCAATTTCACCTATACGACCGGCAGGACCGGTGGGTCCAGTAGGGCCGGTTGCTCCCGTAGGGCCGGTAGCGCCGGTAGGACCGGTAGCACCAGTAGGACCGGTTGCGCCAGTAGGGCCGGTAGCACCGGTTGGGCCAGTAGGACCGCCAGCGGGACCAGCAGGGCCAGTAGGACCAGTTGGACCGGTTGCACCTGTTGCTCCGCTGGAACCGGAAGGACCGGTGGGTCCTGTTGGTCCGGTAGGACCTATACAGCAGCAGTTAGATGAACAGCACGAACATGAAGAGTTGTCCGGTGAACAATCAATGATATTCATGTTGCAGAAAAGATCTCTACTCGTATTATCATCTTCTCTCTTGTAAGATTTAAAAATTGCGGGTATGGCACAAATTTACTGTGCCTTTACATACTATGATTTTTTAAAATGATAGGTTACTAAAAACTTATGTTCTTTTTAAATTTAAAAGCAGATTCCGAAGACAAAGAGGAATTAAGAGTAGACAGATTTGTGTAAACAGGAAAAAATAAAAAGCACACTGTTTTCAGTGTGCTTTTCTATAATATTGCAACAATATATAGGACATATGCTAAAAGGTTAATACCTCAATAGACAGTTGCTGTTTTTCTTTTATCAGAGGAGATTATTTTTCCTGTTTTATTTTGGCAGTATATCTTCGATCCAGGACTATAGCATAGATGAATCCGGGAACGGTACAGACAAGTAGGAGAGGCAACATAATGAAAAATCCCAGCTCTTTGTCCATGGTTACCAAAGCAAGTACAATCCAAGGAATTCCAAGGAGTATCCATGCAATACCCTGATAGCGAATGTAGCGTTTCGTCCATGTTTTTGCTTTGAATTTTGTAGGTATTTTCTGCAATCCAAACAATCCTGCAACGCCGTACAATGTCCAGATGATACCGATTACCAAGATAATGTTCATTACCAACTCTCCTTTTGCTCCGTTTTATTTTTCGCACAGTATATCATGGCTGTTTGTTTGAGTCAAGAAAGTACATAACATAAATTGATGTAAAAGAAAAACACACTGCAAACAGTGTGTTAAAGGTAAGCTAATATTAGTAGAAGATAAAAGTGCGTGCATTAAAGGTGAAACAAAAAACTGAGTCCGAACGCAAATGCGTCCAGACTCAGTCTGGCGGAGAAGGGGAGACTCGGCAGCTTATGCTGCCGGATTTGCTTCGCAAATGTTCAATTATAGAAGCCGTGCAGCATTGTATATAAGCAGAACGCTGCACGGGCAAGGAGTTCTCATCTCCCTGTAAACGAAAACAGAAACAGCGCAAAAGAAAAAACATACTGCGAACAGTGTGTTAAAAGTAAGCTGATATCAGTAGAAGATAAAAGTGCGAGCATTAAAGGTAAAATAAAAAAACTGAGTCCGAACGCAAATGCGTCCAGACTCAGTCTGGCGGAGAAGGGGA